>Ga0315338_1002743_pt1 | contig 16628 bp, 19 predicted proteins | sample ASW8metaG_FD_204518 | JGI IMG/M metagenome (GOLD analysis project Ga0315338, IMG submission 204518) | Ammonia-oxidizing marine archaeal communities from Monterey Bay, California, United States - ASW #8 | ecosystem: Environmental > Aquatic > Marine > Coastal | place: USA: California | collected... | reverse complement strand
AAATTAGAGATAAAATTAAGAAAATTTGTGTTAATAAAATCCAACTTCTTCTTCTACCTAAATAATTTGTAAAAAAAGGAATTTTTAAATTGTCCATGAAAGGAGCCCATAAAAATTTAAAACTATATGGAAGGCCCACTAAAGCAAAAAACCCAATTGTTGTTTTTGTTATTCCTATTTCAACCAACCAAACAGAAAGAGTTGATAATGTAAGTAAAAGAGGTAACCCAGAGGAAAATCCTAATAACATTATTACTAATAATTTTTTATCGGTATAAATAGAAAAGTTTTTTAATTGCTGAGATAAAATCATTTTAATTCTTTACTTATCAAATTTTTAAGATTAGTTTCCGGCTTAGCTCCAAAATGACTAATTATCTCACCTGCAGCTATTGATGCGATATTTCCACTTTCTAATATTGAAAATTTTTTAGAAAGTCCATATAAAAAACCTGCGGCAAATAAATCTCCAGCACCTGTCGTATCTATAACTTTGCCAAAAATTTTAGGTTTTATTTCAATAACTTCTTTATCATTATAAATTTTTGCTCCTTTTTCACTTCTTGTAAGAGCAGCAATTTCTGTAATACTTGATATTTCTTTAGCACTTTCATCAAAATTATTTATTTCATACAATTTTTTTATTTCCATTTCATTAGCAAACAAAATATCTACATGTTTTTTTATTAAGTCTTTAAATTCATTTCTATGTCTTTCAACACAAAAAGGATCTGACAATGTTAAAGAAACTTTATTACCAAATTTGTGTGCAATTTCAGCAGCTTTTATCAAACTTTCTTTTGCTAATTGTTCTTCCCAACAATAACCCTCAAGATAAGTAATCTTTGAATTTTGAACTAACTTTTCATCAATGTCTTCAGGATTCAAAAGAGAACATGCACCAATATAAGTATTCATAGTTCTTTGTGCATCAGGAGTCACAAAAATAAAGCATCTAGCAGTTCCGGGGCCTTCTAAAATAGGTTGTGTATCATAAAATACATTGTTATCAAATAAACTTTTAGAAAATGATTTTCCTAAATTATCATTTTTTATTTTTCCAATAAAAGCAGGTTTGCCAGATAAGAGTGCAAATCCAACCGTAGAATTTGCAACAGAACCACCTGCGACTTCCAACCCTTGTTTAAGAGAAGAATAAAATTTCTCCGCTGTATTTTCATCTATAAGTGTCATAACACCTTTTTCTAGTTTATTTATTTTTAAAAATTCTTCGTCAACTTTATATAAAACATCGACTACTGAATTTCCAATTCCTAAAAGATCAAATTGTTGCATTTTTTTTTAAATTAAAATTTTTATTTTTAAACATACATAAATCATTTACTACACATCTATAACATTCTGGATTCCGGGCTTTACAAATATACCTTCCATGTAAAATTAATAAATGATGAGCATTATTTAAATATTTTTTTGGAACATTCTTTTCTAATTCCAATTCTACCTCAATTGGTTTTTTTCCATTTGCTATTTTAGTTCTATTAGAAACTCTAAATATATGAGTGTCGACAGCGATAGTTGGTTTTTTAAAAGCTACACTTAATATAACGTTTGCCGTTTTTCTACCAACACCTGGAAGAGTTTGAAGTTCCTCTCTTGTTTTTGGAACTGAACTATTAAAATTTTTAATTAAAATTGAACTTAACTTAAAAACATTTTTTGCTTTCGTATTACAAAAATTAATACTTTTTATTAAATTTCTTATTTTTGTTTCTCCTAGTTTAAGAATTTTTTCAGGCGAATTGGCAAGTCTAAATAATTTCTTGGTTACTTTGTTAACTCCTTTATCGGTCATTTGTGCTGACAAAACAACTGCGATCAACAATGTAAAATTATTTGTATAATTAAGTTCGGTTTCAGGGTTTGGTATTTCTTTCGATAATCTTTTAAAAAAAGTATAAATATTTTTTTTTAGCATTTATTTAATCTTAAAGTATATTAGGCTAAAAAAAATTTATATAAAAATGATTAATAAAAATAATAAATTATACGAAATCTCTTTGTATCCGTATAGAAGCTTAAATAAAACTGGTTTTTTTATACTAATGTTTAGCCTAGGATTTGTTAGTTTTGTTGCTGGAATAATATTTATGATAAAGGGAGCTTGGCCCGTTTTTGGTTTTTTTGGACTTGATGTTTTACTAGTATATATTTTTTTTAAAATAAATTTCAGGAGTGGAAAGAAAAAAGAAATTCTAATTTTAACTAAAAATCAACTAATAATAGAATTTTATAATTCAAAAAAAATTTCAAAAACATATTATCTTGATGCTCACTGGTTACAAATACGTTTAAGTAAATTAAAAAATGAGATGAGTAAATTAAAAATATCATCAAAAAATAAATCTATAATCATTGGTTCTTTTTTAAGATATCAAGAAAAAATAGATGTGGTTAAATCTCTAAAGAAAGCCTTAAAAAAATATCATTTTAATTATGCAAAAATAGATGTCGCAAATTAATAAAAATCTCCTAAGTTTTGGTTTGCTTTTTTTACTTGGGTTAATTTGGGGTAGTTCTTTTCTTTTTATTAAATTTACAGTTCTCTCATTAAAACCTCTAACTGCTGTTTTTTTAAGAATGGCAGTTGCGACCTTATGTTTATTTATTTATTTAAAAATAAAAAAAATAATTCTACCTATTAAAAAAAAAGATTTTATTAATTATTTTACAATAGCTGTTCTTGGAAACGCCCTTCCCTTTGTTTTAGTTAGCTGGGCAGAAATATCTATTAATACAAATATCACAGGAATTATTATGGGACTTATGCCGATAACAACTGTTTTTCTAGCGTACTTTTTTGTAAAAGAAGAAAAAATAAATTTTTATACTTTTTTAGGAATTTTACTAGGCTTTGTTGGTTTGTTTTTTCTGTTGGATATTATTTCAAACAAAAATATTAATCTATTTCCTCACTATGCAGTAATTTTAGGAACTGTAAGTTTTGCAGTAGCAACAATTTATGCAAGAAAAATTCCTAATTTTAACCCGTTATACATATTAACTGGATCCACTTATTTTGCTTGTATAATATTATTTCCATTTGTTTTTCTTTTTGAAGATCCGATAAACGCATCTCCTACCAATCAAAGTATAATTTTTGGAATTATATTAGGAATCCTTAATACAGCGATTGGGGGATTTATTTTTTTTAAATTAATAAAACTAACTGGAGCTGCATTTACTTCTACTGTTAATTTTATTACTCCCTTTGTTGCTGTAATTTGGGGATATTTTTTTTTGAATGAATCTTTGAATTCAAATCAAATTTTAGGATTTTTATTTATTCTATTAGGAATTTATTTAGTAAAAAAATCAACTGATTCCTAAAACATCACTCATATTAAAAAAACCTTTTTTTTGATTTGATAACCAAAGGACTGCTTTTAAAGCTCCAATCGCATAAATTGATCTACTGAAACCTTTGTGTTTAAGTTCTATTTCCTCACCATTGTTTGTAAAAATAACAGAATGATTGCCAACTAGATTACCTTTTCTTTGACAAAAAAAATTTATTTTATCTATTTGTTTTTTTCTAGTTTTGTTAGGTTTAATTAAAGATTTATTTCTCAAATTAAATTTTCTTTCTTTTACAACAACTTCTCCAAGGGCTAAAGCTGTTCCTGATGGTGCATCTTTTTTATGTTTATGATGTATATCTAAAATTTCAACTGATGTATTCTTATCAAAAAAAATATTAGATGCTTTTCCAACTAAATTCATTAATAAATTTATTCCTACACTCATATTGGGTGCAAAAACAATTGCAGTTTTTTTTGATGCATTTTTTATTTTATTTATTTGATTAGTATTTAAACCCGTTGTACCAATTACTAATTTTTTTTTTAATTTTGTTGCATATCTAACAGTTTCTAAAGTACTTTCGGGTTGCGAAAAATCAATAATTGTATTTACTTCTTTAAATGCTGATTCTTTATCACTTGTTATATTTATTTTTTTTATTTTTTTATGTAAAAATTTAGAATTTTTATTTTCAAGAGCAGCAATTAAATAGATGTTTGAAAAATTTTGTAATTCTTTAATTATTTGTTGGCCCATTCGACCAGCACAACCAACTAAGGCTAGTTTAATTTTTTTCATAATTTAATTATATATTATTTTTTATTCCAAAGATCTTTTAATCTATCAAAAAAACCTTCGGATTGAGGGCTAGTTGTTTTTTTATTCTTATCACCATCAAATTTTTTTAATAAATCTTTTTGATTAGTAGATAAATTTACAGGAGTTTCTACAAATGCCTCTAAATATAGATCTCCTTTTCCATTTTGTCTTACTATTGGCATCCCTTTATTAGATAATCTAAAATTACTTCCTGTTTGTGTCCCAGGCGGAATTTTAACTTTTACTATTGAACCATCTAATGTTGGAAATTCTATATTTCCTCCCAAAGTTGCTGTTATCATTGGTATTGGTGCTCTACAATATAAATGTTCAGCATCTCTTTTAAAAATTGAATGAGGTTTTTCTTTAATAAAGATATATAAATCGCCAAATGGTCCTCCTTGATATCCTGCCTCTCCTTCACCTGACAATCTTATTCTAGTTCCATCTTCGACACCGGCTGGTATATCAACTGATAAACTCTTCTTTTTATCAACTCTTCCAGTTCCTTTACATGGATTACAAGGATTTTTTATAACTTGACCAGCACCTCTGCATTCTGGACAGGTTTGTTGAATTGTAAAAAAACCTTGAGAAGATCTAACGGATCCATGCCCTTCACAAGTTGAGCATGTTTCTGGTTTTGAGTTTGCCTCATGACCATTGCCATCACAAGCTTTACATTTAATTTTTGTTGGAACATGTACAACAATTTTTTTTCCTGAAAAAATCTCTTCTAAAGAAACTTCCATATCATATCTTAAATCCGCTCCGTATTCTTTTGTATTTCTTCTACTACTTCTTCTTCTACCCCCAAAAATTCCCCCTATGTCATCATCAAAATTTCCAAACATTTCCTCAAAAATATCTGAAAAATCTCCACTAAAATTGAAGTCTTTAAAACCGCTTCCTCCATTTTCAAATGCTTGGTGCCCAAATTGGTCGTATTGAGCTTTTTTTTCTTTATCTTTTAAAACGTAATAAGCTTCATTTATTTTTTTAAATTCTTTTTCAGCTCCTTTATCGCCCTTATTTCTATCCGGGTGATATTTCATTGCTTTTTTTCTATATGCTTGCTTTATTTCAGCTTCACTAGATGATTTATTAACCGCTAAGGTTTCATAATAATCTTCTTTAGACATGATTAAAGAATATATAAGGGTTTATTCTGAAGAAATGAAGAGGTTAGGCTGATTTTTTACTATCTTTTTTATCTACTTCTTCAAATTCAGCATCTACTACTTTTTCCTCTTTTTTACCAGGACCTTTATTTTCTCCCTTCGGCGGTTCATTTTTTCCTTGTTTAGTTTGTTGTTTTTGAGCTTTTGCTTGTGCTTCTTTATAGATTACTTCACCAAGCTTCATAGATGCTTGAGTTAAAGCATCGATTTTTGCTTTTAATTCTTCTTTATTTTCACTATCTTTAATTTTTTTAAGTCCTTCTAAACTTTCCTCAATTTTTTTCTTTTCTTCAGCGCCAACCTTTGAGCCATGTTCTTTTAAGCTCTTCTCTGTTGCGTGTATTAATGCATCAGCTTGATTTTTTAATTCAACAACTTCTTTTTTCTTTTTGTCAGTTTCGGCATGTTTTTCAGCATCTTTAACCATTTTTTCTATTTCTTCTTCTGAGAGACCACCAGAATCTTTAATTGTTATTTTTTGTTCTTTGTTGGTACCTTTATCTTTTGCAGAAACATTTAAAATACTATTTGCATCAATATCAAAAGTTACTTCAATTTGTGGAATACCTCTAGGAGCTGACGGTATATTTTCAAGATTGAATTGTCCTAAAATTTTATTATCTCCTGCCATTTCTCTTTCACCTTGAAAAACCCTAATTGTAACAGCAACTTGATTGTCTTCTGCAGTTGAAAATATTTGGCTCTTCTTTGTTGGTATGGTTGTATTTTTCTCAATTAATTTTGTAAAAACGCCTCCTAATGTTTCAATACCAAGTGTTAATGGAGTTACATCTAATAACAACACATCTTTAACATCTCCTTGTAATACCCCAGCTTGAATGGCAGCGCCCGATGCTACAACTTCGTCTGGATTAACCCCTTTATTAGGTTCTTTCCCAAAAATTCTTTTAACAGTCTCTATTACTTTTGGCATTCTGGTCATTCCACCAACAAGAATAACATTTTTAATATCGCTTGGTTGTATACCTGCATCTTTTAAAGCTGTTTCACAGGGTTTAACTGTTCTTTCTATTAAATCTTCAACTAATGACTCTAATTTAGATCTAGATAAACTTATATTTAAATGTTTGGGTCCAGATTTATCTGCAGTAATAAATGGTAAATTAATTTCTGTTTGAGAAGAATTTGAAAGTTCAATTTTAGCTTTTTCAGCTCCTTCTTTTAATCTTTGTTTTGCAAGTGGGTCTTGTTTTAGATCTACTCCATTTTCTTTTTTAAATTCATCAGCTAAATAATCTATAATTCTATTATCAAAATCTTCTCCTCCAAGAAATGTGTCGCCTGAAGTTGATTTAACTTCGAAAACTCCGTCTCCAAGCTCAAGAATTGAAATATCAAATGTTCCACCACCTAAATCATATACTGCTATAATCCCAGCATCTTTTTTATCAAGACCATATGCTAATGCAGCGGCTGTTGGTTCATTAATAATTCTTTTAACATCTAAGCCTGCGATTTTTCCTGCATTTTTTGTTGCTTGTCTTTGGGAATCATTAAAATAAGCTGGAACAGTAATAACAGCTTCTTTTACTTCCTGTCCTAAATGTTTTTCTGCAGTTTCTTTCATTTTTTGTAAAATATATGCACTTACTTGTGAAGGAGCATATTTTTTACCATTAGCTTCTACCCAAGCATCTCCATTATCCCCGGATACAATTTTATATGGAACTAAATCTTTATCTTTTTCAACTTCTTTATCATCAATTCTTCTTCCAATTAATCTTTTAACAGCAAATAAAGTATTTTCTGGATTTGTTACAGATTGTCTTTTAGCTGACTGTCCAACTAATGTTTCTTTTCCATCCTTACTAAATGCCACCATTGAAGGCGTAGTTCTAGCACCTTCCGTGTTTTCAATTACTTTAGTATTTTTGCCATCCATAATAGCTACGCAGGAATTAGTTGTGCCAAGATCAATACCAATTATTTTACCCATTTTTTAATTTTCCTTTATAAATCATAAACTGATGAACTATATAATAATTTTCACCCATATCTACAAGGTCTTGAACAAAAAAAAATTATTTTTTTTTATCTTCACCTTTTTTTGCTATAACAACAGATGCTGGTCTTAGGAGTCTATCTTTAATCAAATACCCTGTTTGTATAACTTTTATAATCTCTCCTGATTCTTTATTATTATTAACTTCTTCAGATATAGCTTGATGAAAATTGGGGTCAAATTTTTTTCCTAAACAATCAATTGTTTTTATTTCAAATTTTTCTAAAGTTTTAAGAAAATCTTTAAAAATAAGGTCTATTCCCTCTATTAATGATTTTACACTATCGTTACTATCTTTTTTTATTAAAGATATGCTGTTCTTTACACGTGTAAAATTATCTGCTACTAAAATTATTTCATTAGCAAATTCTGTTACAGCATATTTGAATGTATCCTCTCTTTCTTTATCAAATCTTTTTGTTAAATTATCAATTTCTGCGAGATATCGTAAATTATCTTCTTTAGCTTTTTTAAGATCGTTTTTTAAGTTTTCAAAATTAATATTTTCTTTTTTTTTAATATTTTTATTAGATTTATTTGCCTGTGGCTTTTTTTTTAATTTATCCATTGTAAACTGTAAATATAACTAAAATTTATGTAATATAATTTTTGCAAAGTTCAATATCCATGGTCAAAAACAAAAAAAAAATAAATTCTATTGTAATTGCAAGTCACAATTTAGGAAAAATTAGAGAAATGCTACCTTTTGTAAAAAAATTAAATACTAAGATATATCTTGCAAAAGATTTTAAACTAAAAGAACCTAAGGAAGATGGTTTAAATTTTACAGAAAATGCATTAAAAAAATCACGCTATGTCTATAATAAAACAAAAAAAATTTCTATTGCTGACGATTCAGGATTAGTAATACCATCTCTTAAAGGAAAACCGGGCATATTTTCTTCTAGATGGGCAGGGGAGAAAAAAAATTTTAACCAAGCAATGAAAAAAGTAAATAGTATGCTTTACAAAAAAAAAACAAATGCATATTACATATCTGTAATAGCTGTTTCATGGAGTAAAAAAAAGGAAAAAGTGTTTATTGGAAAAATTTTTGGAAGCATTACCTGGCCACCTAAAGGAAATTTAGGTTTCGGTTATGATCCTATATTTATTCCAAGTGGTTACAATAAAACTTTTGGTGAACTTTCAAACAAAATTAAAAACAAAATAAGTCATAGGGTGATTGCTTTTAAAAAACTATTAAATTATTTTGGTTAAAAATTTTTCTTTTTTGCTAATTTTTCTATTTTAAAACTATTTTGTTTAACTTCTAATATAGAAAGTTTTCTTTGAACCGTTCCATTTGGTAAAAACTTAAATTCACCATCAATACCTGTAAAACCATAAGAATTTTGAAAATCTCCATAATTTAATTCATATATTTTTTCGTTTTTATCTATTATTGAAAATACAGTTGTCAATGAATCGTGAGCTAATGAAGATAAACGAATAGGTTCATAATTATATAATTTATAGAATTTTTTTTTAAAATCTTGCCACAACTTAGGACTTGGTGCAACAAACCATGCTCCTAATAAACCTGGTTCTGAACCAATATTATCTATATACCATTCCCCTGTTCCAATTAATTTTACTTTCTTAAAATCCACCCCATAATATGTTAACGTTGCTGATGCCTGTCTTAATTTATTACCTGTTTCTATTAATAACAAAACATCAAATCCTGGATCAAAAGTTTCAATTGGATTTTCACCCGTTTCTTCATCTATTTCTAATTTAGGATTTTTATCTAAACTAACTAATCTTTGAATATTAATTTCAAAATCAGTTGTCTTTGGGTCATATAATTCAACTTTATTAAGCAACAATTTATTTTTATTTAAAACTTTTCTATATGTATTTAAAACTCTTTTACCATATTCTGAATTTGGTAGTAATGCTGCAAATCTTTTATAATTTTTTTTTACTGTATAATCTGTAATATTTACAATTTGCGTCTCAGGTTCAAAACCCATTAAATAAGCGCCTTCTTTTTTTTGTTTTTTGTCGCTAGAAAAAGATATTAAAGGTACATTTTTATACTTTGCAATTTTTAATGATGCATTTAAAGATGATGAAAAAAAAGGCCCTAAGATAACATCAACATTTTGTTCTACTAATTCTTTTGTTGCTTTCTTCGCAAGTGATGGGTTAGCTTTTGTATCTTTAATTATTAGCTCACTATTTATACTTTTATTTTGATAAACTACCATTTGCATCGTATCTAAAAAAGATTGCCCAATATATGAATATTTACCAGTTAATGGTAACAAAACTCCTATTTTAAGTTTGTCTGGTTTTTTTTCTTTTTTTAAACTTTCTTTTTTTAAACTTTCTTTTTTTTCAATTTTTTTTTTTGCTTTTTTCTTTTTTGAACCAAAAAAAATAAAAGGATTTTTTTTTGTTTTTTGTTCTTTTATATCTTCATATTTGATATATTCATCCCCATCATCATTTGATCCCTCGCTTTGTTCCTCTATGTATTTAAGTTCCTCTTCTGTTAATACAGCTGATAATGTTAAATGATTTAAACCTAAAAAAAATATTAAAGAGAAAAAAATTAGTTTAAAGTATAATTTATTAAAGACTTTTTTTACAAACATATTTTTTATTATTTAATTTAATGTTAAAAATTGACAACATTTTATTATCTCCTCAATTATATATTGTTTCAACCCCAATTGGTAATTTAAAAGATATAACTCTAAGAGCTTTATCAATTTTAAAAAGTAGTGATATAATTGCGTGTGAGGATACTCGTGTAACAAAAAAATTATTATCTTCATATGAAATTAAATCAAAAAAATTAGTTTCTGTACATGAACATACTTCAGAAGAAAAAATAATATTTTTAATTAACAAAATTAAAAAAGGGGAGTCAATTGCCTTGGTTAGTGATTCTGGAACACCTATTATATCTGATCCAGGAATTAAATTAATTATTTTAGCAATAAAAAATGATATTAAAATTATACCAATCCCAGGAGCTAGCGCCATCACAGCATCTTTGGTAGGCGCAGGTTTAGCTCATAGTAATTTTCTTTTTGTAGGTTTTTTACCTAACAAAAAAAATCAAAGAATAAATTCATTAAATAAATATAATAAAATTGATTCTCTATTAATTTTTTATGAAAGTGCAAAAAGAATTAATGAAACAATAACTGATATGTTTTCAGTTTTTGGAAATAGAAAATGTGTTATTGCAAGAGAACTAACTAAAATCTACGAAACATTTTACAGAGGAAATCTTGAAGAATTTAAAAAAATAAAAAAAAATTTAAAGGGTGAGATTACAATTATTATAGGAAGCCCAGAAAAAAAAGAAAGTTTAGAAAAATATGGAATAGATGAAGATGAAATAAAAAAAATAATACTCCTAACAAAAAAAAAATTTAGTACAAAAGATTTATCTATACTTTTATCAATAATTTATAAAATACCAAAAAAATTTTTTTATACAAAATTAATAAAAATGTCAGATAATAAAAAAAATTAATTTATGTACATATTAATTAAAAAATTTCTTTTACTAACTTTTGTAATTGTTTTACTAAATTCATGCGCTGCAGTTAATGTGACAACTTCTAGCGTTAAAGAAAAAGGCATTAAAGAAGCAATTAGTGATGGAATGATTGATGCATCAATAAATAAAGAATATTTAAATCATGACATAAATATGTTTTTAAATGTAGAAATTGAAGTTGTAGAAGGAAGAGTTTTATTAACAGGAAGTGTAAAAAAACCTAAACATAGACTAGATGCTATAAAATTAGCATGGAAAGTTTTAGGAGTAAGAGAAGTTATAAATGAAATTGATGTAACTGAAAAAGGAGGAATTAAACAATATTTAACTGATGTAAAAATAAAAACTCAATTAAGATATAAAGTTATAGCAGACAAAGAAATTTCATCAATAAATTATAATTTTGAAGTTGTTAATGGAAATTTATATATAATAGGAATTTCAAAAAGTAAAAAAGAATTAAAAAAAATAGTAGATCACGCAAATAATATAAAAGGTGTTTTAAAAGTTGTAAGTCATGCAATTATGAAAGACGACCCTAGACGTATAAAATATCAAAGAAAGCTCCAAAAAAAAAATGACTAAATTGCAAATAGCAATTCAGATGGATCCTTTAAATAAACTCCATTATGAATCTGATAGTACACTAGTTTTAGCAACAGAAGCGCAAAATAGAGGACATAAAATATTTATATATGAACCAAAAGATTTAATTTTAAAAGATGGGCAACTACTTGCTAATGCAATTTCATTAAAAATAATTAAAAAAAAAAAATATTTTTTTAAAAAAGGAAAAAAAAAAATTATTGATTTATCATCTATAAACGTGTTGTTAGTAAGACAAGATCCTCCTTTTAATATTAATTATATAACTGCAACTTACTTACTAGAACATCTAAACCCAAAAACATTAATTATAAATAATCCTAAAAGTATAAGAGACGCTCCAGAAAAATTGTATGTTACTAATTTTAAAAACTTAACGCCACCAACTTTAATATCTCAAGATGTTCATGAAATAAAAAAATATATAAAAAAACATAGAAATTTAATTGTAAAACCTCTTTATGAAAAAGGAGGAAAGGGAATTTTTAAAATTTCATCAAATGATAAAAATATAGCCAAAAAAATACAAAATATTTTAAAAAAAGAAAATCTCCCATTAGTAATTCAAAAATATATCTCTCAAATCAAAGAAGGGGATAAAAGAATAATTCTTATAAATGGAAATCCTGTTGGAAAAATGAAAAGAATTCCTGCAAAAAATGAGGTAAGAGCTAATCTTAGTCAAGGAGGAGCTGCCGAAAAAACGATTTTGACAGCTAGAGATAAATTTATTTGTAAAAAATTAAAATCTTGGTTAAGAAAAGAAAAAATTTTTTTTGCAGGAATTGATATTATAGGAAATTATTTAACAGAAATTAATATTACCTCGCCTACAGGAATCGTAGAGATAAATGGTCTAGAAAATATTAAGGTAGAAAAAATTTTTTGGGATTTAATAAAAAAAAAATTATAAAATTATTTACCAAGAGCATTAATAATACTTTCACACATATCTTTAGCATCTCCAAATAGCATCATTGTATTGTCTCTGAAAAAAAGTTCGTTTTCTACTCCTGCATATCCTGCTCCTAAAGATCTTTTACTAAATAACACAGATTTTGCATTTTCTACTTCTAAAATAGGCATGCCATAGATTGGGCTTTGAGGATCTGTTTTAGCAGCTGGATTTGTAATATCATTTGCACCAATTACGAAAACTACATCTGTTGATGCAAAATCTCTATTAATTTCATCTAATTCTAAAACTTCATCATATGAAACGTTTGCTTCAGCTAATAAAACATTCATGTGTCCAGGCATTCTTCCTGCTACTGGATGAATTGCATATCTAACATTTACTCCTTTTTTCTTTAAAATATCACACATTTCTTTTAATGCGTGTTGTGCCTGTGCTACAGCCATTCCATAACCTGGCACAATTACTACAGATTCTGCATTTTGCATCATAAAAGCAGCATCGTTTGAATCTCCACTTTTAACCGGGCGTTGTTCTACTTCCTTATTTCCTTTTACTGTTACATCCTCGCCTCCAAAGCCTCCTAAAATTACACTTATGAAAGATCTATTCATTCCTTTGCACATTATGTAACTCAGTATTGCGCCAGATGATCCAACCAATGCCCCTGTTATAATTAATAGATTATTAGATAGAGTAAATCCAATGCCGCAAGCAGCCCATCCCGAATAAGAATTTAACATGGAAACAACAACTGGCATATCTGCTGCGCCGATTGGAATAATAATTAAAAAACCAATAATAAATGCAAGAATAGTTAGACCCCAAAAAAAATTTTGAGTTTGATTTAAACAAAATAAAAAAAATATATATATCAAAACTATTCCAAGAACAGCGTTTAAAAAATGTTGGAATTTAAAAGTAATAGGATTACCAGACATAATTCCTTGTAATTTTACAAACGCAATTATTGAACCAGAAAAAGTTATTGCTCCTATAGCTGAACCTAAACTCATTTCAATTAAACTTGCAATTGGAATGCTTCCTGTATCTCCAATTCCATATGCACTAGGATTATGAAAAGCAGCTCCTGCTACCATCACTGCTGCTAGACCAACTAAGCTATGAAACGCCGCTATTAATTGCGGGAGCGCCGTCATTTGAATTTTTAAAGCAATAGAAGTTCCGATAGTACCACCAATTAAAATACCAAGGGCTATCAAACCATAGCTTTGTATTCCAGGAAGAAGTAATGTTGTAATAATTGCTATTATCATCCCTGAAATACCAAAAATATTTCCTTTTCTAGCAGTCTCTGGTGATGAAAGCCCTCTGAGAGCTAAAATAAAAAAAACTCCAGAAATTAAATATGCAAGTATTGAATAATTTTCCATTTATTTTTTTTTCTTTTTAAACATCTGCAGCATTCTTTGAGTTACAATAAATCCACCAAAAATATTAACTGCTGCAAGTATTACGGCAATAAAGCCCATTATTTTTGAAATACCAAAAAGTGCTGGTCCAACTGCAATAAGTGCGCCAACAATTATGACACTAGATATTGCATTTGTTACTGACATCAATGGAGAATGTAATGCTGGTGTAACGCTCCATATTACATAGTAGCCAACAAAAATAGCTAAAATAAATACTGTTAATTCTTGTAATAAATGTTCCATAATTATAAGTTCATTAATTTTCCTTGATGAGATATTAAAGTTTTTGCAATAATTTCGTCTTCTAAATTTATTTTTATTTTTTTACTTTCGTTATCTATTAAAATTTTAATAAAGTTAAAAACATTTTTTGAAAATAAAGTACTAGAATCTCCTGGAATCCTACTTGGATAATTTGAGTATCCAACAATTTTTATACCTTTGTGTTTAACAATTTTATCAACCTCAGATAATTCAGCATTTCCACCTGTCTCAACTGCAAGGTCAATAATTACAGATTCTGGTTTCATTTTTTCTATAATTTTTTTTGAAATTAATCTTGGCGCTGGTTTGTTCGGTATCAAAGCAGTACAAATAACTATATCGTTTTCAGGAATAGCTTCTTCTAAAGCTTTTTCTTGTTTTTTTTTATAATCAGCACTCATTTCTTTTGCATAACCGCCTTCTGTTTGACTTTTTTTTAAAACTTCCTCATCAAAAACAATAAATTTTGCTCCTAAACTTTCTACTTCTTCTTTTGCTGCTAATCTAACATCGTAAGCTGATACAACCGCACCTAAACGTTTAGCTGTAGCAATAGCTTGAAGTCCTGCAACACCCGCGCCCAAGACTAATACTTTTGCTGGAGTGACAGTTCCAGCCGCTGTCATCATCATTGGAAAACTTTTTGAATATTCATATGCGGCATCTAATACAGCTTTATATCCAGCCAGATTACTTTGTGATGTTAAAACATCTTTATCCTGTGCTCTGGTTATTCTAGGTATATTTTCTAATGCAAAAGCAGAAATTTTTTTCTTATTATATAAAATATTTTCAGAAGAATTTTTTTTCGGACACAGAAGACCCATTAGAATTGTACCCGTTTTCATTTCTTTAATTATACCTGGTTCTGGTTTTTGAATTTTAACAATAATATCACTTTCTTTAATTGATTTTTTTACATTCTGACTAATGTTTGCATTATGTTTTTTATAATCTTCATTTAAAAACCCTGCTTCTGTTCCTGCATCTTTTTCAATTGTTACTTTAAAACCAAGATCAGAATATTTTTTAATTTCATCAGGTACTAATGCAACTCTTTTCTCGCTATAAACAGTTTCTTTTAAAACTAAAAGATTTATCATAATAATAAGATAAAAGAATAATTTTAATCGTAAAGACAATATGAAAATAAAAGAAAAAACAAATTATGCAATACTTTGTATAGTTTTTTTAATTGGTTTGACGATAGGTTATAGCAACAATTTTGGAAAAACTAAAAAATTTCATAGAACACATGCTCCAATTGGGATAGATTTAGAATTACAATTAACTTACTTAGATGATGCTATTCATTACATATTAATTATTAATGACTTCGATCAAAAAAAAATAGAAAAATACAAATTTCCATATACAAATAGAGTTCCTATAGGAATTGTTAAAGACAGTTTGCCTGACACAGAAATTGCTACCCTTCTTCTTAAAGATGAATCTGGTATTGCCGTTTTGTATAGAAAAGACATATCAATACAATCTTTTTTATCTCATTATTGTGGCTGCTCAATTAATTTTAGGGGAAGAATTGAAGAAAATGATATAACAACTAATTTAAAAAATTTATGGAAGAATCTCAATGAATTTCAAGTCCCAAGTAGCTTTCTTTATGACAGCAACAAAATGTTTTCAGATAAATTATCTTTTTAGGTTTTAGAAATCATTGGCCCTAATGGTTGTTTTCCAAAAATATGAATGTGGAAATGGGGAACTTCTTGACCTGCGTTAGCGCCATGATTTGCTAAAATTCTATATCCTTCTTCATCTAAATTTTGATCTCCTGCTACTTTCCCAACAGCTTTAAAAAAACCTTCGATTTCATCTTTTGATGCATTTTTAGAAAAATCAGAAAAAGAAATATATTTACCTTTAGGTATAACTAATATATGAACCTTTGCTTGTGGATTTATATCATAAAATGCAAGCGCATAATCGTTTTCATAAACTTTTTTACAAGGAATTTCTTTTCTTAAAATTTTTGCAAAAATATTATTATTATCGTACGTCATATTTTTTTTTTTATTTTTGATTTTTTCATTCTTTTATCTAGTTCATTCCAAATTTCGCTAGGATCTATACCAAGTTTAGACCACATAACTATTAAATGATAAAGTAGATCACAACTTTCTTGTACAGCTAGTTTTTTTTTTCCTTGTATAGCTTCAATTATTGTTTCTGCCGTTTCTTCTGAAACTTTCTGCGCTATTTTATTCATACCTTTATTAAATAAAAAAGAAGTATAAGATCCCTTTTTTTTTGTTTTCTTTCTTTCTTCAACAATAGTAAAAAGAGTATCAATTACATCGCCTTTTTTTTTATTTTTCATTTTAAATCCTTACTGCTATTCCTTTTTGTTTCATCTTATATTTTACTTGTCTCACAGTATATTTCCCATAATGAAAAATTGAAGCAGCTAGAACAGCAGAAGCTTTTCCAATTTTTATTCCATCAATAAGGTGTTGTATATTTCCAACTCCCCCTGAAGCAACTACAGGAATATTAACAATTTTAGATATTT
>Ga0315338_1002742_pt1 | contig 16629 bp, 15 predicted proteins | sample ASW8metaG_FD_204518 | JGI IMG/M metagenome (GOLD analysis project Ga0315338, IMG submission 204518) | Ammonia-oxidizing marine archaeal communities from Monterey Bay, California, United States - ASW #8 | ecosystem: Environmental > Aquatic > Marine > Coastal | place: USA: California | collected... | reverse complement strand
GTCCTGGTCGGCCATTCCTCCTCACGCTACACCCAACTCCCGGCTCGCGATTCGACGACCAAAGGCAACTTAAAACGCTCCAGCCGGCACCCCAACTGTTCCTTCTTCTCCAACTGGAAAAAAACCTCTGACAAAGTCATCTGGAATGTTGAAGTCGTCGAGCCAGGCGAGTACGAAGCTGAGATCTACTACGCCTGCGCCAAAAAGGACGTTGGCTCAACGCTGGAACTTCGCCTAGGCGACAGCAAACTCACCGGCAAGATTCGCACTCCCAACGACCAACCCCTCCGCGGCCAGGAGCACGACCGAGTCGATCGCGGCGAAGGCTACTTCAAAGACTTCCGCCCCACCAACCTCGGCACCATCGAACTGGCCGCCGGCACCGGCCAACTCATCCTCCAGGCCACCGACATCCCCGGCGAAACCGCCCTCGACTTCCGACTCCTAGTCCTCACCCGTAGCGAGTAACAGCCCACATAGCCCCGCCCTCCGGGCGGAAACCATTACATTGATTTATGTCATCCGTGTTTATCTGTGTTAATCCGTGGTTCCAAATTTTTCATTCAAACCCAAATTAAACAATGCCAAAACTAGACCACATCGCCATCCAAGTTTCCGACATGCAGACCTCGATCGACTTCTACACCCAGAAGCTCGGCCTAAAACTGCTTTACAATAAAATCGACGAACAGCATGGCGAAGCGTTCGCCTTCCTAGAACTGGAAGGTGGCAATTTAGAGTTGCTGCAACACATGGGCGAAGGAGCCTCGGATTTCACTGCTCCCGAGATCAAAAAACCGTACTGCCCTCACTTCGCACTCGCTAGCGACGACCTCGACGCGACCGTAGAAACCTTGAATCAGGCAAGCGTCACTATTGTCGATGGTCCTCTAGAAATCGCCGACACGGTCCGCTGGCTCTACTTCAGCGACCCCGACAACAACGTCGGCGAATACATCCAGTACCTAAGAGATTTTCTCAATGCGTAGCTACCTCAGCTGTTAGCCCCAGAACCTCTGGCTAACAACTGAGCGAGCAGTCAAATAATCGATCTACAGCGTTAAAGTCGACGAACCACAATAAAGCCCAAGTTCGCAGCGTAGATCTTTGCTGGCGATGAACAAGACGATTTGTCTAAGCACCAACAGCCGAATAGGGTGCTATAACCCTGGTATTACCCCACAGGATCGGACTTATTGAAGATTCCCGTATTGCGCAGGGATAGGTGTAAACGGGAACACCTATCCGCCAAATGTTTGACACAGAACAAAACACTCAGCCCCCGAGATACCCGCATAGGCTCTAACACAAAACAACATTGGAACTAAGAACTAGTTCCAACCATCATTCTTGCGGCCACTCTTGCGTTTCTCAGACCGTGTTAATTCATCTTTCATCGATGTGAAACGATGCTTCAAGGCGAGACGGGTCACAAGTACGGCTTTGTCTGTACCGAGAGCACGCATAGCACTCGTCTTGTGATTGTCGATTGTAGCCGGAGAAAGACCTAGAATTGAAGCTGCTTCATCATTTGTGCAGCCAAGGCTTACTAGGCGGACTACTTCTAATTGGCGGGGTGTCAGGTAGGGTTTCATTTCTCACTTCCCAAAAATTCATAAATATGTTGGTCTGAAAACACCATGATACGCTGCATGGCGTTATATGTGTAGGACTACAGTCTAAAAGTGATCAAAAAATAGCATTTAATCTTATCCTATTCGGAAAAAAAACTCCAAAATTCCGCAAAGATGCTACAAGCCGATCAGATATAGCTCTGTAGAGGAATACGCTACAGCAATTATTGAGGTAATACGCAAATCATTGCGGGGAAGACAACACCCCTACAGAGGGGATTCATACTACGCAAGTGCGTCGACTACGAGATCTCCGACCTCGCTTGTGTTGTAGCCCATTTTTCCAGCATTCTGGCTTTTCATTTTGGTGGCAGTAACGTGCATCAAAGCGCTCATCACTCGCTCTGCAGCTGCAGTTTGCCCCATCTGGTCCAGTAGCATACTCACGGCGTTGATTGTTGCAATCGGGTTGATCTTGCCTGTGCCGGTGTACTTAGGTGCACTACCGCCCATAGGCTCGAACATACTGACGCCGCCGGGCTCGGGGTTGATATTGCCTCCAGCAGCTACGCCCATTCCCCCCTGAATGATGCCCGATAGGTCGGTGATGATGTCGCCAAACATGTTGGTTGTGACAATTACATCGTAATATTCAGGGTTTTTCACAATCCACATGCAACATGCGTCTACGTGGTTGTAGTCGGTTTCAACATCAGGATAGTCAGCTGCGACTTCCTGAAAGGTACGCCACCACAGGTCGTGACCCGTGGTTAGAACATTGGTTTTAGCAACCAGCGTCAGACGCTTGCCCTTGGGATTGTTCCGCTTTTGCGTGTATTCAAATGCGTAGCGAATGCAGCGTTCGCAGCCCTTACGGGTATAAATGGCTGTTTGTGTCGCAACTTCGTTCTGCGTACCTTTGTGCATAAAACCACCTGCACCACAGTACAGATCTTCGGTATTTTCTCGCACAACGACGAAATCGATATCTTCAGGTCCTTTGTCTTTCAAAGGAGTATCAACGCCTGGAAAAAGCTTGACGGGACGCAGATTGATGTACTGGTCGAGCCCAAATCGAACGTCAAGCAGCAGCTTGCGTTCAAGAATACCAGGAGCAACGTCCGGGTGACCAACCGCACCCAACAGAATCCCATCGAATTGCTTGAGTTGCTCAAGGCCATCTTCAGGAAGAGCCTCGCCGGTCTTGAGATACCGATCACCCCCCCAATCGAGGTGGGTAAGATCGAAGTCAAATCCTTCAAGCTTTGCGACGGATTCGAGAACTTTGACACCTTCGGCTGCGACCTCAGGGCCTGTGCCATCGCCACCTATTACTGCGAGCTTCATCGATTCATGTCCATTGGGTTGGATAGTAGACCATTAGTAAACCCGGCATTGTAGCCAAGCAGCCCCCACGACGGAATAACCCAGGGTATAGATTGAGGCAAGAATATACCTCTAGAGGAGGCAGAAAACGAGTCTTTTCAGCTATTCGGGAACGATTAGCTGTGCATTCTCGCTAAAGGCTCGCCTTGAGAGATAATCGCAGCCTCGGCCTCATAGAGTTGCTCAAGTCGCTGCTCAACCACTTCCTCAGATGCGAAATGTTTGGCCAGTCGGGTATAAGTCGCATGGTGGCGGGCCTCCGACTCGAACAAACTGCGATAAAATTCCGCTAACTCCACATCTTCTACATGATCGGCGAGAGCCTGAAATCGTTCGCAGCTACGTGCTTCAATCAACCCGGCTACGAGGAGCCGGTCGACGGCTCTTTCAGGTTCGGTTTTCCGCACTAGCTCGTGTAGTCGGTTGCCATATTGGCTGGGCTTGAGTCGTCGGAACTTGATGCCTCGTTTTTGCAGAAGCTCTAGCACCATATGAAAGTGCTCTAGCTCCTCGTTAACAATCTCGGTCATGTCGCGGCACAGCTCGATATTCTCAACGTAGTGGAAAATCAGATTCATAGCCGTGCCGGCTGCCTTTTTTTCGCAGTGGGCATGGTCGATTAGTATCTCGTCTAAATGTTGATCAACCTGAGCAAACCAACGTGCGCCAGTAGGGGCTTTCAAGTGAAGCATAGCGGTAACCAGTAAATTGAGGCTGCAGGAGCAACGAGCGTGCTCACGGGGACGGCTAGATTATCGCTTGCCTAAACAGGCGATCAATCAGTATTTCTGAGGTATTGTGCTTTCTTCTGATAGCGCCGGGCTACCAGTCGTACCATCTTTCTTGGCATGAGACGTTTGAGACGCCAATACCAACGGGCCTTGCTGCCAAGCACCACGTACATTTTTTTTTGTTTAATTGCTTCTAAGGTTTGCTCAACGACATCTTTGGCTGTGATTTTTGCATTGTACATATAGTCGGCGGCAATTATTTCCTGAGCTTTCGAGTCAAAGCAGGCATGCTCCAACAGCCGAGTTTCAAAAAAGCCAGGCATCACGACGGTGACGCCGATCTGGTACGACGCCAACTCGCCCGTCAAAGTTTCGGAAATCGAAATCACCCCGGCTTTCGAAAGGTTATAAGCACCCATCGCGGGAGGTGAGATCACTCCGAAAATCGAGCTGACATTGACGATATGCCCGTGCACAGCCGACTCCTTGAGCCAAGGAATCATGGCATGGCAACCATTAAGTACCCCATGAAGATTTACTTCCACGGTCCGCATGAATGTTTCGATGGATGTGTTGCCTAGCTCTCCAGCGCTGCAAATACCTGCATTGTTTACCAGGAGATCAATACGCGGCAGATTTTTTTTTAGTCGACTTACAAACTCAACCCAAGCCTGTAATTCCGTTACGTCAAGTTGCTCGGCCTGACCACTACCACCTTGAGCTGCGAGATCGGTCACCGTCTGCTCAGCGGCAGCGATGTCGATATCAACGACAACAACATGCCAATTTTTGGCTGCCAAATGCAAACAAAACTCTTGGCCCAGACCACTCCCACCGCCGGTTACCAATGCATAGCGTAATGTTTGAGAATCGCTCATCGCGTCAATGATAGCAACCGGCTAACCGGTTGTCCGCAAGATACCCTAGAAAATTCCCGTGGAAGTATTCGATCCCACAGACAATTTAATCCGTATTGCTGATAATCTAGGACAGGACTTGGAGATTCTACTTAGTTCGGGAACAGATTACATATTGTAGGGCCACTTGAGATGAACCGTACAAGATGGGTTTCGACTTTGATCGTTTCGATACATACCTCGATTGCATGGGCCGGCGATACGGTAACTCTAGGCAAGGTAGCGTCTGTCAGCAGACGTGTATCCCTCGAGCAGATCGAGCATACCCAATGGGATTTTCTGCTTAACAAGTACTGCGACAGCTCAGGTTTTGTTGACTATCTAGTATGGCAACAATCTCAGCCAGACCTACAAATGCTCGATCAGTATCTGGCACATCTATCCACGGCAGACCTTAGTAAGAGTTCTACACACGCAGGGCAACTTGCTTTTTGGATCAATGCTTACAACGCTGTCACGATCAGGGGCATACTCCGCGAGTATCCCACCTCGAGTATCCGTAACCATACTGCTAGATTTTTTGGCTACAACATCTGGGACGATTTACTACTACCCGTCGGTGATCACACTTACTCGTTGAATCAAATGGAACACGATGTTCTGCGCAAAATGGGCGAACCCCGTATCCATTTTGCTCTCGTTTGTGCTTCTGTCGGCTGTCCACCGTTGCTCAACAGTGCTTATACGACTGCGGAAATAGATTCCCAACTCATGTTCAATTCGAAGCGATTCTTCGCCAACCATAAGAAATTCCGTTACGACACTTCAAACAATAGCATCCAGATCTCACCAATCTTTAAATGGTTTGCTGAAGACTTTGGACAAAGCCAAATCGAACGATTGAAAACAATCGCCCCATACCTGCCTGATCAACAAGCCAAAGATTTGGCAATCAGCAATCGCGCAAGAATCAGCTACCTAGACTACGACTGGGATCTGAACGATCAGGCTAGCAAAGTTGCTCCAACTCCTTGACTACACAGATTACACGCGACGGATGCGTGTCTGCTCTTCAACGGAACTTCTCCTCAAACGATTAATTCGAAAGGATTCAAAACCATGCTCTACAGAATATGTATACCCCTAATTATCCTCCTGGCAACGACGGCTTTAAGTGGATGCCAAACACCCTATGGAGGCTGTCGCTCGGGATGCTGTGGTGGCTCTTGTCCTGTCACAACGACGACATATTCCCCAATTAGCAACGAGAACTACCTACCAACTACGCCGAGTTCACACGGTACTCTCCGCGATAGCACGAGCTACCGGTAGCACTTGAGAGGAGACCAAAATTCTATGCTTACTAAATTGAAAGTTTTCATAGCGTAGGAATTGTGCTCCTCGACAAAAAAAGGTTCCATGTCGCTGGATGAAGTTACTGTTGTCATTCCCGCCTACAACGAACAAGCTGCGTTGCTGCGCGATCTGCCCACGGTAGGTGAGGTGATTGTGGTAGACAACGGCTCTACGGACCAAACCGCAAACATCGCCCAAGTTGCTAAGGCAACCGTGGTGTTAGAAAGCCGGCGCGGCTACGGTTCGGCATGTCTGGCAGGGTTGGCAAAGGTTGAACAACAGATCAGCCAAGGCGGTCGAATCCCGAGCGTGCTTGTGTTTGTCGACGCGGACTACAGCGATCATCCCGATCAGTTAGCAGAACTGGTCGCACCGATCTTTGCAGATCAAGCTGATTTTGTTTTAGGTTCACGGATAGCTGGTGATCGGGAACCGGGGGCCATACCTCCGCAAAGTCTGTACGGCAACCGCTTAGCATGCTGGCTAATGCGACTGTTTTTTGGGGCAAAATACACTGACCTAGGACCTTTTCGAGCTATCTCCTACAACCAGTTGTGTCGGCTAGAAATGGCTGATACAAACTTCGGTTGGACGGTTGAAATGCAGATTAAAGCTGCCAAGCTCGGCTTGCGCACGTTGGAAGTACCTGTCCGATATCGAAAACGCATCGGGACTAGCAAGATCAGTGGGACTTTTCGAGGAACCATCTCCGCAGGCACCAAAATTTTATACACGATCGCTCACTACGGTCTCTGGCGACAGACTCCACCTGCCTCTTCACACGCTTGTCAACAAACTCGCAGTGCAGATGAGGCAACGTGATGGCTTCTGCACAGGATGCTTGCAGCGATTCTTGTAAATATTCTCGCGTACTTCTCGTCCTAGGACTGATCAGTTCGTGCTGCTATGCCATATTGCTTTGGCTTTTCTGACGGGATTTCGGATACGGACAAACCTACCATTGCGATGCTAACAACCTTCGGGTTGGCGTTTCTATGCTACTGGTCCGCCCTTGTACTGGTCGTCCGCTTACCAACTACGAAGTGGCTGATGTGGGTAACACTCGGCGGCGCCTGCATCTATCGGGCAATCCTGTTGCCGTCGGTGCCCATGTACGAGATTGATATCTATCGCTATGCATGGGATGGGGCCGTGCTAGCCAATGGAGCTAGCCCTTATCGCTATTCACCCGAGCAGGTGCGAACAGCCGCCCAGCAGCCAGAACTGATTCAAAGTGAAGAATTACACGCCCTAGTAGCTTTGCAAGCAGGTAGCGAGTCACTGAGTTACAGCGTCAACCAGATACATTTCGGCGAATTCACCTCGCCTTATCCGCCTGTGAGCCAAGTAGTTTTTGCAGTTGCTACATTTGTTACGCCAAACGAAGTCTCCCCGCATGTTCGTGTTGTGATCATAAAGCTGCTGCTGGCGCTGTTCGATCTGCCACACTGCTGACGGTGGTGGCCCTGCTGCGAGAGGCTGGGCTCCACCCGGGCCTAAATATTATCTATGGTTGGTGCCCGTTAGTATTGAAGGAATTTGCCAACGGGGGGCATCTCGATTCCATTGTGATTTTCTTTACTACCCTTGCAATTTTCCTGTTGGTTCGCGCTGGTAGCAGGCAGACGAATAAACCGTTTGTGTCACTGATTCTTTCTGCCATGATATTGGCTCTCGCAATTGGAGCCAAACTCTACCCTGTAGTTTTGCTACCGCTGTTTGCAATGATCTGGTGGCGACACTCTGGCATAAAATCGGCTTTGTTTGGAACATTGGTAGCCATCCTGATGGCTAGCATTTTAGTTTGCCCGATGTTGGTACTAGGTACTCAAAAAAATGCGCCGACGGTCGCTAGCCAGCACGACAAATCTTCCTTTTCGAATGTAGGTTCAAACTTTGAGGAAGATACCGAACTGCCCTCTGGCTTGCAAGCATTTTTAAGGTACTGGGAAATGAATGATTTAATATTCATGATCCTACAAGTAAACTTGCGTCCGCAGTCCGAAGTGATAGCAAAGGTTCGACCTTGGTTCGTCATAATTCCTGACAAGTGGTCGACGGCAGTTGTCGATTCTTTCAGTTCTCTATTGGATCGATTGGAATCGATTGTCATCAATGAGAAATCTCCTACGGTTGTTGATGTTGAGAAGGACACTTCCTTTCTTTTGGCTAGGCTCCTCGCGTCTGTCATTTTTTGTTTTATCGCGTGCAAGGTCGCTTGGCGGGCGTCGGCTATTGACGACCCGCAGGCTTGGTGTCGGGCAGCGATGTTAACCATAGCGTGGTTTTGGTTGTTGTGCCCCACTCAGAATCCTTGGTATTGGTGCTGGGTTGTCCCATTGCTGCCGTTTGCTCGGTATCGTACTTGGTATCTAGTTGCCGGCTGTACAATGCTCTATTACCTACGGCTCTGGTTAGCTGCTAACTACCCAGAGCCCCCCTTCCTGGGCACTGTCTATGGCGGGGAGTATTTTTTCCATTTTGTGGTGGTTTGGGTTGAATTCGCCCCGTGTTTGTTGCTGCTAGGGATTGAGTGGTATCGATCGCGTAGGGAGATTTTTTTGAGAAGTTCTCCAGTGTAATCCAGTTCACAGACTGCCTACTGGGTGCCGCTTAAAATGAGAGGGTGACGTAGCGAAACGTCTTGAGTCAGATGTTGTGGCTGGCGGCGATCCCTAAACCCCAACCAGGTTTCTGGTTTGCGCGACCAAGAAACCATGCCGCCAGCCGCACATCGGGCTTTCTTTCATATTGCTGGCTTCAGCATTGCTTTCTTTGGCCCTGCTGGCTGAATTTTCTTGCGTTTACTCCACCCCAGGACACCGGTGCTGCCTGTTTTAACAGGATGCTATCGGTAGATGTGTCTAGAAAGATGTCGGCGCAAAGGGCCCGATTCGCTAAACTTCGCCCCCGATGTTGCCCCACTCTGCTGTAGCTAGCAGTACTTATTTTATTGTGAAAATTATGCCGCTGACTGATTCGAATAAACGTTGCATGTCTGCATGTTTCTTCATAGCGTTACTAACGGTTGCGTTTCCGTCGATAGCTTTGGCTGAGAGCGGAACCAAACAGCGAACTCCTCAGCATCCCTCCAGTGACAGCACTTCGCCTCGCGTTTACGGTAGGCCAGCTCAGAATGGTCCGAATCCGTATTTGCCTGGCTCTCATCCTGATTACAAATTACCTGTGGCAGCCAGCGGGTATTCGGTGGTTGCTTTGCGGGACCAGCGCAAGTGGGTGGAAGGATATGCTGCTTATCAAACGGTTTTTGATGGGCAGTTGTATTGGTTTACTAACGAAAGAGAAAAAGGCATCTTTGCCGCAGCCCCAGTCAAATACGCACCGGCATTGGGTGGAGATTGTATTGTTTCTTACTCCGAGACAACCAAGCGAGTTGCAGGCGATCCGCGTTTTGGGATGGTACATCGAGGGCGGGTCTATTTTTTTGCTAGCGCACAGAAGCAAAAGCGTTTTCAGAATAATGTAGACCAATATCGCAATGCGGATCTCGCTCAAAACGGTAATTGTATTGTTTGCAAGATCGACCAACAGAAAGAAATTCAAGGCCTGTCCGCTACGGTCGCAATGTATGGTGGGGTGCGGTATTTATTTGCGAGTTCTCATCAACGAGCACTCTTTGGGGCCGATCCCAATCGTTATGGTGTCATGAGGATGGGCACCGCTATTCACATTGGTTCGGGTTCTTCCCCTAGACTGAGTTCGAAGCAAATGCGGGTCGCTCAAGGCTCAAGTAAAAAGCAATCGTCGATGAGCACCGCCGAAAGTAAAGGTAAACAGCAGGACTTGGCCAGTGCCAAACCGCTTCCTAACAAGTCCGACAGCGAAGAGAAAGCGGCTAAGAGCGACGAGACAGCTCCACCAAAAGGCATACTGGCTCTGGAGGGTTACTGCCCGGTTTCGATTCAAGAACAAGGCATTTGGGTGGAAGGCAAGCCAAACATATATGTGAAACAGGCTGGCAAAGTCTATCTATTTGCTGATGAAGGGCAGCAAAAGAAGTTCCAGGAGTCGCCTCAAACTTACCTACCTGCTTTGCATGGAAATTGCATTGTCTCGTTGGTTGCAGAAAACAAAACCATTTCGGGAAGCGTTTTTTACTCCAGCAGCGTCACGAATCCTGATCGTCCCGAAAACAAACAGCAGCTTTACCTTTTTGCTGGGGCCGAGGAAAAACGCGCCTTCGAAGCCGACCCAACAACTTACATTGAAGCAATGCAACAAAAAACAAAGCCCACTCAGTAGCAAGGTGTAAACCCTGCAACCGCAAACATGGGAATGCTGGATTGCTGAGTTAATTCGGCAGACAAAACGCCTGGATAGGTCTTCCCGAAGAGAGTTCGGCACCGTTCGCACTTTTGGAGGTGCGTTGCCATGCTTGTGGCAAGCGTCTCTTCCATCTGCTCTGCATTGGTCTCATTTGCATGATAGGCGACAAAATGAGATTTGCATTCTGAGCAAGTAATGTTGCCATACCGGGGGCCACCAGGGTCTAGCGCAAAACCAACGACGAAAACTCCACACGCAACCAGAAGCATGAAGGCTGAGGCCTTACCTAACAGCTGAGTCCTTCGTACCCGTTGCTTTCTGGCATTGAGACGATTTGCCAGTTGGCTCAGTTCGCCGGCAGGGCAATCGTTCCATTGGTCGTGTTGTGGTTGATTGTTCGACATTTTTTTGCTTTCCCGGGGTATCGTACTCAAAAGCCGGCCGGCAGCTGAGAACTTACCTATTCAAATCGTCGTCAAATATTGATTTTCCGTCTGTGAAGCACCTTACATTGCTCCATAAATTGTTATCAGGCACCACTGAGTCGGGGTACTGGCATACTGACGCTATCGGCTAGATGAGCTACGTCTGTCAGTATGATTTTCCTACGTCCTAGCTGCAAGCGTCCTTCTGCTTGCAGTTCGCCTAATACAACGGTGACGGTTTCTCGTGTACTTCCGACTATGCTTGCTAAATCTTGGTGAGATAATTTTATGCGAAGCTCGACTCCTACTCCGGTGCGTCGTCCGTATTGCTCAGCTAATTCTAGTAGTAAATGAATCAATCGTTCGCGATTCGAGCGGAAAAGTAGGTATTTGAGTCGTCGTTCGACGCGTTGGCGGCGTAAGCCGTAGAGTTTGGTTATGCCGAGAGAAACCGAGGGATTCTCTGACAGCAAATGTTGCATGACCTCATTGGGTATGAGGATCACAGTAGATTTTTCGACTGCCTCGGCGTACTCTTCTCGTTCTTCGGAGCCCATCAGAGCCAACTCGCCGAAGAGCTCACCGGGCTCGATAAACGCGAGGATCGATTGCTTGCCTTCATCGGTAAAACTGCCGATTTTTACGCGTCCTTTGGCCAAGAGCAGGACGCCATTGGCATAGTCTGCGGGGAGATAGATCGGCGTGCCTCGGGGGCATTCGCGGATGCGGCTCCGCGATTCTACGGTTGCAAGCTGTTCGGGGCTAAGCCGCTGGAACAGATCGCAGTGCTTCAGATACCAAAGTCGTTCAGACATAGTGACGTGTGTCCTTGCGGAGTTTGGTACATGAAAAAGGCGGTGTCAGATTATCGGTAAATATTTCCAATGTTGGTCATCCCTGTGCGTCGGCTTGCATTCTATCGTGGCTCGCTGAAGCGGCAACGCCATATCATTTATTCTAATCGTCGTTGGAAGCTGTAGCCCAATATCCCCCGCGGGCGTGATCGTAGGTGGCTTCTTGCCCTTTGCGGCTGAGATCGAATTCCCCTTCGCGAAACACCTCGTGCCCCATTACCCAGGTACGCACGGGCAAGCCGGTAAGTTCATCGCCGTTCCAGGCACTCCAGCCACATTTTGTGACTTGGTCTTCGTTGCGAACTTGGCTGGTTCGCTCTAAATCGACGAGTACGAGATCGGCGTCGTATCCTGCTGTTATGCGACCTTTGCCCACAATATCCCATACCCGAGCGGGGGCGTCGCACATCCAGTGCACGACTTGTTCGAGGGTGCAGCGACCTTGATGCACTTGGTTGAGCATTAACGCCAGACTGTTTTCGATACAGGGCATACCTGAGGGTGCGTTGGGATAGGGCTGCTGCTTTTCTTCGAGCGTGTGGGGGGCATGGTCGGTTGCGACGACTTGAATCTTGCCGTCAAGCAACGCTTGCCAGAGCTGGTTGTTGTCTGCGGCGGTTTTTACGGAAGGGTTTGCTTGCAGGAGCGTGCCTAGCCGGGGGTAGTCGTCGACGTTGAGTAGAAAGTGGTGAGGGCAGGCTTCGGCAGTGATCAGACCGCGATGATCGACGAGGAGTTCTGTCTCGGCACCGGTTGAAACATGCAGGACGTGAAAGCGATGATTATGTCGGTAGGCCAGGTCGAGAGCTCGGCGGGTGGCAATTATTGCGGCTTCGTGGTCGCGGACATTGGAATGATCGGCGACGTGGGTACTGTCTTTGTATTTTTCGGCATTCTTGCGGACGGTGGTTTCGTCTTCGCAGTGGGCCGTTAAGGGGAGTGTGGTTTCGGCGAAGATGCGTTCTAGTGCTGCTTGGTCGTCAACCAGGAGGTTGCCGGTGCTGGAGCCGATGAAAATTTTGATGCCGGGGGTGCGCTGGGCAATTTTTAGGTCGTCGACGTTGTCGGGCGTTGCGCCGATGTAGAAGCCGTAATTGACTAGGGATTTTTCGGCGGCGAGTGCCAGTTTGTCGTTGAGTAACGCTTGGGTGGTGGCCGGCGGTTTGGTGTTGGGCATTTCCAGGAAGGTGGTGACTCCCCCTTTTGCGCAGGCGCGACTTGCTGAGGTGAGGTCTTCTTTGTGCGTGAGGCCTGGCTCGCGAAAGTGTACTTGATCGTCGACGACGCCGGGGATGAGGTGCAGGCCGTTGGCGTCGATGATCTCGTCGGCCTGGGTATGGTCGGCGGCGTCGAGGGTGGCGATTTTAGCGTCTTCCACGAGTACTGAGATCGACTCGGTACCGGTGGGAGTTACGACTTGGGCATTTTTTATGAGTGTCTTCATGTGTTTTATTTGAACAGAGAGAGGTTTTTATGTTGTGGATGCTACGACGAATTGACAGCTTTGAATTCGGTATTTAGGTTCTTGATTTTGGCAGTGGTGCGACAGAAGTTGGAGGGATTTGTGGTGTTTGGGACTATGTTTGTGGGCTTTTTGATGATGTCGGCTGGGAACTTTTGGCAGGAAATCGTGGTATCTCGATTGGTGTGGACAGAATAGGAATGAAGTATCGAATAATGAAGGGTGAAATGAATTGTTTTGTCATTCTGGGAGTTGTTGGTTGTCTTGAATGATTTATAGGATTCTCGCAAAGGCGCGAAGTATTTGTTAATTAAGTAATGTTTGTTCCTTGCTTGCGCTGCGGGCTAGTGTTCGATTTGCGGTGTATTGTTGCAGGTTTGGAGTTGGATTGCGAAGGCTATTTTTGGCCACCCTCTGTTGGGGAAGTTGATGTTGTGAGAGATGTTGTATTGTTGGGTTTATGTTGGAGTATATTTCGGTATTAAAACCACGGAGTCACGGAGGACACGGAGTGCCCAATATGGGCTAAGACCGTAAATAAAAACTCATACCATTTTTTACGAATAGAACGCGGATGTGCGCGGATTAGGCGGATCAACGCGGATGCGATTTTGGCAGTGGGTAAGTTTTTTGGCGGGGCAATCGGCGTTGGAGACGCCTCTTACATTTTTTTATCGCAACTATTCCGGGGCACGCTACGCTAAGCCCCGGGCACCCTGACTGAGGAGACTCTTGGATAGACTCTTCGACTATTCAAGCTTGCCGGCTGGGCGGACTTGTGTGCCTTGGCGTTTGGTGAGGCGGTCGCCAAGGAGGTTTCGCATTCGTTCGGCTTCAGCTTGGAGGCGGGCCACGATCTCGGGGTGAGCGTCGGCGACGTTGGTGGTTTCGCCTATGTCGTTTTTGAGGTCGAACAGTTCGTGACCGATGGTGGTATGGTCGTAGGGGACGCTATAGCCACCGTTGCCGGGCTTTTTGCCTGCTAAAGTGCGGTAGCGATGGGGCAGGTGCAACTTCCAACGCGGGTCGCGGACGGCTTGCATTTCGCCACCGTAGTAGCAGATGAACGATTCGTGGGGGCTCTTGGCGTCAGTCTGGCCAGCCATTAAGGGCCAGATGTCTTTGCCATCGATGGGACGATCGTCAGAGACTTTGCCGTCAATAAGCTTTGCGATTGTTGGCAGTAGATCCATGGTGGTTGAAAATTCGTCGCATACGGTGTCGGCAGGGATTTTACCAGGCCAACGCATGACGCAGGGCTCGCGGTAGCCGCCTTCGAACATGGTGCCCTTGCCTTCGCGCAAGGGGCCAGCCAAGCCGGCATGGTCGCCATAGTTGAGCCAAGGGCCGTTGTCTGAGGTGAAGACGATGAGCGTGTTGTCGTCGATGCCGTTTCGCTTGAGGGCTTCGGTAACTTGGCCGACGGACCAATCGAGTTCCATGACGACATCGCCGTAGAGGCCTGAACCGCTTTTATCTTTGAATTTGTCGGAGACAAAGATCGGCACATGCACCATGGTGTGAGGCATGTACAAAAAGAATGGTCGTTCGCTATTGCGATCGATAAAGCGCACGGCACGTTCAGTGTACCAAGTAGTAAGCTGAGCTTGCTCCGAGGCGGTGACTTCAGAATCAACAACGCGATTGTTTTCGTAGAGGGGCAGCTTGGGGTACTTTTTTCGGCGTTCGGGTACGGGATCGCCTTGCACGTCGGGCTGGGGCCACATGTCGTTGGAATAGGGGAGGCCGAAGTACTCATCAAAACCGTGTTGCAGGGGCAAAAAAGGTTTTAGATGGCCCAGGTGCCATTTACCATAGATGGCCGTTGCGTAGCCCTTTTGTTTGCAGAGTTCGGCGATGGTGGTTTCGTCAGAATTAATGCCGTGCTTGGCATTGGGCGAGAGTGCACCGCGGATGCTGACGCGCTCGGGATAGCAGCCGGTGAGCAGGGCTGCACGCGAAGCGCTGCAGACGGCAGTTGCTGAGTGGAAGTCGGTAAAGACGCGACCCTCTTTTGCCATCTGGTCGAGATGAGGAGTTTTGTAGGCGGTGGCTCCGAAGGGGCCGATGTCGCTGTAGCCCATATCGTCGATAAAGATGATAACGATATTTGGCGGGCGGGATGCGTCTTTGGCCAAGACAGGATTGATAGTATTGAGAAGAAAAAGACCGAGTAGAGAAAACAACGCGAGGGATTGATTCATGATGGGGGCTCGTTTGCGGAGGCAGAGTTGCTATCTGTGTTGTGGCAGTTTTAGAATCCTATTAAGTAGCATAATACTGTTTTACTAAATCATCCAATCCTTTGAGATCGAGCTTGCCGGTGCCGAGCAGGGGAATGGTTTCGACCTGAATGAAACTGTCGGCGCTGGGAATCCAGAGGTTCGGGATACCGAGCGTGCCGAGATGTTCGCAGATTTCTTGTGGGGTTTTGGGAAGGTCGGTGTAAAGGACGACCAGGCGTTCGCCTTTTTTCGGGTCGGGCATGGCGGAGACGACAGCACGAACGTCTTCGTCGTCTTCGCCTTGGATGAAGCTTTGAATGGCTTCTTCGACATTGATGTGGGGAACCATCTCGCCGCCAATTTTGGAGAAGCGGCTGAGTCGACCGGTGATGCGGATGAAGCCTTGTTGGTCGACGATGGCGATGTCGCCAGTGGCATACCAACCGTCGCGGAGGACCTTGGCTGTTTTTTCGGAATCGTGGAGATAGCCCTTCATAACGTTGGGGCCTTTGATCATCAGAATACCGGGGGTGCCGATGGGTAGGTCTTCGAGTGTGTCTGGATCGATGGTCTTGGCCGATACTCCAGGAATGGGACGGCCGACGGTGCCTTCTATGTAGTCGACCTCTTCGGAGGTCGAGCGGCTGGGTGGAACGTTGACCGAGACAAGCGGCGAGAGCTCGGTGGTGCCGTAACCTTCGACAGGGCGGAGGCCAAATTTGCTTTCGAATTTATCGCAGAGTTCGACGGGCAATTTTTCGGCGCCGGTGACGACGATGTCGAGCTTGCTGAATTGCTCGGCAGTGCAACGTCGCATGTACATTCGTAAGAAGGTGGGTGTGGCTAATACTACGGAGACGCCCCATTTGCCAGCCAGCTTGCCAATTTGTTTCGCTTCGCGTGGGTTGGTGTGGTAGACACAACGCACATCGAGGCCAAGCACGGTCCAAAGGGTGACCATATAGCCGAAGGAGTGGAAAAATGGCAGGACACCCAGCAGGGTGTCGTCGCTGCGGAGGCGGACGACATGGTCGATGGCTTCGACGTTGGTGCCGATGTTGTGATTGGTGAGTATGACGCCCTTGGGAATGCCGGTGGAGCCGGAGGTGAAGATGACTGTGAGTTCGTCGTCGCCGTTGATTTTGTGGACGCCGAGGATGCGGTCGAGAATTGCCAGCGGGGTGACGTAGGCCATGAGTACGCCGGCTAGTTTGTCGACAATCGAGACTTTCTCTTTGAGTTCGTCTAAGTAAATGACTTTGGCATCGATATCAAAATCGAGCTTCTGCATGACTTTGCGGGTGGTGAGCACATGCTTGATGCCGGCTTTGTGGATACAGGCGTTGAGGATTTCGTTGCTGACGGTGTAATTCAGATTTACGGCCACGTGCCCCGCTAATGTGACTGCGGCATTGGTGACGACGGCTCCGACGGTGGGTGGGATGAGGACGCCGACGTATTTCTCATCTTTT
>Ga0315338_1002741_pt1 | contig 16633 bp, 14 predicted proteins | sample ASW8metaG_FD_204518 | JGI IMG/M metagenome (GOLD analysis project Ga0315338, IMG submission 204518) | Ammonia-oxidizing marine archaeal communities from Monterey Bay, California, United States - ASW #8 | ecosystem: Environmental > Aquatic > Marine > Coastal | place: USA: California | collected... | reverse complement strand
GTGACCAAGCATGCCGCCGTGGCCCTCGCCGAGTGGATCGCCATCACGCATGGGCATCAGGGCATCAAGGTGTCCGTGCTGTGTCCGCAGGCCGTCCAGACGAACATCGGGCAGAACAGCCCCGACAGCGACCAGATGGAAGACGAGGTCGGTGTGGCGAGCGCCGACGGCGTGATGCAGGCCGATGAAGTCGCGCAGGTGTGCATCGAGGCGATGCGTGAAGAGCGCTTTCATATCCTCCCGCATGCGGAGGTCGCTGAGTACGTGAAGCGAAAGGGCGCCGACGTCGATCGCTGGATCGGCGGGATGCAGCGCTGGCAGGGCAGTCTGTTTCCGCCCGGCGAGCTTCCCGCGACGTGGTTGACGGGGAAGGGGCCGCGGCCGGACTGAATCGGCCGGGCAACCGGAATGGATCGACCGGTCGGAGGCGGGACCCGTCAGCGCGCGGAAGCGAGGGTCTCACCGCACGAACTCACCGGGTCAATCGTTCGATCAACTCTGCGTGGTCCGGGAATCGTCCAGCCAACTCCGATCGATCGGCCATCTCCAGGTCTTCGAACTCGAAACCCGGCGCGACGGTGCAGCCGACGAGGACGAATCGTCCGCCCGTAGCGACCTCGGCGCCGAACCAGTCACCTGCGCGGACGAGGACTTGCGGCGACTGGCCGGAGTCCAGATCGCGCCCGATCGTTGTACTCGTTCGACACCCGGTCGCGTCGATACTGTGAACGATCCCGCCGTCGCCATCATGGAAATGCCAGATCTCGTCCTGCCGGATCCGATGAAGCGACGAGATCTCGCCTGCGCGCAGCAGGTAATAGATGGAAGTCGAATGCGCGCGCGCTGAACCGAATCGACCGGGGAGGGCGTCTGCGGCAATCTGCTCGTCGGAGCGATACGTCTCGCGATAGAACCCACCCTCAGGGTGGGGTTGCAGTTCGAGCGCTTTGATCCATTCGTCGGCGGTCGGCATACGGAAGGGAGCATAGGCCGAAACCCGAGTTCTTCGGGCTCGAGCGCGACCTGGCCCGTCGCGATCTCATTTCGTCAGCTGCGATCCATGCGAGAGCCCCTTGATCAGCGTCTCGACGCGCGCCTTGTCGTCCTCTTCCTCGCCTTTGCTGGCGGGCGTCCCGTCCTCTCTCACGGTCTTCTTCGCGAGAGCGATCGCCGCCTTTCCGGTCGCGAAGTTATTGATGACGACGAGGGATCCACCTCTTCCCTCCTTGAGTTCGAAGGTCGAGATCAGCGACTGCGCTTCATGACACGCGAGCGAGGATTTCTGCTCTCCGTCTGACTTGCAGCCATCGGGGTTCATCTCGGGGACGATCGCCGTGACGCGCCTCCGATAGCCGACCGCCATGCTCGCGAGTTCTGGATTCGTGCTGCTGACCGAAGCCGAGACCGAGAGCGAACTCTTCTCCAGAAAGAGGATTCCCCCACGTGCGCAGCCCGAGAGAATCATGACGAGGCAGAGACCCATGACGAGTTGTTCCCTTTTCATTTCTTCGCCTCCTTCGTGTCGGCTTCTTTGTCCTTCTTCGGCTCGGGCTGGCCGGCCATCGCTCGAAGGGCCTTCGGATCCTGCACCAGTGCGATCGCCGCGGTTCCAGTCGCCATCCGCTCGATGATCGTCGGAATGCCCAGCCAGGGCACGACCACCTTGGTCATCGCGACCGTTGACATGGCTTCGTCCTCGTTTGCCGGCGTATCTGGCTTCTTGGGGTCCGTCGATTTCTTGCCGGGCTCATCGGCCCACTCGCTATCGGGCTCCTCCGTCGACTCCGACGCACCGCTCGCGCTCGTCGAACCCGCCGTGGAGGTCGCGTTGGGCGGGTTCTGCTTGTCGACCTCCTTCTCGCTCTTCTTCTCATGCCTTGGGATGAACGCCGCGGTCTTGCGGTCGTAGCCGAGTGTCAACGAGATCTCGCCCGTCTCGGGCGAAGGCGAGATGTCGATTCCGATCACACTCTTCTGGTGCAAGAGCAGGTGATTGGAGGGTGGACAGCATCCTCCCAAGCTCATCAGGGCGACGAGCGCCAGAGCGCGGGTCGTCGGGGTCGATCGTCTCATTCGCATCCTCCAAGGTTGGGATCAGTCGTGGAATCCAGATCGGTCGCGTCGGGCGTCGACCAATGGACGCGCGTTCGGGCGAGTCTCTCGGGATCGAACGTCAGGCAGAGAATTCGAGATTCGTCGGGCGCCAATGGAATCAAGAGTGCCTCGCTGAGATACCCGAGTGAAGCTCCGGCCTGATAGCGGCTTGCATCTAGGAGGCCGCCGACGACGATGCGTGTGTCGAGAAGTGGAGGGTGTTCGTCGAGTGGCTTCTCGAAAAACACCCAGCGACTCGTTCCGTGTCGTTCGACGGATTTGGGATGGACGTCTCGTTCCCGCGCGAAGCCGAGGATGAGGGATCGATCGCGACTCCCGCGCGCCCAGGCGCCGAGCGCGAACGAATCGACGACGACCGCGCTGTCCGTGTGGATCACCCGCGAGACGATGGATCCATGGTTCTGGATCGCGCAGCCGGCAACGCACGCCTGAAAGACGAGTGCGCTCGCGATCGCAAGGCGTCTTGCATTCGTAGCGGTCACTTTCTGAGGTACCGGTACTCGCACTCGGCGGTTCTGAGCTTGGTCTCGAGATAGGTCGTGCTGCGGTCGTAGGCCCTGCTGACACAGTCCTCGTATCGTTCTCTCGCTTCCTGATCCGCAGCAGTCGGAGTGCGTGTGTCCGAGTCGGGCGCGTTCTCCACTGCTTCGCTCGTCTCGTCGTCCGCCGGCTCGCCGGTGTGTCCGGCCCGCATCTTGTGGATGCGATCCGTCGCCAGCTCGATGGAAGGATCGAAGGATCCGAAATCGGGATCGAATCTCGCTCCGAGCGCCTCGAACTCGACCTCGGGGTCGAGGACCGGCGAATGATGGTGGGCGTCCCATTTCAGGAATTTGTCGCGCACGTTCCCGTAGCCCAGATCCCGATAGGCTTCGTATTGATCTCGGTCGAAGAAGATGTCGAAGGTCGAGACGTGGGGAAACTTCTCGTTGATCTGGCGTACGTAGTGGGCGACCGAGCATGCATAGTTCTTCTTCGTCGAAGCATGCGTCGACGCGAGATCGCTGTGGCACGCTTCGGTGCGTAGGCGTGTTTCGTCGAGACCCAGCTTGACGTAGTAGATGGAGATCGATCGGCAGAACTGTTGGACAGCGCGACCGGCTTTGGTGAAGTCGGCATTGATGCTCTGCATTTCCTGCCAGACCTGGGCCGATTCTTCGCTGGGCGCCGGTTCGTTCTGGCCCTTGCTCTTCGCCTCGAGATCCTTTCGATGCTCCTTGTCTTTCACGAACTCGTCCGCGATGCGCTGTACGGATCTCAATCGATCCTTCCATTCATGGCAAAGCGTGGTTTCGTTGCCGGACACGGGGAGGTCGTCGATATGTCCCGTCATGACGACTGGATCGGAGAGCGTGTCGTACAAGCCGCGCCTCGTCAGATGGAACTCGGTATTGAACTCCTTCTTGAGCGCTCGACGTAGACGCAAGGCGCCGTCGAAGGTCGAGTTCACGTCGTGTTCCGCGTCGATGACGATGATCTGCGATACGCCACGTCGAACGAGCGAGAAGACGCCCAGATTCTCCGAATGACCGCCGTCCGTGAGATAGATGCCCGTACTGTCACGGTCGAGGGCGTGATTGCTGGTGAGGTAGAACGGAAATGGGCGCAGCTTGAGAAGAAAGCGCTTCCAGTTCGACATCGCGGGATTCGGAATCTGTTGCCCCAGTTGGAGATTCAGCAGCCCTGTGGCCCAACTCCAGAGTCGCAGGTCGACCGCGGCGCCCGAACTCGCGACCGCCTCCGAGATCGCGGGGTCGAAGCCTGTTTCGACGTAGTCCGAATACCCATATGAATCCGAGCCATAGCCGAGTGGCGTGAACTCGAAGACCACGTCCCGCAGATCCTCCTTGAAGTCGCCGATTGCGCTGAGGAAGGTGCTCGTGTTTCCGTAGGCTGCCGTCGTATTGATCACGAAGAAGGGCACGCGCCGCTCCTCGTCATCGCTCCAGCGCCGCATCTGCGCGGCAATCTCCGTCATCGTCAAGGAGTCTGCCCGGGCGTTGGCGCCGAAGATCAGGCTCGTGCGACCATTCGCGAAGTCGTCGTCGTCCCCGTCCCGTATGGGAACCAGCCCGTATGTGCGCTCGATCGCGTTGCGGTAGAAGGTCCTGAAGGGGCTCGAGTTCCGATCTGTGTCGAACACGAAATTTCGAAGGAGATAGAACGGGTAGTCGATCAGGTACAGCAGGAACTTCCCGGTCAGATCGATCGGTCGAAGCATTTTTGTGGGCGTTCGGTAGAAGATGTTCGAACGCTCGGCGAGATGGTTCTGGAATCGATAGTCGGACGATTCAGGGTCGCAGTAGCTGCCGGTCTGGTAGTCGTGATTCAAGGTCTCGCGTTCGGCCCGAATCCTGAGACAGCTCGCGAAGATTGGATTCCGACCGCTGGTAGAACCCTGTCTGCCGTTGTTTCCGAATGGCTCGCGCGTCGGCTCGCCCATGTCGTTCGCGTACAGACGCTGTGTCAGATACCAGTACAAGGCATATGAACCACCAGAAACGCTCGATATGATGTCGACGTTCTGGAGGATTCCCACCTCGTCGAGAGCCTTGAGGGCGCCGATGCTGTACGACGCCGATCGAACGCCTCCGCCCGACAGCGCGAGTCCCAAGCGCGGCGGCCGTGTGCGGGGATTCTTCTCGTCCGACTCTTTGCTCCCTTCCTTTTTCTTCTCGAATGAGTTGAAGAACCATTCGTCCTCGTAGTTCTCCTTGAGTGTTGCGAGGTTTCTGGGAGCAAGTTTGTCGACGATGCATCGCTCCACTTCCGTGACGCGGCTCTTCACGGTGAGTTGCCCGTCGGATCTTCCGTTTCGGCGTAGCGCTTGCTCGCGCTCGTCTTCGCATGACGCGATCGAGATCACATCCGTATCGGGCGACTCGGGGACTTTCTGATCCGCGCCCCCGTCGTCGGTCGAGGCCGCGCCGGCTTCGGCGCTTTCAGATTCTGTCGAATCAGCGTCGGCCTTGGATTCGGCATCGACCCGAGCCGAGGCCCTCTCGGCGGGGTTCGGGAAGACTCGGCTACGCGTTCCGTCCACATAGATGTCGAACACGCCGCGCACGTTCTCTCTGCTATTCGGCTCTCGCGCCGAGCACGACATCGCGAGCGCGGCAAGGAGCGCGAAGACGATCAAGCATGCGGATCGGTGGCTCATGAAGATCGGACCGATGACGGGCGAGTGACGAGTTCGACTCGGTCGACTCTGGGGGGTCGACAGAGAACCTTCGGAGCCGCCGTTTCCTTGATCCACACTATGTGATCGATCTCACTCTCTACAAGCGAAATCGAATGAACATCTCGATTCGTCGATAGTGGACGCTCGATCGACGTTATGTCGAAGTTAGGCGTCTACTCGAATGGACACGTAGAGAAAGACGGGCGTCGCAATCGGGCGCGCTGCGTCGCCAGTGAGGGGCAAAGGCCGCGAATCCAGATCCGGCACAGTCGGGGCGATCCGGGCGGGCGGGTGTGTCCGGCAGCCTGCGGGTGGCTGGCCTTCTGCGCTCGTCCCTATCGCACGCCTTCGGGACGTTCACGTGATCTGGACCATTCCGGTCAGTCGAACGCTTCGGGCTGGTCATGAGGGCTGCATCTCGTCTGCCTAGTCTGAAGCCGTCATGGACCCCATCACACAGATAGAAGCAGTACGCGCGGAACATTGGCGAGATGGTCAGATCGCGCCGGCACGTGGCGCGTTCATCGGACTGCTCTTCGGAGCTGGCGTTTGGATGTCGATCGCCGCCTGCTGGAAGCTGCTCTTCTAGGTTTGCGTCGGTCTGGCTGATCACCCCTCTGGTTGCCGCTGTTCGAGCTGCACTTGAAGCAGTAGCCAGGCCGGCGCTTGCCTGGGTTCCGGGGGAGGGACCCGATCGCCGTCTATGCGAGTGGCTCTATCCGGACGACGCGCGCATGACCGCTCTCGATCATCCAGCAAATATGGCGCTCGAGGAAATGCCATGGGTCGTCGATGCAGCTGCCCTCGTAGGACGGAAAGTCCAGGCGCTGCGAGATCTCGCCCAGGGGTCGGCCCTCGGCGGCCTGGTCTTCGAGCCAGGCGTGGAACCATTCCCCCCAGCTGCCCTTCAAGCCGAAGGGCGGTTGCTCGAGGATGTCGAGGAACAGTCGTTCCTTCTCTGGTCGTGACAGCGCGCGAAACATCGCGCGTACTTTTCCATATCCCACGTCTCGCTCCAGGTCGATGTTCATTGGTGAGAATTCGCGCAAGATGTCGATCAGCACGAGCTGCGACGCGTCGCCGCGCTCATCGCACGAACTCAGTCGGGAGGGTGCCGCGACATATCTGGGCTCGCATGACCGGATCTGGTCATTGGGATGGCCGATTGGAGCCGGTCCCGTCTCGACTCGCCGCTTCGCTCAGTTAGGCCGTCGGAGACTCAGGCTGCGAGTGACTTGATCCGCTCGATCAGTGCGGCCTGGTCCGGTACGTCGAGCTTGCGGTACATCGATTTCAGATGGTTGCGCACGGTATGCGGACTGATGAAGAGCGCCTTCGCGATCGCCGGGACGCGTCGGCCGGCGAGGAGCTCGCCGAGGATCTCGCGTTCGCGCGGCGTGATCAGCGCGATGTCCGGATGGTCCCATCGGACCTGACCCACGCTGGCTGATCCGGCGAAGAGGCTGAGCGCCTGGAGTTCGCCGGCGATTCGACTCAGCGAACCGGTGAGACCCGTGTCCGCGGTGCTGTCCAGCCGCCTCGCCGTCTGTACTTCGCCGAGATCCATCACGACCGCAACGACGGCCACGGTTTCACCATCGCGCTGCAGGAGTTTGGGGCAGAAGACGACGGGCAACGTCCGCCCGTCCTTGCGCTTCATGATCGAGATCCGGAGGCGCTCGTCGCCCGAGTGGATCTCCTGGAGTTCGTCATCGACCTGGTCCTGGAGTTCGTCGGCGACCAGGATCCGGACGTGCTGGCCGTCCAGCTCTTCGGGCGCGTACCCGACCCAATGAAGCATTCGATCGTTCGCGAAGAGGATCTGACCCGCGACCGTACGCACGAGCACGCCGGCATTCAGCGTGTCGAGGACGGCCTGGATCTGTGCATAGGTCGGGTGGACCGACCAGGCGCTGTCGCGCGTCTCCATCGCGATCTCCATTCGAAGGGCTGGGCGAACGGTCGTCGCTCAGTATGTCCCATCGAAATCGCGATGGACAGCGGGGTGGCCAGGTCGGTCCACGACCTCGGGCCGATCCTATTCGATCGGTCCGGGCGCCTTGATCTGTTCGAGGAGATCGTTGTTCCACTCTCCCTCGACCTTCACGTGAGCCGCGGCCCCCTTCAGGATCGCGTCGATCAGGTTGTGGTTCAGATAGACGTAGAGCCCTGGCTGCTCGAACGTGTAGAGCGCGGCTCCGGCCGATCCGCCTGCAATGAACCAGGTCTCGAGGTTCGTCTGGGGCGGGTCATCGAACGAGCCCGACTGCCAGACGTAGTCCCCGTGTCCCCCGATCAGATGGGGTCGGGTATCCCGATTCGCCTGCGAATGAACGAAGAGAACGGTCTCTCCGACCTTGGCCGTCAGCGAGTTCTCCCCTGTCAGTGCGCCGACGGATCCGTTGAAGACGACATGGCTCGGCTCGTTCGTCTTCATGACCTCGAGCGTGTCGGTCATCGCGGCCGCTGGCGAGTCGTATCGCTTGTATCCGCCCTTGCCGTCCGTCGGGATGTAGAAGTCCTGCTCGCCGATGTAGTAGCCCTTGTCGTAGCGGAGCGGCTTGCCGTTCTGATCCTTGAGTCCGTCACGCGGCAACACCATGATCGCGCCGTTCATGCCGGCGACGACGTGGTAGGGGATCATGGGCCCACCCGGGGCGCAGTGATAGACGAAGACTCCGGACTTGGTCGCTTTGAAACGGATTGTGACCTGCGTGCCGGGTGACACCGAGGTGAGGCCACCACCGCCGAGGGCGCCGGTGACCGCATGCAGATCGATGTTGTGCGCCATGACGCTGTCCTTCGGGTTGACCATCGTCAACTCGACGTAGTCCCCCTCGTGCACGACGATCAGCGGACCGGGTACGCTTCCGTTGAAGGTCATCGCCTGAACCGCGTTGCCCTGCGGATCGACGACGAGTTCCCGTTCGTCGACCACGAGTCGGACCTCGACGATCTTGGGCTTGCCCTTCGCCGTCTGCTCGTGCTTCGGGAGCATCGGCGGCGTCACGAGCTCCTGTTTCACGCGCTCGAGGCCCTTGGCCTTCGACGGCTTGTCCGCCTGGGCTGTCCCAGTCGCCATCGCAAGCGCGAGTATCAGTCCTACATAAAACGCACGTTTCATCAAATTTGTTCCTTCAATGCGGCTCCGTTTGGTTTCGCGTCGGGGATGTGAGCGCGCAAGGCATCCCCTCATTGTCGAATGCGACCCCGGCCGTCGATCGGTCCGCGGTTCATCGGTCCAATTTCGATTGGCTCGAGTTGGTCAGATCAGGTCGGTTCCTTCAGCAGAGAGCGAACGGCCTTCTCCATGTCGTCGAGCGGAGACCCCGTAAAGAAGAGAGCCCGAGTCCGACCGTGTCCATCGAGCAGGTAGACCTGCTGAGAATGGGCGTACTGGAACGCTTCGTCTGTGTAGGTCTTCGATTTGTTATGTGCGGTCGTCACCTTCATCTCGTGACTGTGATCGTGCTTGACCTTGAACTGCCTGGCAATCGTGGCGACCTCGGCAGGCGTGCCGGTGATTCCGACGAATCGAGAGTCGAAGCGGGCGAGGTAGGCCTTGAGATGCTCGGCCGTGTCGTTCTGCGGGTCGACGGTGACGAAGACGACAGCGACGCGATCGGATTCGTCTCCGAGCTGCTTCATGAGCGCCTGGAGATGGGCGAGCGCCGCCGGACAGATGTCCTGGCAGCTGGTGTAACCGAAGAACAAGAGCACGGGGCGATCTCGAAAATCGGAGAGGCTGACGGATCGATCCAGGGTGCTCGGGGCCGTGAACTCGCCGCCGATTCCGTCATAGACAGGGAGTCGGTCTTCTGCGCTCGCCATGCCCGCCGCAATGAGCGTCAGAATGGAGGCAATCAGGATCGGGTAGGTCATCGTGTTTCTCATGCGTTCCCTTGCTCGAAGGACTGGGTCGTCGGCGTCTGTGTTGGCATTGCGAACGTCGATCAGAGGCACAGGATCTTCGTGCCCGTGCCGAGATGCGGCAGCGTGGTCGATTCATCGGCTTCCATGAGGACGAGCTCGTTTCGCGGGTCGATGCGGATGCGCCAGGAATGTCGGGTGGTCGCGAGGTGGAGGAGCCCTTCGTCGTCCCATGCGCGTCGAACGAGCGCGAAGCGGGCACGGATCGTCGCCGGATCTTCATGGGCGATCTCGATCGCCCCGATCTCGAACTCGAGGCGGGCGAAGCGATCGTGAGGCGTGGCCGCCCATGCGAGGAGATTCTCGCCCCCTTCGATCGTCCTTTCCTCGGATCGCAGCGTGACCGCGTCGTGACCGAGGAAGGTCTGCAGTCGTGACGAAGATCGACTCGGATCTGCGGTGCCGACGAACCACTCGCGAACCCGGTCCTCGATTCGACCTTCGAGCTCTCCCGCAGGGACCGGCATCGCCCGGGAATCGTCGTCGACCGCGGTCACAGTGAGGTCGACGCCAGATCCCGTGTCGCGAGTGTCGCATCCCGTGAGTGCCATGAGTGTCGCGCTCGCGCTCACGACCGCGCATAGCGCGCGCCATGCTGCGATGGCCGGTCGGCCGCGACTCGTTCGCGTGGTCGTCCTGTTCATCGTGCCGTCAATCGGCCATACACGGTCGCGAGTACCTCGGGAAGCTGGTTCGGATGCGGAAGGATATGCCATCCACCGGGGCCGAACATGGCCGGCAGGTAGTCGCATGCAACCCGGTCGACCGCGAGCGCATGCGTCGCGATGTCGAGACGCTCCGCCTCGTGAAGCGCATGCCGGACGTCGGCGATGCCGTAGCGCCCCTCGTAGCGATCGTAGTCGGTGGGCTTCCCGTCGCTGATGAGGAGCAGTAGTCGGGCGTCTGCTGATTCGGCCGCGAGTTCCGCGGTTGCGTGACGGAGCGCGGGGCCGATTCGGGTGTACCCCTGTGGTTCGAGTGCGCCGAGTTTTGCGCGTCCGAGTTCCCAGGTGTCGTTCCAACCGCAGATCTCCCACACCCGACAATGGTTTCGGGTGTGAGACGCGAAGGCGAGGATCTGGATTCGGTCGCCAAACGGTCGCGTGACCTCTCCGAGCACGAAGGCGGCATCGCGCGCGACGTCGAGGACCCGGCGTCCGTCGACCCAGGAATCGGAGGAGAGCGATAGGTCGATCAGCACGGTCGCGGCGAAGCTGCGGCGGCGTTTGGCACGACGCGTGTACAAGCGTGTATTGCCACCGTGTCCCGCTCGTCGCGAAGCATGCTCGTCGACGAGCGCGCGAAGGTCGATGTCCTCGCCATCCGCCTGACGATCGACCGCTTCGAGCCTCGAGCGGTGCGCCCCGAGGCGTCGCGTGAGATCGCGGATCAATGAAGCGTGTTTTGCGCGGGCTTCGTATGCCCATGAAGGATTCATGCGTCGGAAGGCGGTCGGGTACACGGTGCACCAGTCCTTGCGATAGGCCCCTCTGCGGAAGTCCCATTCGTCGTAGGGGATGCCTTTCTCGCCGGGTTCGCATTGGCCGACCTGAGGAATCTCCGCATCCAGATTGATGCTCGAGCGCAAGAGTGAATGGGCTTGTTCGCCGCCGCGCATCACTTCGCGTAGATCGACCTCTTCGAGGGATTCCAGATGGTCATCGAGTTCGTCGGCGCCATCCGTGTCGCGCGCACCGCCTCGATATTCGTCGGCTGTCTCGACTTTCTCGAACGTATGGATCAGGACGGCGTCTTCCGCCTCCTTCTCGTCGAGTTCGATGCGGAGGATGTCGTCGACGGGTGGGGCTTCGAATTCGCTGGCGTCGGCGGCGGGCGGGAGTTCCATCTCTCCCGATGCATCGGGGGGTGCGGACGACGCAACTTCGGTCGAGGTCGGATGCGACGTGAGCTCTCCCCAGATCACGATCGGTGGGCTCGTCGCATCCTGGCGTCTGGTTTCCGGTGCACGGTCGAGCGTGTCGCAGAGCTCCGAATCGAGCCACGGCTTTCCGCCGGCGAGCGCGGATCGCCGCATCGATTCGAGGATGCGTTCACGCCCCCCGAGTTCATCTAGTTCCGGCCGATCGGCGAGGCAGAGACGGGCCGCCTCCTCGTGTGCCGTCTCGAAACCCGGGAGGTCATCGCGCAGCCAGTCAATGGCGGCGCGGGCGATCCGAAGAGATTCGATCGCGCGCCCTGTCGCGTCGTCGCAAGCCGGTCGATCTTCGTCGCCCTGCATGCGGAAGATCGCCGCGGAGACCGTCGTTCGGACGACGAGCATTCGTCGGTTCTCGGCCGGTGTGGCAGCGAGCGACATCGTCTGCGGCAATAGGAGGTCGAGACCCCGAACACCCCCCACGCCTCTCGCTGGTTGGATCCGGACGGGCGCACCGGCGACGATCTGCGCGACCACGCGCAACGATGCGACATGATCTTCGAGACGAACGGCCGAGAGATCGGTGGGTTCTTCCGAGGGCGGTCCGACGAGTCGACGCCACCATGAACGCAGGAGGCGGAACGCCCCCTCTTCGAGGTCGAAGTGAAGATCGGGCGCGGAACCCGGGGAAGCTTCTCGCGCAGCAGAGTCAGAAGGCAAGGGCGACGACATCGCGCAGTCCCGTGGCGATCTCACGATCATCGGTCAGGGCTTCGACGATCGCCGTGTGACAGGCCGCCCGAGGCGGGAAGCCCGCCTTGATGAGGCGCGCCGCATTCACGAGCAATCGTGTCGATGGCGTCTCGGCGAGGGCGACCGTCTCGAGTTCGCGCAGTCGCGCGCCCAGCGCGGCGAGTCGCTTTGCGTTGCTTGCATCGACACCGGTTTCCCCGCGTATGATTTCGATTTCGACTTCGCGTGACGGATAGTCGAATGCGACGCTCAGGAAGCGTTGTTTCGTCGACGGCTTCAGGTCCTTCAAGCCGTGCTGGTAACCCGGGTTGTAGCTCGCGACGAGCATGAAGCCCTCAGCCGCCTCGATCTCCTCGTCCCGTCGTTCGATGTAGAGCCGGCGACGATGGTCCGTGAGCGGATGGATGACGACCACGACGTCGCTTCGCGCCTCGGCGAACTCGTCGAGGTAGAGGATCGCGCCCTCACGCACGGCACGCGAAACGGGCCCGTCCTGCCAATGGGTCTCGCCGCCCGTGCCGATCAGATGTCGGCCGACCAGATCGACGGCCGAAGTCTCATCGTGACAGGCCACACTGATGAGCGTACGGCCGAGACGAGCCGCCATGTGTTCGACGAGGCGGGTCTTGCCGCAGCCGGTCGGCCCCTTCAGTAGGAGCGGGAGCTTCTGCTGGTAGGCATGCTCGAAGAGGTCGCATTCGTTCGCGACCGGTCGATACCAGGGCTCCTCACGCAGGCTCGCGACCTCGCCCATTCCGGCGACATCAGCAACAGTGGGTTCGGGCGGCATCGCTTCTAGCCACCCGAGCCGATCACCGCTTCATCGTTCGGAAGACCGTACTGGATGAAGTTCCAGACGAACATCGCGACGCCCAAGCTGAAGAGGCAGGCCGCGAGGACCATGCCCCCGAAGTGCACTTCGACCGCTTCCTGCGCGGCCATGAAGTCCATGCCCATGCGCCGTTCCAGGTAGACCTGGGTGATGCCCGCGACGGCGAGTGCCCCCACCATCGAGATCATCCCGATGTTCGAGGTCCAAAACGACCATTCGGGAAGCCAACCCTCGAAGCACTTGCGGCCCGTGAGGTTCGGCATGCAGTAAGTGATGATCGCCAGGACCAACATTGCGTAGGCACCCCAGAAGGCCATGTGTCCATGCATGGCCGTCACGATCGTACCGTGCGTCCAGATGTTGACCGCCGGAAGCGTATGCGCGAATCCGAGGAAGCCCGCACCGACGAAGCTCATGACGCCGCATCCGACCGTCCATGAGAGCGCGATCTTGTTGGGATGGTTCATCTCGCCGCGCCGTGCCATGCCGACCGAATAGAAGGCCATTCCGAGGAAGGCGAGCGGCTCTAGCGCAGAGAAGATGCCGCCGATGGCGAGCCAGTACTCGGGGGTTCCGATGTAGTAGTAGTGATGCCCCGTGCCGAGGATGCCCGAGAGGAACGTCAGGCCGACGATGACATAGAGCCATTTCTCGATCAGCTCGCGGTCGACGCCCGTCAACTTGATCAGCAGGAACGACAGGATGCCGCCCATGATCAGCTCCCAGACGCCCTCGACCCAGAGATGCACGACCCACCAGCGGAAGAAGGAATCGAGGACCTGGCTCTCGAACGTGATCATGCCCGGCAGGTAGAGGAGCGCCGCCGCGGTCAGGCCGATCAGCAAGACACTTCCGGTCGTGGTGAAGCGCTTCGCGTTCATCGCCGTCATGGCGATGTTGAAGATGAAGAGCAGCACGTTCACGACGACCAGATAGTCGAGCGGGCGCGGGATCTCGAGGAACTTCCGTCCCTCCCACCAGCCGAACTGGAATCCGATCAGCGCCGTGACCGCGACGATCACGAGTGATGCCCATTGGATGACCGCCAGCTTCTCGCTGTACAGCTCCCGATCGGCCTCTTCCGGAATGATGTAGTAGGCCGCGCCCATGAAGCCCGCGAGCAGCCACACGACGAGCAGGTTCAGATGCGAGGCCCGCGCGGCATGGAAGGGCAGCCAGTCGTGCAGGACGTCGTAGCCCATGTGGGCGAAGCCCATGACGAAGCCGAAGACAATCTGCAGGGGCAGCAGGAGCATGCAGGTCGCAAAGAAGAGATACGCAATTCGCTGTGATCGGAACTTCATGTCTTGCGACTCCTACTGCAGGGTGACGAGCCAGGCGACGAGCTCGGCTCGGAGTTCGTCGGACAGGTTCAGGTTGGGCATCGCGGTTCCGGGCTTCACAGCCGAGGGGTTCGAGAGCCAGGTATGCAGCTCATCCTCGGAGAATCGTCCCGCGACGCCATCGAGGGCGGGCCCGACCGTGCCGCCCTGGCCGCCGACCGCGTGGCAGGCGCTACAGACGGTCGTATAGAACTCGGGTGGTTCGATGCCCCCTCCCTCTACCCGTCGCACGACGACGGGCACGACGCCGGCGAGTTGGTCCGTGCCGAGATCCGGATCGGCCGGGAAGCCGTTCGTGTTGATCTCGCCGATCCACTTCAGGAAGGCGATGACGTCGGTGATTTCCTGATCGGTGAAGTCGTACTGAACCATCTTGCGCTGGCCGGGGAACATGGCCTGCGGGTCCTTCAGGAAGATGGCCATCCAGTCGGGGCCGCGGCGGTCGTAGACCTTCGTCAGCTCGGGCGCGTAGTAGGCGCCCTCGCCGAGGATCGTATGACAGCCCATGCAGTTGTTCCGGTCGAAGAGGTGCTTTCCGCGGATCGCTGACTCGGTCAGGTTCTGCTCGTTCGAGCGCTCGGGAATTTGACGGAGAGTGTCGATCGTCAGTAGAAGGAAGATGGTCGAGAAGAAGGCGGTACCGCCCAGGAAGAAGATCCTCGCTTGCGATTTCGATAGCACGATCCGTGTCCCCTTTGGCTCGTTCGAGAATTCCCTTGCAGCTGAGTGCAAGGGACGGGCCAGCTCTCGCTACATTTCGGATCCAACAGTTCCTTCGTTCGAGGCGTCGTGTCTCAGGCGGGACTTCTGTGGACACTTGTCGGATTTTTGCGACGCACTCATGGCATGCACCGGACATTCGCGGGCCATGTCACCGTCACGGTCGACGCTCCGGCGATGCCGTCTCAAGCCGAGTAACCGCCCCCGTTCCGGATTCTCCGAGTCGATGGCTGCGCTGCCCGCGGACGCCGGGGTAGCCAGAAGAGGCGCCCCGATGGCTCGGTCTCGTGCAAGCGCGTGTCGATGAAAAATTGATTATACGAAATATCAGATTCGGCCACTGCAACGAGCCGAGGGGCCGCTGGGGTGAATGTGCGGACATCCCCATCCCAGGACCCGATTCGAATAGATTTCGGGTTCGCGATGCGATTCCATGACAATGTCGCGAGGAGATCTTGCGAAAGGCTGGGAATATCGAAGTGAGCAGCGAAATACCCGACTCCAACCCGTCGACAGGCGAGACACCGGCCGCCTCCCGGGAACGTCCGTATGCCGGAAAGACGCCCGAGGAGCGGCGCGCCGACCGCCGCACGCAGCTGATCGAGGCGGGGCTCGAACTCTTCGGGACGGTCGGATTTCGAGACACCACGATCGAGCGGCTGTGCGCCGTCGCCGGCGTCGGGATTCGCGCCTTCTATGACGAGTTCGGCACCCGCGCAGATCTTCTGAGACATGTCTACGACCATGTCGTCGACCAGGCCTTCGTGCGCTTGACGACTGCGCTCGAAGAATCGGCCTTGGTATCGGCCGTGGAGCGTCTCGATTGTGGAATTCGCGTGTTCTTCGACTCGATGCTGATCGACCCGAGACGCGGACAAATCGTGTCGATCGAATGCAGCGGGCTCGACGCGGCGATGGACATCCATCGCAACAACATGATGAAGAAGTTCGCGGGCACGATGATCGGAGCGCTCACGCCGGAACAGCGCGACGCGGTGGTCGATACGCGACTCTGGTCGATCATGCTAGGCGGTGCCGCCAACGAAGTCGTCATCGATTGGCTGGTCTCGAAAGAGAAGCCCGACATCGACGCGCTCGCCGATAATTTCATGGCGATCTGGCTGAGTACGTTCCGAGCCTGACAGCCCGGGCCTCGCAGCTCACCAGCGAGAACGCGACTCCTCTGCGAATCCCTGGATTCCCTCGAAGGCGAGGCGACGGCCTTCGTCGGTGGTCAGCTCTCCGCGCCAGCTTCCGAAGACCTGATGCGTCTCCGTCTGGACGACGAGCGCCGAAGTTCGCGAATGCTTGTCGAAGGTCGGTTCGAGGACGATGTCCAGTCGGCCGCCAGGGTCGCGAACGCGCCAGGGGCGGATCGGATCGTCCCAGTCGTAGGTCCATTCGAGTTCCTCGCCGAGCTTGCTGACGCGGCCGTCGACGATCAGGGCGTTCTCCGTAAAGCCGGTGTCCCGGGTCCACTTGCCGCCGAGCTGGAGTCCGATGGTCGGGCCGTCCGGCGCGAGCTGCCCCGCGCCGCCGCCCCAGTTCCACACGGTGCGATACGGCCAGCGTCCGCGGCCCACGTCGAGGACGCCCCACGCGCCGCGGGGTTCGTCCTCGAGCCTTCGAAGCTCGTCGCCGACTCGGAACTCGCCTCGTACCGGCCGCGCCTGGTGTTTCGATGTGTACTGAAAGCGCCGCTCGCTCCATGGAATCACGACGTTCATCGACTCGTGCCCATCGGGAAGCGCGATCGCCGCGTCGAGTGCGCCCGGTGTTCCATCCTTCTCCGTCCAGGTCGCGACCAGTCGTGTCGTGCCCTCGGAATCGTCGGAGATCTCGAGGTCGAGATCTCCGCTCACGGCGTGCAGGGGCTCGGAGCC
>Ga0315338_1002740_pt1 | contig 16636 bp, 20 predicted proteins | sample ASW8metaG_FD_204518 | JGI IMG/M metagenome (GOLD analysis project Ga0315338, IMG submission 204518) | Ammonia-oxidizing marine archaeal communities from Monterey Bay, California, United States - ASW #8 | ecosystem: Environmental > Aquatic > Marine > Coastal | place: USA: California | collected... | reverse complement strand
TGACGGTCTGCGATCCGTTGGGTAATATCTTGCCCGCGTGCCGTAGTATCTTGACCACGTTCCGCGACATCTCTGCTGACATCTTGGCCTCTCTGCGTAACGTCTTGACCGCGCTCTGCAACACCCCTGCTGATATCTTGACCGCGTGCTATAACATCTTGGCCTCTGGCGGTAACATCTTGCCCACGACCCGCGATGAGGCGATTAAGGTCTTGCCCTCGCTCGGCAACATCTTGTGAGATGTCTTGGCCTCGCGCAGTAATATCCTGACCACGACCCGCAATAAGAGAGTTGATATCTTGTCCACGTGCTGTAATGTCCTGACCCCTGCCCGCAACTTCGCGTGACAGGTCTTGCCCACGTGCTGTAACATCTTGACCTCTGCCAGAGATTAAAGCATTGATATCTTGCCCGCGAGCAGACACATTTTGTCCACGACCAGCAACGCCAGCAGCTATGTCTTGTCCTCTCGCCGTAACCTCTTGGCCTCTACCCGTCAATTCCCTGTTAATATCTTGACCACGCTGCGATACGTCTTGACCGCGTGCTGCTACGGCAGCACTCAGGTCATGACCTCTGGAAGCTCCCGCCTGCCCACGTGCAGCAATCAACGCATTGATATCCTGACCGCGTGCGGCAAGGTTTGCACTATCTGTCCGTCCAGATTCTCGTCCGATTAGCTCTTGAGCTGCCTGCTGGAAGCCTGCACGATCACGGCTGACACCCGCTTGTTGTCCACCCAATGCCAGTGCCTGATCGAAGCCACGACTCCTGCGGGCCTCTTGTTGCGCCAGTAATGCAAGACGCTCCCTATCTGCGCCTGCATCGAGTTCGCCCAACACACCTGCTGTATCGCCACCTCTGAGTATCCCTAGACGGTTTAGCTCTTCGACACGTTGCGCCCTGCGAGCATCTTGACCTTGCTCTAGGTCTGCAAGCTCTAATGCCGATGTAGATTGGAAGGGGTTGCCCTGTAACGCATTACGTGCAACCGTTTCTGCATCAGCAAAAATATCAGGTTGCGCCAAGCCACCAAACGCTCCTGCTGTGGATGGCTTGGCTGTGAACTGTCGCGCATTCAGCGTCTCTTGATCGAATGTCGGAAGTGAAGTGGTAGGCTCTGTTAGGTCTGCGGTAACGCGATCTGGTGCCTGTGCTACCGATCCTAACGCTTTAGTTTTTGGCTGTGATCCAAGGGCTGTAAAGTCTTTCTTGTCTAATGCGTCAGGCGCTTCCGTAGGTATTGCGTTTAAAGCTGTAGGCGCTGCCTGTGTTTGAATGCCTGCTGCTGCGGGGTTGAATGTCGGCCCCTGCTTGCTCGGCAATCCGCCGAGAGCAGCCAAATCTGTAACGCCAGTCTGTGAATCGCCTTGCGTAAGACCAACACGATCCCGCACACGACCACTAGCCAGCCTCTCAGAAGGAGACGAACCAGCGACTTGTGGAGGTGGCACGCGCAACGCGGCCTGTTGAGCTGTCTCTCCTTCATTAACTTGCTGACCATGTATCTGTATATCGCCCTGATTTTGGCTTGTATCGCCTTGTGCAAAGCGTATCAGTCGATCAAGGTTGCTACCCTCAAAACTCTGTGGCGAATTGCTCAACTCATCGCCACTGGTAACTGTAGTGGGCTTTCCTAATACAGGTGCATCTTGTCGTACTACATTGGTTGTCTGGGTAGCCCGATTTTCTATTGCTTCTTGGGCAATCTGATTTTGTGTATTATTCAACAAATCGGGCAAAGATGCTTGATTTGTTGCTTGGCTTGCAATAGATTGGTCTGTGCCTATATTTGGGTTCTGTGCCTTGAATATTGCTGCTACCTCTGGTGGCATACCTGCTGTCGGGTCATTGGCAGGCTGTGCTGGTTTTTGTAGAGGCTGTTGTTGTGCTTGTTTGTTTTGATTGGCAGCGAAGATAAGGAAATCATTGAAATCCATCTTGCCATCATTGTTTACATCTCCAATTTCATCAAAACCTGCCTGACCAGATTGTATTCTTGAAATAAGGTCACTAGAAGATTGTTGTATCTGTTGCTCACCCTGTTGAACAGGAGCAGGCTTGCCAGCAGGCTGGCCCTGCGTGATCCCTATATTGGGATTTTGTGCTCTAAATTGCAACGCTATCTCAGGGGGGAGTCCAGCGAGAAAATCGCCTTGCTGCTGTAATTGATAGGATCTAAGTTGAGTATTTGCCATATTAAGACCCGCCTGTCCTCCTCCTAATTCGGCAAGACTCTTTTCAAATTGAGTAAAATCTTTTCCCGACATAAAGGGACGCAACTGAGTCTTCAGATCGTGAATCTGTGCTCCACCTTGGCTTGGCTCAAATACTGGCGCTCCACCGAAAGGAGTTTGCCCAATCTCTCTTTGCTGTGGAGATCCCTGTGCGGCAAGTGTAGAGTCAACAATAAAGTCAGGCATACCGCTAGAACGTAGCCCCTGTCTGATATCGTCATCAGAGAATCCCGATCCCCGCAAAAAGGATAATGACTGCCTGTGATCTTCTCCGCGTTTTTGGGCATCTTGGAAATGCTGTGCAATGCCCAAGTGCTTGTCTAGGAATTGCTGAGGCTGCCCCTGTATTCCTGCTTGCTGCTGTTGTCCTGGGCTATTCGCTACAGGCGCAGTAGATCCTGGCTGTTGAGGAACGCTTCCAGCCGGAGGCAATTGAGACGTGGGAGGGGGCGGTGGAGGCGGTGGAGGCGGTGGAGGCGGAGGCGTGCGTTCTTGCAACACTCCCTTGTTACCTACGGGAGCAGGCTGTGCTCGCTGTGCTGCTACTTGTGGTGACAGCCCTGTATTACCAGAACCGTCAAAGTTTCCTATGCCACCATGCCGGCTGGCAAGATCACCGAAATCATTGTCATTCAATGACCCAAGACGCGAATGGTCAATACTGTTAGCTGTTAATATCTTGCGCCTAATGTCGTCAGTAAAAGCCATTATATTACTCCTGCGCCACGTTTATGAGTCTGTCCTATAGGGCGATAAATCAGTGTCGATTTGCGTATCGAAAACTCTTCAGCAGCAGTACCATTGCGATATTTCACCATTATATGTGGGTCATATCCCAACAGTAAACTGTCTACATTTCCGACAAGATTGTCTTCACTGGCAATAGCACTGCTACCAATAGTGAAGCTTGTTTGTATGGCATCGAAGGTGCCTCCCGTCTCTACTATATCCGTCACTTCTGGAGAAGAGGGCATCGTTGCAGTAAACTCTATGTCGTAGGCACCTACAATATCTAAAGATGTTCTAGCATATAACCATCGGCATTGCTCTGCCTCTCCGTTGGGTGCTCTAGAAGATGTTTCGAACCATGCATCGATAGCATTTGCTGTTGTGCCATCGTTGTCACTAAAAGTTGTTGGCTCATCGTCAAAGATAAAGCCATCACTGATGCCACCAGAATATGGGAGGTCATTTAATATCGCACACGTATTACGGCTTATCCCTGACCATCGGGGATAGAAAATATTCATCCGATAGTTATATACCAAGACATTGTTCATCGTCGTCTGTCCCGTACCGTGAGGAAGGAAGAACCATACCTCATTGCGTGCAGGATAGTCACAAGAAAAAGCGTTTTTAAGGGATGAAGCATTTAGGTCTTCCCAATATCTTTCACCATCCATACGCTGTGATATCTTCTGTGAACTGTTGCCATCAAAAGCATATATCCCATCTGCTCTGACATATACCTGTATTTCTGGTGACCCAGGAGGTGTAATCGTCGATATAGAGAAAGGAGCAATAGTCCCTTTGGCTTGCTTTGGCACCTGTCTGTATGGCGTAGCAGCATTACCAGTAGGCACCAAGAGGTGTATGATGTCGTCACCATGAATCACCAAGAAGTTGCTCATCTTCCGCATACCCGTAACGATGCTGCCCATCTGAAAGAACGATGTCGCGCCCCATGTCTCAATAGCCCCAATGTCAGAGCGATGCACACGGTCTGTGCCGGAGCTTAGATTTGCTGCCCATGCACGATTATCCCAAAACTCCCAATACTTTGCAGTAGTAAATCGTGAACTGACACCTAACGCAGAAATATTCCCTGATGCTGACCACTTGAGAATGATATCATTAGTAACACCATTATGCCCGATCAACGTGCCATTGGCATCTACTAATGACCACTTATTTCCGGCAGTAATAGTCTCACTGTTAGTACGATCTTGAAAGCCCGTTCCCACTCCAGAGGTGTCTTCATAAAAAGCACCACCGGCTATTGCCCATATACGCTTTGTATCGGCATCAAACTTGTGCTGACCAAAAGCATCTATAGTGGGTGTCCCTGAAAAGACCGTGTTGAATGGAGTCGATCCACTTCTCTGGCGTGCCGATCCATCGGGAAATATACGGATATTCTCACCGTCATATATCTCTGTAATGTCTAAGTCGTCACTAGGCTTAGAAGCATTCCACCCATTAATCCAGGGGCCGTAAACATGTTGGTTGCCAACTCTAGGCATTTAAGAAAGACTTCCTTCCGTCACTCTGAATGAAAAGTCGGTGCCTACTTCATCTGCTCGCCACATACGATGACGCTGATCGCCATCTTGTATATCTGCATCTACATCGATGCCGGAGCGCACTGATGCAATGTACAGCTGCATATCTGCTTGCTCACCTTCGATATCTCCAAGCTCACCCTTATACAAAGAAGAGATATAGTAGATCAATGCGTTTTGCGTCCAGGCAGGGAGTGTCGTAACCAGATCAGTAGCATCGTCACTGCTCGTCTTATCAGCAATAAAGGCGTAGTAGCGATATCGTATCGTATCAGATGTCGTATCTGGTGTCGGGTATAAGTCTACTTCCCAAAAGCCCGTTGAAGCGTTGATACCGGAGATGTATGCCAAGGAAGGGGTACCCGTTTCGTCTTCATCTGGATCTACGCGGTCAATAACATCTACGTCTACCATTGTTATCTTGAAGTTGTCGGTGTCGTTACGGAAGGATAGTGGGCGCATAACATCACTTGCCAGGGAATATGTTCGCGTAGAAGCAGTCGTTGTAAATGAACTGTTCTTAAACAACCATGTCCACTGACGCTGTTCACATAGATCGCGTAAGCCCACATTGAAGTAGTCGCGTGCATTGTCAGTAAATTTAGTGGCGCCATCGCTTATACCTACTCTTCGCAAGGCCACACTTAACACCTTCGATAATGTCATGCCAGGGTCACCTTCTTCCACGCAGTGTTGTATACATACAGGTTATTGTTAGAAGAGTCATATACCAGAGCAAGTCGTCCTGCTCTCCCTGTCGGGGTACCTGTCGGAGCCCCCGCACACGAAGGGATGTAGAGAAAACCATCTGTCGCATCTGTAGCTAGAGCAGCAGCACCTACTGGCGATAAGGCAAGGGTGTGTGTTGTTCCTGCTGTAGTGATCTTGATAAGTATATCACCGTCATCCCCAGACCCTGTGCCATCTCCTTGCCATACGGCACTATACCCTTCTGGTGGGTCATCGGGGTCACTGCTCCTCTCCTTCTGTATCACCGTCTGGAAATACATCAGAGAACCGTCACCAGAGAACCCTGTGGCATCTAATATTTCAGTGTTCCTGCTAAAATCATCTGGCATCTATTATCCCCTACATCGTTGCTGTGGCAATCTGCTCTTGAACTTCAGCATCGTTCATATTGTCCCACTTGACCTGCTCACCATCTAACCATTTCTGATGATAAGCGTGAACAGCTTGTGGCCCTAGCTCTACAATGTACTCAGCAGGCACCGGCAAGAAGTCTTCACTGTGCGTTGCACCACCAGTGGCCATTGCCATTGCTCTTACCTCTTCATCGGTAACCTTTTTTCTACGCCTTTTCGGTGCACCAATTGTAGGAGCAAGTCCTACCTCGCGTGCAAACTCAAGCTTTTCTTCTTGCGTTGCATTGTTCAGGGCATTCTTGATATCCGACATACTGATCTTCGCAGCAGGGATTTCAGGCAGTTGTTTAGAACTGATTGTTCCTGGCTCTAGATCTGCTGGCATAGATATTTCGTCAATGTCAGGGACTGCTCCATCTGGTAAACCCGTTGCTACCGTTGCCGATGGGTTAAGTGCTGCTTCAATTGCTTCTATTTCTGCTTCCGTTTTTTCGATATCTATTTTTTTCTTTGCCACGTTATTTTCTCCTGTGAGAATATCGGGAGTGGTCACAATGCCACTCCCGATATTTTTATTATCCAAACATAATTGCAGCAGTGTTTGGCGAACCAGCATCGGCCTCTAGCGCAAAGCCAAAGACAAACTCTTCTTCACCATCTGCCATCGTATCGCACTCACCATTAACGGTGTGTCCGATAACAGGATCAGCAGCAGCTACACCATCATCGGTGCGTACTTCGCCAATCGTTCCAGGCTGACAAATCTGCACCCATGTGTATGGGGCTGCTGAGATGTCTACGGTGCCAAGGGCAATGGCAGCAACTTTAGCTGTCAAGCCAGAACCACCCGTGTAATCAATGGTATAGCTGTTGCCATCAACAGAGGCAGGATATAGGCATTCATTGACTGAACAATCCAAATCTACGATCTGCACGAACTTATACAGTTTGTTATTTACCCACTTCAAGTCTCCATCATCTGCAATACCAAGGCGTTGAGCATCGGTATATACAGCAGTTAATGCTCCACTGTCAATCTGTGCCAATGACATATCAATGTCCTTTCTTAGCTGATTGTGTGACCAACACCCAACCTGCGGGAGTTGTTCGTGGTCATCTGAACACCTGTGACGATATACGCCACTTTTGCGAACTGATTGCTAGGCTCTTTAAAAGGAGTCTTAGCAAAGTTCAAGCTTCGCTCGATCTTCAGGGTGATATACTTGCTGTTCAAGCAGTACAGGAGAGTAGATCCACAATCACGATCATACCATACTTCTGCATTGCGGAACATCAAGTTGTTGCGTGTTTTCTGCGTCCCGATGCCTTTGCCATTGCGCTGTTCAATACGGGCATACCCTGTACCTTCAAGGATATTCTCATATTCACCAAACGTGGTCAGAGGCATTACGATACCGTCAGGTTGCGTATTACCTTCTGAAGAGGCATTATACAATGTTCCGAGATTGATCAGACCATCATAGGAAGGAGCAGTCGCATTGTCGAAGTTGCCAATGCTTTGCGATTGGTTAGCCCACCACGATTCGGCTGAACGGGAGATCCCGCCAACGGTATTGGTGGATGTTGCTGCGATGATATCCTGAAAACCGAGCATGGTTTTGCCGGCAGCAGCAGAAAAGATGGCAGCATTGATGGTATCACGTTGCGTGTTCATCGATTGCTCTGTCTTTGCTACCAACAGTTTTTCGGCATCTTCAGACTTCTTGTTCTCAGTTTCTTCCGTCATCGAAATGGTAATCGGGGTGGAGACATATCTGCGGGGATAAAACGCAGCAGTTATGCCATCAACAGCCGTTGTAGGAACTGTATCATACCCATCAAACCACGTAGATGTATTTGTTGCATATAAGAGATCTTCTTTGATCTCTTTGCCACCGTTTTCAAACTCAACACGGCCAGCACCACGCATCCATGCGAGAGTTGGATACTCGTCAAAGATGTTATCTGTTAGACGCTTGCGATGCGCCCTCATTGTGAGAGTCCACGCAGCATCCCATGTTTCTGTAGTAGATGTTGCAGCCATTATCGACTTCCTTTATAAGAAGCCGAGCTAGATCTTATATATCAAATCCTAGATTCGCCAATCCTGTTCTCAGTTCAGTTTGCGTCAGCCCACCCGTATCATTTCCGTTGCTAGGAGCAGCAGAGGATTGTGTTGGGGCGAGTTGATTTTTGGAGTCATTACGAAAAGCGTTGTTGGCAGCATTGATTTGATCAACAGCTTGTCCCATCTTACCACTTGCCGACTCGTATGCCTCTGTGATGGTATATTGACGATTGGTGACCGGATTGATCTCCCTGATCATCGCAAATATCACATTGCCATATCTGTCAACATCTGCACCGTGTTTAGCCTTTGCTTCATTTGCTTGGTCTAAAAGCACGTTGGTATGCTGTTGCTGATTTGCTTGCTGTATATTCGCGAGGGCTTGTCGCATCTCTGCCATAGCCTCTGGAACACCTTCGTATTGCTTGTTCTCTTCGCGTGCCACTTCTCGTACTGTTTCTAGCGCACTCTTCTGCATTGGAGTGAGATTAGCATATTTGTCTACTTCAGACAGTTGCTGAATCGTCTGTGTTGCTGCATTCGTGGCTAGCTGTTGTGCTTGACTATCACGAAGTGTTTGCAACTCCTGAGTAAGCGTTGATACTTGCCTATCCAGGTCAGACCTCTGAGAGTTAAATGAGCTTTGCACGTTAGAAATCAATCCACGATACTGCTCTGGAACCGTGTTGACATCTACTCTTTGAAAGTCTACGCTCGACAAATCAAAATCATTGTCTTGGGATGCGTCATCAGAGTGTCGTGCACTGTCATCGCCCAAAGTCCCTGAAGGAGTATCATTCGGCAGATCCACTGTCTTTGTAGAAACGTCTTCGAAGAGTCCGTCTCCCATCGACTCAGTAGATTCTGGCGATAAGTCCTCAGAGGGTGTCTGAGTATCTTGTGCCAAGTCTGTATCAGCCATACTTTTTAAAGCCTTTCTTTAAGGGTTACATCTTTGCTTGGTCAACTACTTCTTCGTCACTTCCCCACATACTGCCGTTGTTCGCTACTTTTTCCTGCCGTGATTCTTTGCCTAAGTCGTTTTTGTATCCTTCATGCTTATGCGTTTCGCTTAACCGCATACCCCCCGATTTCCAATCTGCCTCTTGAAGACCGGCCTCACGAAGTTGCCGATCCTTATCTTCTTTGGAGAGATACGTCATCCCTGTTTGGATGTCATAGCGAGGGTATCCCGATGCGGAGTATCCGACTGTATGCTCGGAATAATCCTGCTCCATCGCACCCCCACAGGAGCAAGAGCGCAGATGGGGCAGACTCCCTAGGGAGTAATACGTGTCACGCTCTTTTGCGGAGCAATCATTACATTTCCAGTTATATATCGGCATTATTTAAATCCCAATCCTAACATTTTATCGCGCATTGCCTCTTTGCCACCACCGGCAAGGAACTGGTCACCCGTAACTTCTTCTTGCTTTTTCTTAATAAGATCTTCACCACCGACATGTTGAGAAAAGGCTGATGGCAATATTAGAGATGTGAGAACTTGCAGAAGAGCGTTCTTGTCTTCAGGACTCATAGTGTCTTCAGCAAATCGCTCTACCAGTTCTTGGGAGATCTCAGGCACTTTATTTACGGACGTAGCGTCACGCTCTCCACCGACTACTGCGCCTAATCCCTGTTGAGGGGACTGCCCCTGCGATTGCCTCAGCATTCTTTCCAGATCTTCTACGCCACCAACCATTTCTTCAGGCATATCATCCTCGTTTTTTATTACTGAAGATTTGCTTGAACATTCGCCTGTACCGCATTTGCAGTGTTTTGGGCATTGGCGCGTGTTACGGATACCAGATTTGTCGCATCACTAGCTTCTGATGGCAGCGACTGCCTACCTGCTCCGCCACCTTCTTGGTTGACCATCTCTTGATGTGTCTGAACATGTGCATCGCGTGCTTGGATCGCCAACTGCTGTTGTTGTGGTTGTAGTTGTGCAAACTCTTGCCCCTGTTCTAGCTGTGCGTGGATTTGCATATGTGTTTGGTGGTTCTGCCCTTGCTGTGGAGGTATTTCACCCCCCCTCGTTAAGTATACAACATTCTCCATTTGTGCTAGACCAGAAGCATCTGGAGATATCTCTGGTTGTAACAGCTTGTCGAAGTTGAACTTGCGGAATGCAGGTTTTAGGAGTTTTACCACTTCAGCTTTGTTTGTTGGGAATGGCAAGTTGATCATCCTGTCATACAATGCCAGTGTGTCATTGCGCTCTAAAGACTCATTAAGGACGAGCATACTGCCAGGATCGATCTCTACATCCCACCGTCCCTTGAACCACCACGATTGCATAATCTGATCGATGGCGGGTTCCCCATCCCTTGCGACATTCTGCTTGAACTCCGCAGGGAGAAATCGCCCATCGGAGAACATATTGAACATATTCGTTACGCCCCACCGATATGCATTAGCAACAGGCAATTGCATCCATTCCCTGTTGATCTCTGTACCGGATGCGTGTATTGCTGCTTCTGTTGCAGAGCCTGCATTTGGGGCGTCTACCTGTATGATCTCTGCTTCATATCCTTTGGCATCTCGCTCAAGGTTTATCTGATCAAGCGGAGCAGCACCAAAGTCGATGGGTTGCAATGCTCCCGTTGTGTTGTTTACCCATAACACCTGACCATCATTTGCTTGATCCAGGTCATCGGGGAGGCGTGCATTGCTTTTCTTCTCCGAGATATCACCAAGGATGATGCGCTTGAATCGCTTGAGCAGGTCTTGCCTGCGAGATAGGGAGTTGACAATAAGCTGTTCGACATCTTTCTCATATGCCATCATTGGGGTGCCATAAAACTGATCAGAGATGTCGTAAGAAAGCGTGTAGTAGGGGAACCCACCTTGCACCAAGTAGCTGTTGGTAGGCTCCGATGCTACGGTGACCGGTTCACCGGTAAGGGGATTAACCTGAGTGATAGGATCATGCCGGAGCATCGGATCGGGGATGTCTTCTATGGGTTGTTGGATATCGTTGGCAAATACGATGCGTCTACGGTGCACTCTATCGTGTATCTCGTACAGGAGCACCATCTTTTCCAGGGAGCGTGCTCCCGAAATAGCAGTGTCATTACCTGTCGAGGTATCGCCATGCTCATGGTTGGCATATATGTCCGATATAGAGTTGCCAAATCCATCATTTGCTGTTTTTGATATCGGGACGAGTTGGTTTTTAAACTTGGAGAATCGGGGATCTTTCTTTGCAAACTCTAGTGGGACAAACTGGCGCTCTATAATGTCTAAGCCGGTATAGAAGTTGTGCGGAGCAGTTAGGGGATCTACTAAGATATTCTTTGCGCTTACCCATTGGATATATGGGAAGTCGTCTTGCATATCGTCGCTGGCAACATAAGGGGCAACAGCATCTGCACCAAGGGGATTATAGCCGATTTTCAAGTACGATCGGAAGGTGAACAGCGCCTCAAACATGCATTGGTGCACTTCCCGCTTCATCTGTGTAATACGCATTGCCCTGTTGCCTGTGCGCTCAAGGGTATCTTCAGCATTTACGTTCTGGTCTAAGAGTGGCCCTTCGTCCATATGCACAAAGATGCGAGGGTAGTTATACGCTACAGAGGCAATCAGCTTACGCACTAAGGGATAGAACCGGCTCACCTTTACTACGTGGGCTTTATCCATCCCTGCTACGTGGAAGTCAAGGTTATAGCGTTCAAAGAGCTTGTCCCACTCCAAACGCTTTTCCTGCATCCAAGACTCACGCTGTTGGATTTTCTTGTGCCACTGTTCGATTATCTCGATTTTCACGTTATCTCCACAAACTCGGCATCTTGGATGCCACCAAGAAGGATGATGTTTCCTCTGCTGCGAAATATCTGTGCTTGATCCCTATCGTGCTTGATGAGCTTCTCATGCTCCCGCCTTTTTTGTTCCTTCTGTCTGGCAACAGATTTCTTGATCCATTCAGGCGTACCACTCGTTTTTGATGTGTGTATCTGCATGGCTGTGCTCCCTGTGCTCCCTATGCTCCCTATGCTCCCTATGCTCCCATTACCGACATATTGCCTTTGCGTGCTCCGTCAATGATATTTGCGCCATAGTGGATGTCGTTATTTTCCTTGGTGACCACACCAAACCCTTTACTCCAGGTTGTGTCCAATATACGTCCCATAAGCGATAAAGTGTCAATACAATCGTCATTCTTGCCTAACGGGAAGTGCATCATCTCGCTTACAACATCGTTTGTCCACTGAGCTTTACGAGGAAAAAGTAACTTTCCCATTGCAGTCCGACCACGTATCGATTGTGCGCGTTGTGTCTTGGATTGTATGCTTGGGAGCGAGTTGATATTGCAGTATGCTCCCCGTTCTTTCATGATCTGCCTCAAAAATGGCCCTACGCTTGATTCTATCTGCCCACGCTCACCGACCCACTCTATGGGCTTCCATTCCTTCATCATCGAGATCTGCACTTCAATCCACTCATCACTAGACGCTTGTGCTCTGTAGCAGTCAAGTACGTAGATATTGGCGTTTTGGTCAATCCCAAATACCATGTGTACAGTGAAATCTCCTCCCTTATTTGTGACCGCATAATCAGAGGTGGCATATATCGTGAGTTCGTTGGTGTCTGGTTTTTGGTCATAATACTTTATCCAATCTGCTTTGAAAAAATCACCATCGTCAGGAACAGGGTTTTGCTGGTACATTGCTGCCCAAAAGCGTTGACCGGCTTTTTTGTTGAGCAGATCCCTTGTCTCTTCCAGCACGTTTATGGGATACCACTCCGGCCACAATGCTTCTCCCACTTTCCTTCCCAACACATCGTCATGCTCTGCAATTGCGGGTAAGCGCAAGATATCCCACTGCTGTCCACCTTCTTCCATGTCTTCAAGCAGTCTGCCAGAGAGGTCATCTTCATGCCATCGTGTCATAATAACAACAACGGCACCATTGGGTTGCAATCGTGTATATGCCACTGTAGAGAACCAATCCCACACCTTTTCTCTGATAAGCTCAGAATCTGCTTCTGCTGCATCTCTTACCGGATCATCTATCAACAGCAAATCGGCACCATTCCCTGTTGCTGCTCCTTGCACGCCAACGGCAATATATACCCCTTCTTGGTTGGTGTGCCACATATCTTTGGCTTTAGAATCCACCGAAAGGGACACATCACCAAAAAAGTCACCATATGACGATGCATTTACCGTGTTTCGCACTTTTCTGCTGAACTGCTCAGAGAGGCGGCCAGAATATGATGCCGTGATGATCTGCTTGGTGGGGTTGCGCCCGATGTACCATGCCGGAAAATATATAGATGCCAGAGTGGACTTACCAGAACGGGGTGGCATGAAGATCATCAGTCGCTTTATTTCCCCACGCTCTACAGCCATCAGCTTTTCTGCGATGAGCCTGTGATGTTTGGCACATTCATACCCAGGCATGGCTGCTTCAGTGAAGCTTATGAGATCACCACGCCCTTCTTGCCCACGTATGTGTGCTTTTAGGCGTTCTATCTCACTTTGCAGTTTTCTCATGTCGTCAGGTGTTGCCATCTAAACCTCAAAGGCGTTTTTAAGGGTTATTTTCTAAAAAAGACTTCATTCCCATGTCTAGAGAAAAACTCTGCTACCTTGGTAAGTGAGTCCATTGCAGGATCTGGATGAGAGTTTAGTGAGTTTGGGACAAGAATAGCAGGAACACGATCCATTCCCAGTTCTTCTGCCAGCATCAATCGGTGCGTTCCTTCAATTATTTCTGGCTTACCACTTCGCGTGTTAATATCTATTTCTATTGGCTCTCTGACCCCATTTTCTGCAATATCTTTTTTTAAAGCATCCGTTTGCTCTCTTGTTTTGTTCCATGTACCACCAGGTTGTCCATCTGGAGTGATTTCGCCCGTTAAATCACGTTGGCGAATATTGCCAGGCTCATCAATAACAACCTTTGGGTCACGCATTAACCTTGGAGACACTTCAACCATATGCCCCCCCCCACTCCTTCCAAGGGCATGTCGGTTTTGTGCCAAAAAATCAAACAAACTACCTCCCATCTCTTTTGCTGATGCCACTACAGCTTTAGAGGTAGGCAACAACCTTCTCGCTGCGTTTTTTGCCATTCCCACCGCAGGGTTCACAGTGTCCATCATAGACTGAGCAGGATCGTCACCACCCAAGAACTTTATGAGTTCATCTATGGTGCTATTGCCTGTCTGTCTTTGTCGTGGCGTTATCGGCATTCAGATTTCCCAACTTGTCCCTTAAGCATCACTTTTCTCTCTTAACTTCTCTAATAAGGGCTGTTTATCAAATACATTCCCTACCAACTTCTTCCCTGTCTTTGCCCACGCAAGCTCAAATACTTTAGCTAGAAGCTGAGAAGTAGTAGGCACGCTTTCTTCTAGAACTTCTTTTATCCACCACTCCAGACTCTTGCTGCGCCCAAGACCAACCTCTAACTCGTTCAGCCGGCTCTCTTTTACCAGTTTATATCCGAACATCATCCGACCTCGCGCTTTTTCATCTCTTTAGCTTGATCGGTCAACTGGCTAAGTTCACGCAGAAGACCACTGACATCGACATCTTCCGTTGCCGGCTTTTCCACCGTCTGGTTGATCACATGGCTCGCCTGAAGAGAAGGAAATGCCTTGTCCATAATCAGCTTCATAGCAGCAATCTGATCCCGATATGGCGGAATAGTCCCATCAGCACCAGCATGACCATTGGCGATTTTCACCAAGTTGATAAACCCATCAGTCGCGTCGGCAAAGAACTTCTGCAAGCCCATTACCGAGCCATCAGCTATATAATCATTCAGTTGCCTACGCTTTACCACTGACAAATCCATACTTTTCTCCATTTTAACCCATAATACTACGATATATCATAGAAATCAACAGAAAAAGGAGGTAAAGAAGTGGATTAAACGATGAAGAAATTGCACAGGGATTAAAAATTGGGCAGGTGTGCGATATCGCACAATCTCACAGGTAAGCCCCGAAAACAGAAAAGACTGTCGTTAGGGTGAGCGTCAGCTCGATCTGTCGTATGGGGAAATATCATGTGATCAACCATCTTGTCGTGCCACCAGTCAAATTGCAATGGAGATAATGCGATATAAAGGACTGCGTGATTGGAATACTCCACCATCTTACCCCACATACGCTCATCGAAGGCCTCATCCCACTCCTTAAGCGTATCTATAGCACCTACCTTATGCAACTGATACCTCCACTCAAATGACCACCTATCTTGCTTGACTATTGTTCCCATTATCGTATCCCCCATCTCCTGTGAAGTGGACGATTGCGCCACCAATGATACAATGCCACAAAAAACAACCCAACAAGATACCGGCACTGACAATGCTGCGTAGGAACAGTAAACAACTCCCAGGCAACATGATTCACCTTCGTAATATCTTCCCTGTACACATCAACCTTCTCTAATCGCATTGAAAATCCCCCTATGGACTCTTACTTACATCTCACTCCTCAACGCATAATAATGCCAAAACTTCTTCAAACACTTTTTTTCGCTTTCTCCTCTCTTCCATCATTGCCTCTGCAACGAAATACGCATCTTTTGCTACAACCTTACAGTTCCACATCGATGCCGTAACACTCATCGCCCTTGCTGCAAAGTAATCCAACCTCTCCATATAATCGAACACCTCTTGATCTCGGTCTGCCCTTTCCAGTATAGCATCCCTCTCTTCCACCTTTCTCTCAAGAATCCCATCGTGCGATTGAGAATAAATATCTTTATATGCTTCGCGACCTTCTTGCCCTATCTCATCCATATCCAATCTCCTGTGTTATTTCGCCCCCTGAACCTTCTTCATAAAAGCAATGGCCGTCTCTAGTTTTGCAATAATACACCCTGTTCCCCACGTCTCCCCCCCCCTATTGCCGGACAGTGAACACGCTAAAGCAGGATTGAAGTCATCGCTTATATCTAAACGCCTTTCCTCCGAACAGTAGCGCATTCTCAGTCCACCTGAATTATCCTTCCACCTTCTACTTACCTCCATACTGCCTCCTGTGTTATTTTAATGCACCTTCCTTTAGCAGTAATGCTACTTCAAAAAGAAAGACAGAAAAATCCTATCCTCGGTAGGATTTTTTCTGTCCTCAATGCTTTCATCTTTTCACAATGCAAGGTGCGACTTAAATGTTGTTCTCCCCTTCCCATACCCCTATAGGGGAGGAGAACAAGTAAAACCCCTCCTGAGGGCATCGGATAACTTCTTATGTGATAGATATACTGTATAACGAACCTCCTCCTCCTCCTCTTTCGTCACCTTCGAATATACATCATAATCCGATAACGAAAAATCATCCGGATAGCTCCACTCCGACCACGCATGAGACGCTCGATCATACTCCCTCCACACACCATTGCCTTGCGCCTTTACCATAAACCCACTGCCAGTTCTATCCCAAGACAACACATAAACCCCCATTGGGAAAAAGGTAGAAGTGGCAGAAGGGTCTTGCCTACTACAAATCTACTACCAAAAGTTTAACACTGCCCATTTTTTCCCAAATATAGCAACGTTAACTTGACAAAACGAAAACAAGAACATTTGGAAAACCGAAAACTTTGTGGGGGGTGGGTAATTAAAATCGACTTCGATTTAGAACAATTTCGTCGGGCAGCTTAACTGAACCATGTTAAGCTGATTAACCTGGCTCAGCGCTGGCTCAGGTGATGTCGGGCAGCGTTATTCCCGACGCCTTGTATAACTCCTGACAGTATACCCTGTAGCGCCTGATCTCATCTGTCAACTCATATATGGCACTCTCAACGTTAGGGGGCGCTATTAGCTGGGATACGCTGACATTCAGAGCCTGGGCGATTTTGTTAGTGGTGGTTGGATTAGATCGGATCTGGCAATGAAGAATGCCCCTGAAGTGCGTTAGTCCTAGGTCACAAAGATCTGCAACCTGGTGATAGGTTAAACCTGTAGCTTTGACTAT
>Ga0315338_1002739_pt1 | contig 16638 bp, 16 predicted proteins | sample ASW8metaG_FD_204518 | JGI IMG/M metagenome (GOLD analysis project Ga0315338, IMG submission 204518) | Ammonia-oxidizing marine archaeal communities from Monterey Bay, California, United States - ASW #8 | ecosystem: Environmental > Aquatic > Marine > Coastal | place: USA: California | collected... | reverse complement strand
GATAGATGTATTGAGAGACCTCAGAGATGAAGGAACCACAATATTAATGGCCACTCATGATTTGAATAGCCTCTCTGGAAGATTTGATGAAGTTTTATGTATTAACAGACATATTTGCGCTCACGGTCATCCGGAATCAGTATTTACTGAAGAGGTGTTAACTGAGTTGTATGGCTCTCATGGTGAAATGTTCGCGGAACATCAATTAGGGCAACATAGTCATGAGCATTGATATTTTTCTCGAACCACTCCAATACTCATTTATGATGCGAGCCCTAATAGTGTGTGTATTAGTGGGAGTCATGTGTCCTTTTCTTGGAGCTTTTGTAATAAATCGAGAAATGGCGTTCATGGGTGATGCATTGGCACACTCGGTGTTGCCTGGCATAGTAGTGGCCTATGCTTTGGGTATAAGTCCTCTGATTGGTTCTATCCCTACTGGGATAATCGTGGCGCTAGGTATTGGGTATATTGTGAAGAAGGCTAGAGTATCGACTGATACATCGATCGGAATTTTATATTCAGCTCTTTTCTCGTTGGGTCTAATTATACTTTCACTTATCGGTGGGACTAGAGTCAGTGTAGAGGATTTATTGTTAGGCCAAGTGTTAAGCACGTCTACTACTGATGTATATGTAACTATTGGAATTACTGCAGTTTTAGCAATTATGCTTAGTATATTTTATAGGCAACTGGTCTTCGTGGGATTCGACTTTCAGGGTGCCACGGTGGCCGGTTTACCTGCCGCGAAGCTTGATTATTTGTTGTTAATACTCATAACTGTCGGTATTGTATTATCTCTTCAAGTGGTAGGAGTTATTTTAGTAGTTGGCATGCTGATAACTCCAGCTGCGGCCGCAAGCTTGATTGCCAAACGATTTCCACAGGTTATTTTTTGGGGGATAGGTTTTGGCATAATTTCTGCTGTTTCCGGTCTTTATATTTCGTATTATTTGAACTTGCCTTCAGGTCCATCCATTGCAATGGTGTCGGCGATCATATTCGGGATTTGTTTTATAGCTAACTGGTGTTTAAAAAGTTAAATCACCACGGTTAATATTGCCAGTTTTACAAGGTTTCTGAAAATATATACAATCCCGCTGACATCGATACATTTAAAAAAGGTATTTATGATCACTAAATTTGATAGTTCATACGCAGGGCATGTCAACATGGAAAATGTTGGGTACTCGGGAACTGCCGTAAATGACCGTAACTTTTCCGATGAACACTTAGCAAGTGCTTTCGATAACGCGCTTGCTATAGCGAAGGTCTTGGATAAATCTGGATATGATACATTCTGGATGGCTGAACATCATTTTCAACCAGAAGGATATGAATGTATCCCAAACGTCTTGATGTTGAGTCTTCACCTTGCACATTTGACAGAGAACATTAATTTTGGTTGTGGTTTCAATATAACTCCTATGTGGAATCCTCTCAGATTAGCTGAGGATTATGCTACTGCAGATATACTAACTAAAGGGCGAGTTATATTTGGTGTGGGACGAGGATACCATACGAGAGAAGTAGAAACGTTCGGAGCTCCATTATTGGATCAACCCGCTAATCGTGCATTGTTTGAAGAACAGGTAGAAATAATTTTAAAAGCTTTTAATGAAAGATCTTTTTCTCATGACGGACCAAATTATACGATTCCTCCTAATGTCCCATATAGAGGATACGATCTTAAAGAGATTACGCTAGTTCCGAGGCCTAAAAATTTACCCGTAGAATGTTGGCAACCTATTTCGAGTGGGAGTCAAAGAGGTTTGGATTTCATGGCCAATAACGGTATTAAAGGTCTTATGTCAGGTGGACTAGGTTATGGTCCGGCTATGGATAAAGCAGTTGAAGCATTTAAGGAAGCTCAGGCGAGATGTGGAAACGAAACCGTGCTTGGTGAAAATTTGAGTATCAGTTATCAAATGTCCTTAGCTTCCAGTAAGGACAAGGCTATAGCTCAAGCGGCAAAATATTTTGAGGAAAACCTTAAAATGTTTGCCCCATTGCGACTTGTACGAAGCTTGTCAGATGAGCAAATATCTGCCATGGGCGATCCAAAACTTGCTCCTAAATCAGGACTTCCGACAATAGAACAAGCTGTTGCTTCCGGCGGATTCCTGTGTGGGACACCAGAAATGATGATTGATCATCTGAAAAAACTCGAAGACAGATATCCAGGCTTGGAAAGGGTGTCTGTGTCACATCCAATAGGAACGCCTCATGAGATTATACGAGATCAGCTCGAATGGTTCGCTGCGGAAGTTATGCCAGCTTTCAAGCAGAGTGGAAGCACCGTTACATCACACCACTAGTAGCGGTATATGCGTAGATATAAGGTGAATTAGCCTTTCCCTATTCCGCTGCTGTGGCAGTTCTCGAACCCAAGTCCCTGTCTAGTAATAAAAGAGCATCTCCCTGATATCCAATCAACTTAAGCTGCTCTACTAGATCGCTAACTGTCTTCTCTTCTTCTATCTGTTCGGTAACAAACCATTGAAGATGAATTTGAGTTGCGTAATCGTTGTTTTTCACTGCTAGTTCGTACAAATTATTTATCAATGTACTCACAAAACGTTCATGTTCAAGAGTTTTTTCCATTACGTCCCTGATTGATGAAAATTCTATGGTTGGCTGTGCGATTGGATGCAGAATAGCTCTGCCCTCTCTGTCATTAATAAAATCGAATATCTTCATTCCATGGCCGTATTCTTCTTCACTTTGTATCCTAAGCCAGTGAGCAAACCCAGGAAGATTAATCGACTCGCAGTACGCTGACATGGAAAGGTATAAATAGGACGAGTATAGCTCTTGGTTTGTTTGTTCATTCAGAGCATCTTGCATTGCTTGGTTTATCGCCATAATATCCTCCGTTTATACATCGAATATTGTTTTTATTATTCTAGTTCTTATACCATTATCTACGGAAAATTAAAACTATCAGTTTCTATGTCAAATCACATTGAGATAACTTCTGGTGGGGCGCTGAGAGTAAATCTACCGCATATAGCGATCTTGCCTGCAGTTCAAGAATATAAATTTCGTATAAGGATATAACGCAGCGACTAACTAAAGGTTGTAGGCGGCCAGACTTTATTATTCCATGCTAGGGAAATGCAATTCTGTTAGAATTCGTTTTATTAGCCCTATTAAATTTACGGAGAGTGATTTGAATGCCAGCTTTTACCGAACATTTACAAGTAAATGGCGAAGACATGGAAATGTATACGAGTGTTCCTAGCGGATCAGGACCCTTTCCAGCGGTTGTAATCGCGTTTCACGTAGGTGGCGTAGATGAATTTGATCGTGTTATGGCAGATAGACTGGCTGAAGCTGGGTATGTGGCTGTGGTTCCAGATATGTTTCATAGATTTACGCCCGAAATTTGGGAAGGACCGAGGTTAGATCGCTTGAAGCACTTAAGTGACCCAGAAATAATCGATGATATTAATGCTGCGGTTGGCTTTCTGCAGGGACATTCAGATGTTGATAGCAATAGGCTGGGTATTACAGGATTCTGCATGGGCGGTCGGGTTACCTGGTTAATGGCTGCTGTAAGCTCGGTATTTAAAGCTGCAGTTCCCTATTATGGGGGAAGCATCATGGATATATGGGGCGCCGGAAGCCAATCTCCTTTCGATTTGTCGAGCGGTATTGATTGCCCGATGATGTTTCATTTTGGGCAAGAGGATGGTAATCCTTCTCCGGATGACCAAGTCAAACTTGATGGAGAGATGACACGCCTTGGTAAGCCCCATGAATTCTTCTCCTATACGGGGGCAGGACACGCTTTTATGGATCATACGGGTCAAAGATATAACAAGGAAGCTGCCGAGACTTCTTGGCCTCGTACCCTAGATTTCTTCGCCCAGCACTTACAGTAAGGTGGGGCTATGCGTACCGACATGTGTGTCTAATCTATACCGTACTAATACTACAAATGATTCAAGTACCGTAGTTTGTTCTCGTTTCGTAGGGGCAGGTGTATTTTTCAGAGGCAGTTGTGGTATTGCCATGTTAATTTCAGGTTTCAATTGATATTTTTATTAGCACTCACGATAAAGGAGCATGAAATATGGGTAATTTAGATGGGAAAGTTGCCCTAGTTACCGGTGCCGGTGGGATGCGGGGTGTTGGCCGTGCCACAGCCCTCAAACTGGCTAGTCAGGGGGCTAGTTTGGCGATCTCTGACGTACAGAGACCTGCTAGTGATTTGCCTCCGGCTGAATTACGACAAGAATGGAAGAGCGTCGAGAGCGTGTCGGATGAAATTAAAGATTTAGGTGCTAACACCTTTCATGTTTATGCGGATCTCAGCAAGAGTGAAGAAATACAGTCCATGGTAGAACAAGTAGTCTCCCATTATGGGAGGATCGACATTTTGATAAATAACGCTCGTGCGGTAATAGGTAAGGATAAAGTTCCTGTAACTGAACTGGACGAAAGTGTATGGCATCATTTTTTGAATATTAATACTACAGCTGTCTTCCTCTGTACTAAGTTCGCGGCCTTGCACATGATAAAACAAGGTGACGGAGGCAGGATCATTAATATAGCCTCAAATGCTTCCAAGCAAGCTAGTGCTATGGGTGCGGCTTACTCCAGTTCTAAGTTTGCGGTGTTGGGCCTGACGCAAGCGTCGGCTCTGGATTTGGCTCCCCACCATATTACGGTAAATGCTGTATGCCCAGGTCCTATAAATACCGACCGCATGAGTTATTGGGAGTTGGCAGAAGCAGAAGCTAAGGGCATTACGCTCGAGGAGTTTAGATCCCAAATAGTCCAGCAGGCGGGTCAAAATACGCCGCTTGGCAGAATCGCTGAATCTGAAGATGTGGCGAATATGGTGTCTTTTCTGGCGTCAGATGATTCTAATTTCATTACAGGACAGGCTTACAACGTGAACGGAGGACTTTTATTTCACTGATAGCAAGGTGATAGGAGAGTTAGGATGAAATATGGTTTCACAATACCAGGAAGAGGTCCGCTGGCCAGTCCGGATACGTTGCTCAGAATCGCCAGGCACGGGGAAGAACTAGGATTCGATTCGATCCAAACTGGAGATCATATCCTAGTTCCCAAAGACATCGATTCTACTTACCCATATACAGATAATGGTGAATTCCCTGGATTATCTTCAGGGTCTTCGTTAGAACAATTAACCCTTCTGGCGTTCTTGGCTGGCCAAACCAGCAACATCCGATTGGTTACTAGTGTACTGATAGTCCCACATCGGAACCCATTAGTGGCTGCTAAGACCTTAGCTACCTTAGATGTTTTGTCCAAAGGTCGACTAGTGATCGGGATAGGTGTTGGTTGGATGAAGGAGGAATTTGAGGCCCTCGGGCTACCTCCGTTTGAAGAGCGGGGAGCTGTCACCAATGAATACTTGCGTATTTTCAAAGAACTATGGACTAGCGAGAATCCAAGTTATACGGGGAAATATTGCAGTTTTTCCAACATAAATTTTCTGCCTAAACCCGTTCAAAAACCACACCCGCCCTTGTGGGTAGGTGGCGAAAGCATGGCGGCGGTTCGGAGGGCAGCTGAGTTGTGTGACGGATGGTACCCGATAGGTTCCAATCCGCAATTTCCTATGGATACTCCGGATTTACTAGGTGAAAAACTGAAGAGATTACATCTAGAGACTGAAAAATTTAATAGGGACCCCAGTGAAGTTAATCTGATATACCGTACTCATGATTATGATTTATCAGACGGTCGTGTTTCGGATACTGATCGCAATTTTTTCACCGGTTCTGCAGACCAAATAGCATCTGATATTAGGCGATATAAGGAGACCGGTGTCGGTTATATGGTCATGGATTTTGGACGTAACAACCGAAACTTGGAAGATGTTTTAGGCAGCATGGAAGATATGGCCAATGAAGTTTGGCCGAAAGTATAAATTTGGTTTGTTAACGATATGATGACCGGCAACTGAACAGGCCAAATCCATTTTCATATAGAGGTATAGAATAGGATTTCGTGAGTCCATATGATTATAGAAGAACGTTTGAAGAAACTGGGGTACTCATTACCGCCGCCTTCCCCCCCAGCGGGCAATTATGTGTCGGTCGTGAGGCAGGGAAGCACCCTATGGCTATCAGGAGTCGGATCGAGGGGATCCGATGGGACCGTGATCACTGGAAAACTTGGTGTAGATCTATCAACCGCCGAAGGCTATCTAGCTGCTACTAGGTGTGCTCTGAATATTCTGACGCGAATTAAGGATGAAATATTAGATCTCGACAAAGTGATTAGGATCTTGAAAGTAGTAGGTAATGTAAATAGTTCTCCCAATTTTTTTGAACAAGCTCAAGTCATAGACGGAGCATCTGATCTTTTTGTAGAGCTGTTCGGAGAAAAGGGTAAACATGCAAGAACTGCCCAAGGCCTGGTATCTCTACCTGGTAATAACGCGGTTATCGTTGAATGCGTGGTGGAGATTTCTTGTGATTAGATATTTTAGGCTAATAACTTTCTGCTAGATAAATTGTTCATTAACGAGGATATACCGAACTCCCATCGCGGGCAATCTGACGACAGTTTCACTGTATTTATCAATTCTCCTAAGTGTGGTTCTGAAATTGTCACCCTATCTCCTAGCTTGTGGGTAAATCCTTCTCCGTGTATATCTCTATCTTCAGTGGGTGCAAATAAAGTTCCAAGAAATAGCATGAATCCGTCTGGATATTGATGATTAGGACCACAAGTTTGGCTCACTAGGTCCGTTGGTGTACGACTAATCTCTTCCATAGAGCTTGATCCATTCAGAATATATCCATCGGTTCCCTCGACAGTTAAAGTCAGGCGTGCTGAATTAATTTGTTCGATTCCAAACTCGTGATCTAATAAACGTATAAAAGGGCCAATGGAACATGAAGCATTGTTATCTTTGGATTTGCCCAGAAGGAGTGCAGATCGGCCTTCAACATCCCGAAGATTTACGTCATTGCCTAGAGCTGCTCCTTGGATGATTCCGCGGCTATTCACGGCCAATACTATTTCGGGTTCTGGATTATTCCATGTGGAAATTGGGAGTATTCCGATATCGGCTCCATGCCCGACGGATGATAGCACTGGGCATTTTGTAAAAACCTCGGCATCTACTCCAATACCTACCTCTAGGTATTGAGACCATAGTCCTTCATCAATAAGTATCCTCTTGATTTCAAGAGCTTTTGAGGATCCAGGAATAATATTTTTTAAATTTTCGCCTATCATGTCGCCAATGCTCTGTCTAATGGTCTCGGCCTTTTTAGGATCACCTGCGGATCGCTCCTCTATAACTCGCTCTACCATTGAGTTTGCAAATGTAACTCCGCAGGCTTTAATGGCTTGTAGGTCACATGGCGCTAAAAGTGACATATGCAAGTTTTTGGAATCGTTTTGAGGGTTGCGGATTATATTCTCAAGATCAGATAATTGCCCGATCTCTTGACCTTGAAAGGTCGTTACATAGGTCTTAGGATTTTTGAGTTCAAGGAGCGCGGTCATAGTTGGGACTTGCTTGGACGTGATGTCCCAAATTATATTATCTCTCAATGTAATTACACTAGGTCCGGACACTTTGGGGTTCCATACTCTACCTACGAAAGTCCCGTAATCAAGGGTATTCATTGCACAATCCTATTATCTTAACTAGTCGAGCCCCCGTCATTATCTCCGAATCCGATAACAAGTCCAAGTCATTTTCAGCGGAGTTTAGCAGATTAAAGGATCAGCATGAAAAAGCCCACTACATTTGTAGTGGGCTTTTTCATGCTGATCCTTTAATCTGCTTGGGGTTACTTCGGGCTTATCCACTCTACAACGCGTTCACCGATCATTATTACTGTCGGATGTATTCCACCTGAGCGGGGTATTCTCGGTACTATCGATGCGTCTGCAACCCACAATCCTTCTACACCTTTAACTCGACAATATTGGTCCACTACCGCCATGGGATCCGAATCAGGTCCCATTTTACACGTCCCTGATACATGTCTGGCAGTTCCGACTGTCTGCCGAATCCACAAATCCAGTGCATCGTCATCATTTAGAATTTCGTCGCTAGGGCTTATTCGGTGATCAAGTACGCCTTCATAGGCCTCGGATTCCAGTACCTTAACTCCCAACCGTATTCCTTCACGGACTCGTCGGATGTCGTTTGGGTGTTGGAGGTAACAGTAGTTAAACGACGGTTGAACACTAGCGTCTTCTGATGCTAGTCGTACAAATCCTGTCCCATCGGGAAGACCTAAGGTACAGGATATTCTGGCGGCCCTGTCCGCTGGCACATCTCCAGTAAGATACTTAGTTCTGACCCCAGGCACTCTTTCCTCTCGTTCATCTACAACAGTAGTAGTTCTAAGGACCATGTCATTTGTTTCACTTGAGTCAGCTGAAGTGTAATGCAATCCGAAGTGGGCGGCGTCGGGATGACTATCTAAGGTTACTTCATCCATGACTTTGAAGGTAATCTGAGCACTGAGGTGATTCATTAGGTTTTGACCCACTCCAGGAGATTCTTGTATTTGTGCTATGCCAAATTGCTCTAATTGCTCCTTGGGGCCTATGCCCGATAACATTAGGAGCTGTGGAGATCTAATGGCTCCAGAACTTAGTACTATTCGATCGGCTTGAACGGTGAAGATTTCCCCTCCGCTCTCGGCTTCGACGCCAATAGCTTTTTTACCGTCAAATAATACTTTTCGTACATAGACTTGTCCTCGTACAGTGAGATTGAGGCAATGTCGCATCGGATTAAGATGCGTTATGGCGGCACTCATTCTGACCCCATCTAGGTTATTTGTGGGAGAAACTCCGACTCCCGATGGGTTCGGGCCATTCGTATCTTCCACACTACCATAACCTGACCTGGTCAAGGCTGTGTGGAAGGCTTTCTGTATGTCCGGTAATTCTCCAGATTGACGACGTCTCACGGGCATTGGCCCATCCGTACCATGGAAATCGTCTCGAATATCGGTGTCGTTCTCCATTTTTCTGAAAAATGGTAGGACTTTCGTGTAGGACCACTCATCGTTACCTAACGAGGCCCATGATTCAAAATCTTCCGGCATTCCTCTTTGCATTGCTTGACCATTAATGGAAGAACCTCCGCCGATTACCTTGCCCTGAGCAACATGTATCTCACCTTGTTCTTCTGTTACGGTTCCCCTGAGAGCCCAGTTGTGGTCGGAATCTGGAGATTCCGCGTATCGGGTACCCCCGAACTTTATTTCATCTGGGAGGTTGTCAAAATCAGGGTAATCCATGCCGGCTTCAAGTAATAGAACGGATGTGGTTGAGGTTTCGGCCAATCGGCTGGCTAACACTGACCCCGCTGCACCACCGCCGACTACTATAACGTCATATTTCATGTGTCCTCCTTAGTGCTTGCTGAATAATTATAAATTTATAAAACAGTATAGTAAATAATAGGTTGCTTGTACTAGACTGAGTTTTATGGCGAGTGTTTATAACTATGTTATGAGCTTGAATATTAGCTTAATGCCATCTCCACGCGCTTTCTAAAGTCTTCGGCCCCGAGGCGTAACAAACCTGTGGCCGAAACCGTCACAAAATTAGCTCCTAATTTTATGAATTCTGCTACACCTTCCGCATCAGAAGGAGCATTGCCACCTACTCCGACATTTATTCCGGCTTGCCGAATGCGGGGTATCACGCTGCCCATTACTTTTCGTACTTCGTCGCGTCCTGGATTTCCCATGCTTTGGCCTAAATCTGATGCTGCTACATGGAAAACGTCTGGGCCTGAGATTTTTAATATATCGTCGAGATTTCCTACAGCTTCGACATCTTCGATCATTGGAATGACCAGGAGTTGTGAATTCACCCATTTGGTAGACTCTACGGGATTTGTTCCAATACCATAATCATGTGCTCTTCCACCTCCCGCCATGCCTCGGTTTCCATCGGGATGGTATCTAGAAGCTCGGGCTACATCAGCTGCTTCTTTGGCATTGTTGATATGTGGGACTATTATCCCTTGGAGGCCTCTGTCTAGGTACCTCAATATAGTGGAATCATCGTGGTTTGGAATTCTTGCTATTGGAGTAATGCCAAACGCTTCTGCCGCTCTTACCATATGCTCGACTTGATCTAGATTCATAGGTCCATGCTCGCAGTCGATCATTACGAAGTCAAAGCTAAGCGCCCCGAACAGTTCGACTTGATCCGGTGAATACCGAGATATGATAGCGCCGAATACGACTTTGCCATCGTTTAACTTGGCTTTAGTTGTGTTAGTTCGCATGATATGGAATTCTCCTTGTTAGGCGTGATAAATATTCAGTTAGTGTAAAGGTTACTATCGTCACAAGTTTAACAGCGATAGGTTGTCGAGTGTATACCATTATTGCGGTGGAGTTACAAATTATGGATCAGTTAGTTGACGTCAGATGCATAACCCAAGATACTGTTTGAACACACGATGCCTATGTTAAAAACATTTAATAATTGAGGGAATGAAATGCAAACTGGAGTTATTTTCCCGCAGACTGAGATTGGATCCGACCCTGGGGCTGTTCGCGATTTTGCTCAAGCGGCTGAGGCCATGGGGTATGAGCATTTATTAGTGTTTGATCATGTATTGGGTGCTGATGCGACTAAAAGAGATCATTGGGATCGACCGTATCAGCATACAGATATGTTCCATGAGCCGTTTGTTTTGTTTGGCTACCTTGCTGGTGTTACAGAACACATACAGATGACTACTGGAATCCTTATATTACCTCAGAGGCAAACTGCACTAGTTGCTAAACAAGCAGCAGCAGTGGATGTGTTGACAAACGGCCGCTTACGCCTGGGTGTAGGGATAGGCTGGAACGATGTGGAATATGAGGCTTTGGGCGAAGATTTTAAGAATAGAGGAAGCCGTTCAGCTGAGCAAATAGAGCTGTTAAAGATGTTCTGGACTCAGGATGTAGTGAATTATGAGGGACGCTATCATAAAGTGACTCATGCAGGTATAAATCCTCTCCCAGTGCAGCGGCCTATACCTCTGTGGTTTGGAGGTGGCGCTCCTCAGGTTGTTCGAAGGCTTTCTAGGTTAGGAGACGGATGGTTTCCGCAATTTCAACCTGATTCGGCTGGTCAGGAAAAAATTGGTGAAATGAGAGAATTAGTTAGGTTGGCAGGACGTGATCCTGGCCATATTGGAATTGAGGGCCGCATTAACTATGGTACGGGAGATTCTGATGAATGGAATAAATTGGCTTCTGCATGGGATGAATCCGGAGCTACACACCTGTCTGTTAATACTATGAAGGCCGGGTTAAAAGGGCCGGACGAACATATAGAGGCTATACGTAGATTCAAAGAAGCTGTATCAGGCTAACTTTGATAGGAGGATCCGGCCATGGATTTTGAATTAGAACCGATCACTGAACCTGGATGGGAGATGGTTAGACTCGCAGAAATGCATGCTACTGATTTCTTTACCAGATCTGCAGACCACGACAATAATAGAACTTTTGTCCATGAAAACATGTCTAGTATAAGACAAAGCGGGTTTTTGGCTTCGGCTGTCCCAACTGAATATGGTGGCTTGGGTGTTATTTCATCCCACGATTGTATGGTGGCAATGAATAGACTTGGCAGGGGAGATGGTTCTACGTCATTGGCATTTAACATGCATTTGTTCAGAACTCTTAGCAGTGCGCGTGGGTTGAAACAGGCCTTAATAAATAACGATAAACGGCGGCAGACACGATTAGAAGAACTCTTAAAAAAAGTGGGAACAGGAAAAGCAATTATATCGGTGGCAAATTCTGAACCAGGTGCCGATATACGAACTTCTAGTAGTATTGCTAAAAAAGTAGAGGGTGGGTGGATTCTTAACGGCACTAAAACTTTTGCTACTGGATCACCTTCGGCTGATTACTTAGCTGTCAGGGCTCAGTATGTGAATGATGACGGAGAAAAACGTATGGGATCGGCCATAGTACCAGTGGATCGGAAAGGGATTGAGATCTTAGATAATTGGGATGGTATGGGTATGCGTGGATCCGGCAGTCATGATGTCGTCTTTTCTGATTATTTCATAACTGACAATGAGTTTGATGACATAGGAGAATACGGCAAATTCAATATAGGCTTTTTGGCTACCTCGGGTGGTGCGACGCTCGGCCTATCATCGATTTTCCTGGGTATTGCTGAAAAAGCCCATGCCACAGTAGTCGGGACTATTATTTCTCGAAAGAGACATAGACATGCGTTGGTCCAGTCTTTGGCCGCTGAAAATGAAATAGATATGTCTGCGTCTAGAGCAATTCTAAGTAGGACTGCGGTGGCTTTCGATCATTTTTACCGAGCTGCTAATAGCCCTGCGGCCACCGATAGTTCTCCAAGACCAACTCCATTTCAGGCTGTGAAAAATATGGCCTGCACCAAGAAATTTGTTATGGAGAAATCTTGCGATATAGTGAATAGGTGTATAACTATGTCTGGTGGCTCTGGATTTCTAGGCAGTAATGTCCTATCTCGCTTGTACAGAGATGTAAGGGCAGGACCTCTCATGCAGCCATTTGCAAGTATGCAAGCAATAGAGTTTATTGGCCAAGTCTCTTTAGGGATAGATCCTAACGAGTAGCTACAAGTAATTTAGGATAATAAGAGTTTATTTTGATAGCATTGGCAAAAGTTTATCTAGTATTCTGTTACCGACCTGATACTTACTGAGCAGAGGGAGTTCTTCCTGGTTCATTAGCTTGTCTATCAATATCACTCGATTATTATCCTTTCCGAATCCGCCATCCGGATCAGTTATATCGTTGGCCACGATAAGGTCAAGTGATTTCCGCGCTATTTTTTCTGAAGCGTTTGCGACCAAGTTCTCGCTTTCAGCTGAAAAACCTACCTTAATGAAGTTGCCGGACACTTTTTCTAGTATGTCTTCCGTTTTCGTAAGATCGATATGCAAATCAGTTTTTGATTTCTTAATCTTCTGATTCGCGGATTCGGTTGGTCGGTAATCGGCTACGGCTGCTGACATTATCAATATGTCGGTATTGGTTACCTCTGACATTACAATATTACACATTTGCTCTGCGGTTTGTACGCGCTTCATTATTACTAATGGAGGATCTGGAAGGCTCGTTGGAGCGGTTATCAATACCACTTCCGCCCCCCGATCGCGAGCAGCTTCTGCTATCGCATATCCCATCTTGCCCGAGGAGTGATTGGTAATTACTCGCACTGGATCAATGGGTTCTTGAGTTCCGCCAGCGCTAACGACTATTTTCTTCCCTTTTAAGTCACCGTTTTTGCCAAGTATTGCTGATATATGACCTAATAATTGACTAGGTTCAACTAGTCGTCCTTTCCCTGAAAGCCCAGATGCGAGACGGCCGATATCTGGTCCGACGATAGTTACTCCACGATTTTCTAGAGTGCGCAAATTTTGCTGTGTCGCGGGATGGTCATACATATTTGCATCCATAGCCGGTGCTATTAGTACCGGAGCTTCGGTAGCTATAACGGTGGTGCTGAGGGGGTCATCTGCCATGCCCATAGCTAACTTGGCTATGCAATTCACTGTGGCTGGCGCGATTACAATGATGTCTGCTTGGCGTGCTAGAGCTACGTGCTCATTGCTGAACTCGGAATTAGGATCATATATGTCAGTTACTACCTGCCGGTGGGTAATACTTCGGAAGGCAATGGGAGTCACAAACTGGGTTGCACCATAAGTTAATATGGTATCTACGTTTAATCCGGTCTGGGTTAGCTTGCTTGCTAAATCTAGAGCCTTGTAGCATGCAATACTGCCGGTTACCCCAAGCACAACATTTTTATTTGTAAGTTGTTCGCTCATTTCTCTTACCTGGCTTATTGTCTCCCTGGTTAAGGTTATAAATAAACCGCAGTCCCAATAATGTCAAATCTCTATTAATCTCGTCAAATATTGATTCTTGTTGGGAAATGACGTTTATCAACCCCCCGGTTCCAATAACTTTGGCATCTGATCCCACTTCATCTTTGAATCTTTGAACCATAGTACTTATTAGCCCAGTGTAACCCAATACTAACCCAGACTGTAGCGCTGTTATAGTGCTATGCCCGATCGCAGTCTCCGGTGCTATCAATTCTACTCTTCTTAACTGGGAGGTGTTGAAGAAAAGAGAATCTGCTGCCAAATTTATTCCGGGAGCAATGGCTCCGCCTAGATATTCACCCTTTCTTGATATAGCATCAAAAACTGTTGCAGTTCCCAGATCCACTACTATCAATGGAGATCCATAAAGATCTATAGCGGCTACTGCGTCTGCTATCCGGTCGGCGCCAACGTCTCGCGGATTGTCATAAAGTATAGGCAACCCTGTTCTCACTCCTGCAGATACAATAAGCGGGTCCGCGTTAAATAAAGTGTCGCACACTTCCGTAAAAACTACTGTCAGTGGAGGAACTACACTGCATAGGCATACAGCGGTGATATCTTTAGGAGATACTCCTTTGAGTACTAGTGAGTTAGTTACCATAACGCCGTATTCGTCTGCAAGTCTGCGAGTGTCTGTTGCCACCCGAAGAGTTGTAATCAATTCTGCATCGTCGAAGACGCCCATGGTGACTACTGTATTTCCAATGTCCATTGCTAGGAGCATGTGTATTGCCGTCCTTAAGGGAGAATTATAAGGTACCCTATGATTCAGGGCAATGTTCCTCAGGCTGTCTATAGGATAATGTAACGCTTATTAAATCAGTTAAAATATATATTTTGCCTAGCTGAATAAAATTTTAATGCTGATTAATTTTCAGAGCTGCAATGTATGGAACATGTTTTTCTGGTAAATAGTTTCCATCTCCTTATGTACCTATGCTAAAATCGGCATACGCTCAAGTTTATATATAACCTCTTTATATTGGAGACACCACAATGGCAGATATGGACCTAGTTCAGATTATTAAACAAGGACGAGAAGCTGTAGATAAATGGCGCGAAGAGCACCCTGGTCAAATAATGGATCTACACCAGTGTTTTATGAGTCACGTACGCATGCCTATGGTAGATTTGCGTGGAGCAGACATGCGAGACGCCGATTTTATGGGTGCTATGCTGCGGAGGGCTAATCTTGCGGGAAGTTATCTAAATCCAGCCCATCTGTATCGGTCAGATTTGCGGGAAGCAGATTTGAGCAAGGCTTTAATGAATGGCGCTAACCTGAGGGGTGCGGATTTGCGTGGTGCCACATTAGAGGGGGCTAATTTAGATCAAGCAATCTTGTCAGATGCAAATTTAGAAGGTGCTAACCTGACACGCGCTAACTTGTCTAGGGTTAATTTAACTGGCGCTAATCTCACTAATGCTACGCTTACTGAGGCTAATTTCAATGGTGCGGATTTGAAGCGCTCTAATCTCAGTGGCGCAATTATGTCTGGCACGGACCTATATGAAGCCGTATTGAACGATACTCCTACAGTCGGCACTGACTTCAGCGGTTGCGTAATTGGTTACACAGTGTTCCAGAATTGTGATATGAGTTCAGCACAGGGATTAAATCAGATTCGTCATGACGCTCCTAGTACTGTGGGCATAGACACATTTTTCAGATCGTCTGGTAATTTGCCAACGGAATTCTTACAAGGGATAGGATCTCCCAATGGTCTCATGGAATATCAGGCTTCACTGGCAAATAATGAAGGACTCGGAGGAGAATATTATATCTCCTGTACCGCGGCGGATGTGCCGTTTGCGGAGAAGATGAGGGACGATTTAAGAGCAGAAGGTATAAGATCCTGGGTATTTGCTGAAAACTTCAGAGGCAATGCATTAGTTGATAGACGCAGCACCTCCGAGGAAGAAGAAATTGAACGATGGATCAGACACTACGATAAGCTAATCGTCATATGCTCTCAAGGTAGTTTCGAAAATGAAATTGTACGAACTGATTTGTCACAGGCGAAAGATTTACAGCAGAGCAGAGACGAGTGGTTAGTGTATTTGGTCGATCCTGACGGTTCTATGGACCAACCGACTTCTCGTGCTGCGCGTAACCTAACCTACGAGCATGTCGTATTCGACTTAAGAGAGCAGAACGAAGCCTCTGAGAAATATAAGTCGGACTTAGTTAGGTTGGCAGAAGCGTTAAAAGTTACGCAGTCAGCAAAAGCTGGAGTTCCGTCTGCTGGCGGTGAAGCTGCTAGTACTCAGTTGTAAGCTCTCCAGTCTAGCAAAACTGTTATTTAAGGCTATCATGAAGAAGACCCCGGAAAGCAATTTCCGGGGTCTTCTTCATGATAGCCTTCTTAAGGATTCTTAGATGTAGTCGCTATCTTGATCCATCATGCCGAGGTTATCTGTACTGAGAGACAACGCTCTATTCATCTCAGCTTTAAATTCTTCTAGCATGTCGTCGGTAATTTCTCCGCCAGAAGCCTTGGCTTTTTCCTTGAACTGGTCGAAAGCCCATTCGCTGGTATCACCGTGAGGCATCGAGCTGAAGAAATCACGCTCGAATGAAGGAAGTTCACCAGGTCCAAAGTAACCCTTACCTTCTAATTCATATCCTTCCAGGTCATGGGTACCTTTACCTAGTACTTGACCAGTAGCAGCATAATGTTCCATTACATTCTTAAGACCATATTTCTGTACTGGGCAAACTTTCATGCATATACCGCAGCCAAGGTAAC
>Ga0315338_1002737_pt1 | contig 16650 bp, 14 predicted proteins | sample ASW8metaG_FD_204518 | JGI IMG/M metagenome (GOLD analysis project Ga0315338, IMG submission 204518) | Ammonia-oxidizing marine archaeal communities from Monterey Bay, California, United States - ASW #8 | ecosystem: Environmental > Aquatic > Marine > Coastal | place: USA: California | collected... | reverse complement strand
CTTGAGGCGCTGGAGACCCAGGACCCGTTGGAGGTCCTCGGCTACCAGTACGACATCGTCTGCAACGGCCTCGAACTGTCGTCCGGCGCGATCCGCAATCACCGTCCCGACATCATGTACAAGGCCTTCGAGATCGCCGGTTACGGCCGCGAGGAGGTAGAGGCGCGCTTCGGCGGGATGCTGCGGGCGTTACGCTATGGCGCACCTCCTCACGGCGGCATCGCGCCCGGCCTCGATCGCATCGTCATGCTGTTGGCCGATGAACCGAACATCCGTGAGGTCGTCGCCTTTCCGATGAACCAACAGGCCGAGGACCTGCTCTTGGGCGCCCCAGCACACGCGAGCCCACGCCACCTAAGCGAACTCTACATCCGCACCGTCGCACCCGAAAGCGACGCTGGCTAGACTACGCTGTGCTTCCTCTGTCAGCCTCGGGTCAAGCCCGAGGCTGACACGGCGTTGCTTCCTTTGTCGCCATCACCATCCACAGCGCGGGAGAGGCGGTGGGTGACAGTTGTTAAGCTGTTTTGGACGAGGCTTCAGGCCCCCCCGGCTTATAGTTGGCAAGAGCTGTAGCAAGCTGCCGTGTGTGCCCAAGGTGACGTAGCTCTCCCCCCATTTGCGGCACGTGTTCAGAAAACGCAACTCGGTCTTCGTCGTAGTAGTGGGGAAACTTTCCCAACAACGGATCGAACTGGGTATCATCGAAATGAAGCAAATCGGTGGCGTGGGCGAACGCGTTGCGTACTTCCCTATTAGCACGCAGGTTGCGCCGTAAGCTGTTTAGATATACCCCAGGCAACATGCATCCACGCTGGCGCTTCCCCGCATATCTGCGCCGGCCCCCCCCCTTTTTGGCCAGCCACACGATATTTCTCCGGGTCTCACGGACTGCTTATGCAATTTCTTGGGTGGGCGGTCCGTCCTCCTCTCAGGAGCGCGGACGTCACGCGCATTTCCGGCGGCTTTTCAATGCGCGAACGTGATGGCCCGCTCGCCGTCTAACTACAGCCGCTGGTGCCGCCGCAGGTGTTGCACTTGAGGCAGGTGCCGTTGCGGATGAGCGTGAAGTTGCCGCACTCGCCGCAAGCATCGCCCTCGTAGCCCTTGAGGCGCGCCTGCTGCTCCGGGCCGCCCGTGGGCGGCCCGGCCAGCGCCGCGTCAAACGTAACTTCCGCTGTCACCAGCTCCGTCGAAGCCAGCTCGGCTGACGCGAGCGCCGTCGCGGCTCCACCGTTTCGTGCGCCGCCGGTGACCACGTAGAGGTTCGAGCGCATGTATCCGTTCGAGGCGGCGGCCGGCGCCGCGATCACCTCGCCTTCGTCGCCGACGTTCTGGGCGGCGCCGCCGCCAACGGCGTCGAACCGGAGGTCTTCTGGCTCAACATGGGCGAGGTCGTTGCGGCCAAGATAGGAGATCGCGAGTTCGCGGAAGAAGTAGTCCAGCAATGAGGTCGACATCTTGATCGCGTCGTTGCCGGTCACCAGCCCAGAGGGTTCGAAGCGGGTGAAGGTGAAGGCGTCGACGAACTCCTCAAGCGGCACACCGTATTGGAGGCCGATTGATATCGCGATCGCGAAGTTGTTCATCAGGCTGCGAAAGGCGGCGCCTTCCTTATGCATGTCGATGAAGATCTCGCCGATCCGCCCGTCGTCGTACTCGCCGGTTCGCAGGTAGACCTTGTGGCCGCCGACCGTCGCCTTCTGGGTGTAGCCCTTGCGGCGTTCGGGCAGGCGCAGGCGCTCGGCCCGGCGCCGAATGGCTTGCTTGACCAGGCGTTCGGCGACAACCTGGGGCCGCGCACCGGCCACCTCCACCTCCTCTTCGTCCTCGCCAGCCCCGTCGGCGCCCAGGATCATGGCCGAGAGCGGCTGCGACAGCTTCGAGCCGTCGCGATAGAGCGCATTCGCCTTGAGCCCGAGCTGCCACGAGAGCTTGTAGGCCCCGAGGCAGTCTTGAACGCTGGCCTGGTTGGGCATGTTGATCGTTTTGGAGATAGCGCCGGAGACGAACGGCTGGGCCGCCGCCATCATATGGATGTGGCTCTCTGCCGAGAGGTAGCGCCGGCCGAGCTTGCCGCACGGCGAGGCGCAGTCGAACACCGGTAGGTGCTCGTCGCGCAAATGCGGCGCCCCTTCCAGCGTCATCGCGCCGCAGCAGTACAGGTTGGCGGCGTCGATATCTCTGTTGGCGAAGCCTAGCCGCGCTAGCATGTCGAACGCCGGATCGTCGAGCGCGGCCGCGTCAAGGCCCAGTGTTTCGGTACAAAAGGCCTCGCCGAGGGTCCACCTGTTGAACGCGAACTTGATGTCGAAGGCCGCTTCGAGTGTCTCTTCTAGCGCGCCCAGGGCCTGTTTGGTGAAGCCCTTGGCGGCAAGTGTTTGGTGGTTCACTCCAGGTGCGTCGCGCAGGCTGCCATGGCCTGTGGTGTAACGAATAATGTCGGCGATTTCGCCCTGGTCATAGCCGAGCTTCGCTAGCGCTTCGGGCACCGTGGCGTTGATGATCTTAAAATAGCCGCCGCCAGCGAGTTTCTTGAATTTCACCATCGCGAAGTCGGGCTCGATGCCGGTGGTGTCGCAGTCCATCACCAGCCCGATCGTGCCGGTCGGCGCGATCACTGTGGCTTGGGCGTTGCGATAGCCGTGGGCCTCGCCGAGCGCGAGGGCTTGACCCCAGGCCCCGATCGCCGCCGTCGTGAGCGCCCGGTCCGGGCAGCGCTCGACGTCCAGGGGCACCGGCCCGACGCTGAGTCCCTCGTAGCCGTCCTGCGCGCCGCCAGCGGCGCGCGCATGGTTGCGCATCACCCGCAGCATCGGCTCGCGGTTGGCGGTAAATCCGGGGAAGGGACCAAGCTCTTGCGCCATTTCGGCCGAGGTGGCGTAGGCGGTGCCAGTCATCAAGGCGGTGATCGCGGCACACAAGGCGCGCCCCTGGTGGCTGTCGTAGGGCAGCCCCATCCCCATCAGCAGCCCGCCGATGTTGGCGTAGCCCAACCCCAACGTGCGGTAGCGGTAGGACAGCTCCGCGATCCGGGCGGCCGGGAACTGCGCCATCAGCACCGATATCTCGAGCGTGATGGTCCACAGCCGCACCGCGTGGGCGAAACGCTCGACGTCGAAACCGCTGTCGGGCTGCTGGAAGCCCTTGAGGTTCAGCGATGCGAGATTGCACGCGGTGTCGTCGAGAAACATGTACTCCGAGCATGGGTTGGAAGCGCGAATCGGCCCGCCTGCGGGACAGGTGTGCCATTCGTTGATGGTGGTGTGGTACTGCAGCCCGGGATCGGCCGATGCCCACGCGGCGTAGCCGATTTGCTCCCACAGATCGCGGGCAGCGACCACTTTGGCGACGGCGCCGGTGGTGCGCTCGGTCAGCGCCCAGTCGCCGTTCGCCTCAACCGCCACCAGGAACTCGTTGGTGACGCGTACGCTGTTGTTGGAATTCTGGCCTGAGACGGTGGCATACGCTTCGCCGTCCCAGTCGGTATCGTAGGTATTGATCTCCAGGACTTTGAAACCCTGTTCGGCGAATTGGATGGCGCGGCAGATATAGTTTTCCGGGATCATCGCCCGGCGCGCCTCAGCGATCGCCTTCTTGAGCGTGGGATTGTCGCTCGGCGTAAAGCGGCCGGCGCCAGACATGGCATGGCAGGCCTGAATCACCGCGTTCAGGTGCTTTTCGGCGAGGCGTGAGCCCGACACCAGCGCCGCCACCTTCTCCTCCTCGGTGACCTTCCAGTCGATGAACGCCTCAATGTCGGGGTGATCGACATCGACAATCACCATCTTGGCGGCGCGGCGGGTCGTGCCACCCGATTTGATGGCGCCAGCCGCTCGATCGCCGATCTTGAGAAAGCTCATCAGCCCTGATGACTTGCCGCCGCCGGCCAGCTTCTCGTTCCCCGCGCGCAGTGAGGAGAAATTGGTGCCGGTGCCCGAGCCGTACTTGAACAGCCGCGCCTCACGCACCCACAGGTCCATGATGCCGCCCTCGTTGACGAGATCGTCGGCGATGCTCTGGATGAAGCAGGCGTGGGGCTGGGGGTGCTCATAAGAGCCCTCGGCGCGGGTCAGTTCGCCGGTGCGATAATCGACGTAATGATGGCCCTGCGCCGGTCCGTCGATGCCATAGGCCCAATGCAGGCCGGTGTTGAACCACTGCGGCGAGTTCGGCGCCCCGAGCTGGCGTGCCAGCATGTGCCCCATTTCGTCGAAGTAGGCGCGCGCGTCGGCCTCGGCGTCGAAGTAGCCGCCCTTCCAGCCCCAATAGGTCCAAGTCCCGGCCAAACGGTCGAACACCTGGGTGGCCGAGGTTTCGTGGGAATCACGCTCCTCCTCGGGCAGGGCGGCCAATGCGTCCTCATCGGGGACATGGCGCCACAGCCACTCCGGAACGCCGTCCTCGGCGACCGCCTTCAAGCGGGCCGGGACGCCGGCCTTGCGAAAGTACTTCTGGGCGATGACATCGCAGGCGACCTGCGACCACGCCGCCGGCACCTCGATGTCCTTCATCGAGAAGATAACCGAGCCGTCGGGGTTGCGAATCTCACTCGTGGTGGTCCGAAATTCGATCCCAGCATAGGCCGAGCCGCCTTGCGCGGTATAGACTCGTTCGATCCGCATGATACCCCCCAAGAAGCGCAGCAACGCCGAAACCTCCCCCCGCGAGATACATTATCTGGAGTTACCGATAGGGGGGCGCACAACTTATGCAATGGGCCACGGCAGCGCAACCAGATTATGTGGGTGGGTGGGCGATTTGCTACAACATGTTGTAGTAGCCGGTTGTCGGGAAGCTCTGGACGGTCGCGCGGGGCGGTGGCATAGTCGCCGCTAACCGGAGCTGAAAGCACGGGTACTCAAGGTCGATGAGCCTATTTCACAGCTTGTTCACCTGGTGGCAGGAGCCGACCTGGGGAACGCGCTTCGATACGTGGCGCAGGGGCGAGCCCGTTGGCGCCGACAAGCAGGGCAATCGCTATTTCCGCGAGCGTGGCGGCGATCGCCGTTGGGTGCTCTATAGCGGTGAGGTTGAGGCGTCGCGGGTGCCGCCGGAGTGGAACGCGTGGCTCCAGCACACGGTTGATGAGGCGCCGCCGAGCGACATCGCACGCCGTCCTTGGGAGCGCGAGCACATCCCCAACACGACCGGCACGGCCGATGCCTATCATCCGCCCGGCAGTTTGATCGAGGGTGGCGAACGCGATCCCGCGACGGGCGATTACGAGCCCTGGCGGCCCTCTTGAGGTTCTAGGAGGTCGAGGTGGGCGGAAATGTGATTGAAACGCTGGTCGGGGCCTTCGTCCTCGTCGTCGCGGTCGCGTTCGTGATCTTCGCCGTCTCGCGCACCGATGTTGGCGCGGTGCAGGGCTACGAGGTCGTGGCCAATTTCGATCGCATCGACGGCCTGAGCATTGGCGCCGATGTGCGGGTCAGCGGTATCAAGGTCGGCACTGTGGTCGAGCAGACGCTCGATACGGAAACATACTTCGCGGTGGTCCGGATGAGTGTCGACCCAGCGGTGCGGCTGCCCGTCGACTCGTCGGCTGCGGTTATCAGCGATGGCCTGTTGGGTGGCAAGTTCATGGCTCTGACGCCGGGCGCCGAAGAGGACATGATCGAGCCCGGCGGCAATATTCTCTACACCCAGGCCTCGATCAGCCTCGAGCAGCTGATCGGCAAGTTCGTCTTCGGGGGCGTCGACTCCAAGTCGGCCGAGTCTACGTCCTCCGAGCCGTGAGGGTCGCGGGGGGCCGCATCGGCCCGTGGCTGGCGGCGGTCGCCGTGCTGAGCCCATCCGCTTGGGCCGAACCGATCGGCGGTGAGCGCGTCGCCATCCTCCAGGGCCTGGACAAAGTCACCGCGCGGGTCTCAACCATCGAGGTGCCGATCGTGGTGCCGGTTCGCTTTGGCACCCTCGAGATCACCGCCCACACCTGCGCCAAGCAGCCGCCCGAGGAGGCGCCCGAGGTCACCGCTTTCCTCGATATCGTCGACGTCAAGCCCGGGCAGCCACGCCAGCGGCTCTTCACCGGCTGGATGTTCGCGTCGAGCCCCGCGCTCTCGGCGCTGGAGCATCCGGTCTACGATGTCTGGGTGACCGATTGCAGAACCGCCGCTCCCGAGAGCCCGGCCGGCATCGATGAGAAATCGCCCTGATTTTTCAGGGCTGCGGCCAGGGCGGCACGGTAGAGCTCACGGCTGATCTCGATGGATCCGAACTGGGCCAGATGCCGGGTCACGAACTGAACATCGAGAAGTTGGAACCCGCCTCGGCGTAGGCAGGCGATGAGGTGGACCAGGGCCACCTTGCTCGCATCAGGCTGGCGACTGAACATGCTTTCGCCAAAGAATGCGGCGCCAAGCGAGATGCCGTAAAGCCCCCCCACCAACCGTTCCTCGTGCCAGGACTCCACGCTGTGGGCGCGCCCCATCTCATGCAGCTCGCCATAGAGAGAGATGATCTGGTCGTTGATCCAAGTACTCCAGCGCTGCGGCGCGGGCGCGGCGCAAGCGCGAATGACGGCCTCGAACGCGGTATCGCGGCGCACCTCGAAGCGATTCTCGCGCACCACCCGCCGGAGCCGCCGGGACACGTGAACCCGATCCAGCGGCAGAATGCCGCGCAGGTCGGGATCGACCCAATGCAGGCTCGGGTCGTGGCGGCTTTTTCCCATCGGGAAGACGCCACGCGCGTAGGCCATGAGAAGTATCTCCGGCGAAAGTCGGGTCACACGGCCCGGCGCGCGACCAACGCCTCCAGCCAGTTGATGTCGTAGGCGCCATTGACGAAATCGGGTTCGGCCAGCAGATCGAGGTGTAGGGAGGTAGTGGTCTCGATGCCGTCGATGACGTATTCCTCGAGCGCCCGGCGCAGGCGCATCAGGCATTCGTTTCGATTGTTGCCATGGGCGATCAGTTTAGCGATCAGGCTGTCGTAGTGGGGAGGCACCTGATAGCCGGAGTAGAGCGCGGAATCGACCCGCACGCCCGGCCCGCCGGGCGCGTGGTAGTCCGAGATGGCGCCCGGTGCAGGAATCAGTGTGCGTGGGTTTTCGGCGTTGATACGGCACTCAATGGCGTGTCCGGTGAACCGCACTGCGTCCTGGATGTAGCCGAGCGGTGCGCCCGCCGCGATCCGAATCTGCTCGCGAACGAGATCGATGCCGGTAACCATCTCGGTGACCGGATGCTCGACCTGAAGGCGGGTGTTCATCTCGATGAAAAAAAACTCGCCGTCCTGGTACAGAAACTCGACCGTTCCGAGGCTGCGGTAGCCGAGTTCCCTTATTGCCTCGACGACCCGCCCGCCGATCCGTTCTCGCTCATCGGCGTTTAGTGCGGGGGAGGGCGCCTCCTCTAATATTTTCTGGTGGCGACGTTGAAGCGAACAGTCGCGCTCGCCGAAATGTACGACCGCGCCGTGATCGTCGGCCAGCACCTGTATTTCGATGTGCCGTGGTCCGACCAGATAGCGCTCGATGTACAACGATCCATCGCCGAACGCGGCCTGTGCCTCGGCCCGTGCCGCGTGAAATCGTTCACGCATCACCTCGGGGCGCTCGATGACCTTCATTCCTCGCCCGCCGCCGCCCGCCGCCGCCTTGATGATTACTGGATAGCCCACCCGATCGGCGATAGCCGCCGCCTCGGCGTCGTTGTCGACGGCGCGGTCCTCGCCTGGCACGACCGGCACCCCAAGACGCCGCATCATTTCCTTGGCCGCGATCTTGTCGCCCATGAGGGCGATGTGCTCGGAGGTCGGACCGATGAACGTCCGGCCGTGCTCTTCCACCATCGCGGCGAACCGCGCGTTCTCGGAAAGAAATCCATAGCCAGGGTGGATAGCGTCGCTATCGGTGACTTCGGCGGCTGACAGCACCGCGGGAATATTCAAGTAGCTCTCGGCGGCGCTCGGCGGTCCTATGCACACGGCCTCGTCGGCGAGGCGGACGTGCATCGCGCCCGCGTCGGCGGTCGAGTGCACCGCCACGGTGCGAATGCCCATCTCGCGACAGGCGCGGTGAATACGCAGCGCGATCTCGCCGCGATTGGCGATCAGTACCTTTTCGAACATCAGCGCTTGCTACTCATTCGAGGATCAACAACACCTCGCCATATTCGATTGGCGCGCCATCGCCGACCAAAATTCTTGCGACCCGGCCGGAGCGTGGGGCGGGCAGGGGGTTCATGGTCTTCATCGCCTCGATAATAAACAGCGTCTGACCCTCGGCAACGTCGCCGCCGACCGCGACGAAGGGTGCAGCGCCAGGCTCTGGGGCCAGGTACACCGTGCCCACCATGGGTGATCGCACCGCGCCCGGGACATCGGCGCTCGGTGGCTCGGCCTCGGGAGTTACCGCGGCTCCCGTTGTCGGCGGGGTCGGGTTCGGCGCCATGCTCACCCCGTGAGCGCGGCTGACCCGGATCCGCTGGCCCTCTTGTTCCCACTCGATCTCCGCCAGTCCGGTTTCGTCGAGGAGCGCCGCGAGTTCGCGCACCAGGTCCTTGTCGATCTTCAGCTCGGCCATGTTCGCGCCATCTACCGGGATAAAAATTCAGCCATCGCTTCGAGCGCGTGCAAGTAGCTGGCCGCCCCAAAGCCACTTATGACGCCGACCGCGACTGGGCTCACATACGAACGATGCCGGAACGGCTCGCGGGCGTGTGGGTTAGAGAGATGCACCTCGATCACCGGCCGCGAACAGGTCCGCAATGCGTCGTGGATGGCGACCGACGTGTGGGTGTAGGCGCCCGCGTTCAGCATGATTCCGGCGGCACCGTCCTCGGCCTCCTGGATCCAGCGGATCAGCTCGCCCTCATGGTTGGATTGGCGCATGTCGATCGCCAGCGTCAGGGCCGTGGCCCGGGCCTCGAGACGTGCCTGTATGTCGGCCAGCGTCTCGCAGCCGTAGATGTCCGGCTCGCGGGTCCCCAGCAGATTGAGGTTCGGGCCGTTGAGAACGAGAATCGTGTGAGTCACCAGTGGGCCCCTTGCGCGTCAAAGCCGTAACATAGCAGGCCTGGCCCTGTGCGCCGAGAAAGCCGTCGCAACGCCGTTCGTGCCCTCTATAAGTACCCGGGGCGCCATCTGCGCCTGCCGGCGTGACATGCCAAACTGGCACGAAGTTGCCGCGCGCGTTTTCCCCGATACGTGGTCCTACTGTGCCGTGCATGTCGAGGTCGCGCCAGATCTTGGCCTGGGCACCGAAGCTTTCTCCATCTACGGGCAACGCTATGGCGACTGGCGGCTGGATTCTCCCGTCGCAGACATGGAGGTGGCGCGTTTCGAGGCCGAACACTTGGTCATGTCGGGGCGCTATGACACGGTGCGCGTCGTTATCGAGTCGGGTCCCGCGCTCGGCTCGCCCGCGGCCCATCGTATCCTCTTCACCGCCCAAGGCGACCCGACCGGCTCAGCCGTCATGGCCCGCGAAGCCAGGCGACCCTCGCCACCGTCGGGCCGCGTTGTCGTATCGTTACCCGCGCTTGCCGGGGTACTGTTCGCTGCTATCTACGCCGCCGCCGGCAACCTCTACCGAGCTCCCGACTTGCCGGTACGGTCGCGCGCCCACGCAGTTGAAAGCGCCAGACTCTCGTCCCATACTCCAAAGCGGCCGTGGCCCGCGCTCGGCTGCGGTCAGCCAGGAGAGCGGACGTGGTCAACCTCACAGTCAACGGCGAGGCTCAGCGATTCGAGAGGCCCCTGAGCGTCTCGGAGTTGCTCGCGCGCCTCGACCTCGATGCCCGCAAGATCGCGCTTGAGCGCAATCTCGAGATAGTGCCCCGCTCGTCCTACGATCGGATGATGCTGGGCGAGGGCGACCAGATCGAGATCGTCCACTTCATCGGTGGCGGCAACCAGATCGATGTGGCGGCCGGGTCGGACCTCGGCGCCGAGGATGACTTGGTGGTGGCCGGGCGAAGGCTGCGCTCCCGACTGATTGTCGGCACCGGCAAGTATCGCGACTTCGAACAGACCCGCGATGCGATCGCGGCCTCGGGGGCCGAGCTGGTTACCGTCGCAGTCCGACGCGTGAATATCGCTGATCCGACCCAGCCGATGTTGGTCGACTACCTCGATCCCACGAAATACACGTACCTCCCCAACACCGCCGGCTGTTACACCGCCGACGAGGCGGTTCGCACGCTGCGCCTGGCGCGGGAGGCGGGCGGTTGGAGCTTGGTCAAGCTCGAAGTGCTCGGCGATCGCAAGACTCTGTATCCCAACATGATCGAAACCCTGCGCGCGGCCGAGCTGCTGCTCGTCGAGGGCTTTGAGGTCATGGTTTATTGCAGCGACGACCCGATCCTGGCCAAGCGCCTAGAGGAGCTCGGCTGCTGCGCCATTATGCCGCTGGCGGCCCCGATTGGCTCCGGCCTTGGGGTCCAAAATCCGATCGGCATCCGCCTCATCGTCGAACAAAGCACGGTGCCCGTCATCGTCGATGCCGGGGTTGGCACGGCCTCGGATGCCGCGATCGCGATGGAACTGGGCTGCGACGGGGTGTTGATGAACACGGCGATCGCCGAAGCCAAGGCCCCCGCGCTGATGGCACGCGCCATGCGTCACGCGGTGGAGGCGGGGCGTCTCGCCTACCTCGCGGGCCGTATGCAGAAAAAACGCTACGCCGACCCGTCCTCGCCGCTGCACGGGTTGATCTAGCGGGAACTGCCTTGCGATGAGGGCCTTGCCTCGTCTTTGCGACTCTCGCGATGCACCTACCAACATTCCCGACCATCTGGTACCGGGCGTCTAGCAATATTCGCCAAAAGCTTCCAATTTTTGCCGGGTATCGTTCTGCCGCCAAGCAGTCTCGTTTACGTCGGCCCCTCAAGCGGCCTTGAGGAACGGAACCATTTCAAGGCGAAACACAACGGCTTTCATAGCCCGCAGCTCTCTCGTGCCGCAGCTCTACGACGCCAGGTGCTTTGAGTGCGATCTCTCCGTCTGTCCCACCATCGAGTGCATCAACATCGCCTGCGGCGAATTGGCGGGGTTCTGCGTCGCGGCGCCCGAGGCCTAACCTGACGCTGATTAAGCCCGACGCTGCGTACTGGCTGCGTCAGCAGGTGGCGCAGCCGTTACGCGTTTCTTCGACAATGGCGGCGAACCGCTCCAGGCTGATTGCGCCTGGCACCATTTGGTCGCCGATGATGAAGGCAGGCGTGCCGCCGACGCCGAGTCGCTCCGCCAGACGGTAGTTGGCGTCCAGAGTGGCCGAAATATTCGCGGCACCCATGCCCGCCTCAACCGTTTCGGGTTCGAAACCGAGCTCGGCCGCGACCGCGAACACCGCCGCCCGATCGAGCCTGCCGGTCACCTTCATCATTCCATTGTGAAGAGCGACGTATTTGTCGGGATCAACCTTCCGCGCCGATAGCGCAAACCGGCTGGCGTAGGTCGATTCGGGCCCGAGAATTGGGAACTCCTTGTAGACCAGCCGCAGATTGGCATCGCTATTCATGAGCGCGCGCACAGTGGAGAAAACTCGCTTGCAGTAGCTGCACCGGTAGTCGAAGAACTCGACCACGGTCACGTCCCCATCGAGGTTGCCTGTGGTGTGCGAGTCAGGATCGTCGTAAAGCTCATCGTGGCTGGCGACGATGGAATCGTGCTGCCGCTGCTCTTTCTCCGCGACCCGACGGACCTCCAATCCGGCTAGCGCCTCCTCGATGAGTTCTGGTTTTGCGAGCAGATAGTCCTTGACTACCTGCTCGATGGCCTCGACCTCCGCGGGATCCAACGCCGTCTCCGACTGCCCCTCGGAAGTGATGTAAAAGGCCGCCGCGATGATCGCGCCGCCGATCAGGGCCCATTTGAGTAGCCGCAACGGTCTGAACATTTTCCGCGCCTCGCTAACTGGTCGCACCCATGATGATGCGAACGGCAAGGGCCGGCAAGCCGCTATGGCGGTTCACTCACGCAGGTGTGAACGCCGCTCGCCGCGGCCCCGTGCGTCGCGACGGCGCCTCACTTCTCGCCACCAAAAGTATTGGTTGTGCGCTTCAAACACTCTCGTCGTGAGGGTAGCCGCCAGGGTTGCGTCTCGTAGGATCGAATCCCGCGTTATTCGGCCGAACGCCTAGCGCTCGCGCTTGGCCTCAGCATCGTGGGTGGCGCTAAGGATGTCCTGGCTTCGGAGCCAGGCGGGTGAGCCTCGCGGCAGTAGGTGCCCGGCCCGCTCGGCGCTGCGCCGGGCATCGCCGTGGCGGTCGAGCAAGAAATGCTCCTCCGCGCTTGCGAGCGACGCCATTCCGATGTCGTCCGACCGCCCGTAGCCGATCGCGAGCTGCCGCCATATATTCGGGTTGGTCGCCTCGAGCCGGATCGCGTTCTCAAGGTGAGCGATGGCCTTGCCGGTCTGGGCGGCATCGCCGAGCGCGATCTGGAGGCGGGCGAGGCTGAGCAGCAAAAGCGGCGAGTTTGGCTGCAAGGTGACCGCGCGGCGGTAAGCGGCGGTGGCGTCCGCCACTCGCTGGTTCTCCGTCAACATGTCGCCGCGCAATTCGTGGAAATACGGATCGTTAGGAAACTCGGCGATCAGCCCGTCGATCTCGGCAAGCGCCTCGCTGAGCTTGGCGAGGCGGTGATAGGCGATGGCCCGCGCGTAGCGGGCGCCGACGCTGTCGTTGCTGGTCGGATAAAGGTGCAGCGCCCGCGCCGGTCGGAGGTAGCCCATGAGTTTGGCCTTCATCCGCTCATGGGCAATCAAAAACTCCGGGGAATCTCCAACATCCGAGTACGGCGAGCGCTCGAGATGACGCTGTACAGCCGCGATGCGCTCTCGGGTCATCGGGTGCGAACGGACGTAGGGGTCCTGAGATTCGGGCAATAGCGCTTCTTGATCGCCAAGAATATCGAGGAAGTCCGCCAAGCCGCGGGCCGATTGTCGGGTCGCTTCGAGCAGCTTGAGCGCGGCCTGGTCTGCGGCCGATTCCTGAGTTCGGCTGTACTTCAATAATCCGCGCAGCCCTACCTGCTGTCCGCCCACGATGAGGGCGGTGGCAGCGTCGCCCTGGCCTGCGACGATGGCCGCCGCACCGAGCAGCATGGTGATAATCGATTGACTGCTGGCGGCGCGCAGCGCCTCCTGGGTGCGGGCGAGATGGCCGCCCATGATGTGGCCGGTCTCGTGGGCGATTACGCCGATGATTTGCGCCGGCGTTGTGCTGGCCTGCAACAGGCCGGTGAAGACGAAGATTTGTTGCCCACTGGCGACAAACGCGTTCAGGTCGGGACTATTGACGATGTGTACTTTCACGACGCTGGCGTCGAGTCCGGCGGCGGCGAGCAGTGGCGTGGTATAGGCCCGAATGGTATCTTCGATTTCCGCGTCCCGGATCAATGAGCTCTTACGGGCCGCCGCTGGTGTGACGAGGATGCAGGCGGCGATAAGGGCCATCACGGCGCTTGCGCGAAGCATGGGGCCAACTCGGGACGGGGCTGTTGAAGGAGTGTCGCTTGCAACCTAGGAGCCGGTTTGTGGCCCGTCAACGCCGCGCCCCGTGGTTGGGCTTGTTACTCTTGCTGGGGGCCTGCCAAGCTCCTCCGCTACCGGTTGGCGAGATCGGCCTGGTAGCGGGGTTCACCGGTGGTGTGGTCGCTGCCGAGCCGGTGGCGGCGTTAGCTGCCCAGAGCGCGCTTCGGAACGGCGGCGCGGCGGTGGACGCGGCGGTGGTGCTGTATTTCGCGCTGGCGGTGACGTACCCGATGGGTGCGAGCCTGGGTGGCGGTGGCGTCTGCATTGTCCACGATTCTCTGACCGGCGCGGTCGATACGATCGAATTTTTCCCGCGTCGAGCAGAGGCTGGTGGGCCCATCGCGGTGCCGGGATCGGTACGGGGCATGGCCGCGCTTCACGCTCGCTACGGCCGTCTGGCCTGGGAACTCCTGCTCGATCCCGCAGTGAGTTTGGCGCGCGATGGCTTTCCCGTATCACGCGCGCTGGCGCAGGCGTTGGCGGCCGTCGCGCCCGAGGACTGGGCCGATGCAACGTTGCGCGCCCGCTTCACGGATCACGATGGCACTCCGCTGAGGGAAGGGAACAAATATACCCAGATCGAGCTCGGGGCGATCATCAGCCAAATCGCGCGCCGTGGCGCGGGCGATTTTTACGTGGGTAGCATCGCCCAGAGGGTGCGCGACGACATTGTCGAGGCCGGCGGCCGGGTTAGCTCCGAAGACCTCCGCAGTTATCGCCCAAAGTGGCGAGACGCCGCGAGCCTTCGCCTGGGCGACCTGATTTTCTACACCGTCCCGTCCCCGCCGATCGGCGGGGTGCTCACCGCCCAAATGTGGGCGATGTTCGTCGACGACGGGCGTTTCCAGTCAACCAACGCCGAGGAGCGACCCCACCTGACGGCCGAGATTTCAGCCCGTGCATTCGGCGATCTTGCGGCGCCGATGGACGTCAACAAGCCGTCGGTGTTTCGGGCCCACGCCCTCATGAACGACTACGACCCCGCCCGGCATCGATCCCCGGCGAGCGCTGGCCAAACGCCAACGGGGGCGGGGGCGGCCGACCCGCACACCGCCAGCTTCGTGGTCGCCGACCGTGCCGGTTCGGTCGTCGGGTGCTCGCTGACGACCAACGGGCCGTTCGCGGCGGCGCGAATGGCGCTGTTGACCGGCTTGGTTCTGGCTCCACCAGTTGACCGGACTAGAGCGTCGGATTACTTCGGCCCGCTTGTGGTGGTAGGTGCCGAGCGCGGCGATGTGCGCTACGCGGCGGCGGCCGGTGGCGGCCCTTCGGCGCCGCCTGCGATGGCGCAAACAGGGCAGTTAGCGATCTACGAGAAGGTTTCGCTGGCCGCCGCCTTGGCCGCGCCGCGGCTGTTACACCCCGGTGCACCGGATCTGGTTCTCCACGAGGCCGATCTGGGCCAAGCCGCCATCCGGGCGCTGACGCGGCGCGGCCATCAGGTTGGTGCAAGTGAGCCTCTCGGCCGGGTCAACGCGATCCTTTGTCCCGGTGGCCTCGTCCGCGAGCCCAAAAGCTGCGCCTTCCGTGCCGACCCCAGAGGCCATGGCCTCGGCGTCGGCGGGCTCCAGTAGGCGTTGTGCCGTAAGCTCCCGGCATGAAGATTTCGACGCGAGGTGCTGTGGCGCCCTTTCATGCCTTGGAGGTCCTAAAGGCCGCCAACGCGGCGGCGGCAAGCGGGCGGAGCGTGCTGCATATGGAAGTGGGCGAGCCGATGACGGGAGCGCCCGCCGCGGTCCGTAGAGCGGCCATCCGCGCGCTCGACGAGACGCACCTCGGCTATACTGAGGCGTTGGGCCTGCCGGCGCTTCGAGGACGGATCGCGGATTTCTACCGCGAGCGGTACGATGTCGAGGTCGCGGCTGAGCGGGTGGTCCTGACGACAGGGTCCTCCGGCGCTTTCTTGCTCTCGTTCTTAGCTGCTTTCGATGCGGGCGATCGGGTGGTCCTCGCCGCGCCGACCTATCCGGCTTATCGCAACATCCTCACCACCCTGGATATTGAGCCGGTGATCGTGCCGACCGGTCGCGAATCGGGCTATCAGCTGTCGCCCGCGCATCTCGACAGCCTCGAGGGTCGGATCGACGGCCTCCTGGTGGCCAGCCCCGCCAATCCTACGGGCAGCATGCTCAGCCGCGAGGCGTTAAAGGGCCTCATCGCCTATTGCGGCGACCGTCGCGTGCGCTTCATCTCCGACGAGATCTACCACGGCATCACCTACGGACAGAAAGCGGAGACGGCGCTGGCCTTCGCCGATGACGCCATCATCATCAACAGCTTTTCCAAATACTTCTGCATGACCGGATGGCGGCTCGGCTGGATGATCGTGCCGCAAAATCTCGTTCGTTCAGCCGAGCGTCTGGCGCAGAATTTCTTTATTTCGCCTCCCGCGCTGTCGCAGCATGCCGCGCTTCACGCCTTCGACTGCGGCGCGGAATTGGACGAAAACGTGGCTCGCTACGCCCGTAATCGCGCCCATTTATTGTGCGAGCTGCCGGCAGCCGGATTCACTCGACTGGCGCCGGCCGACGGCGCGTTTTACCTGTTCGCCGATGTTAACCACCTCACCAACGACAGCAACGAATTCTGTCGTCGCATGCTGGAGGAGACAGGCGTGGCAACCGCGCCAGGCATCGACTTCGACTCAGAAACCGGACACCGCTTCCTGCGCTTTAGTTTCGCCGGCCATACCGAAGACGTGGTCGAGGCTGCGACGCGACTGCGCGGGTGGCTCGCCTGACCGTCGCTCCGCAGCCTCGGGCTATTCGGCCGAGCGCCGCCACCAGCCAAGGCGGCGGGACTTCTTCGCTGTTGGAAGTGAGTCTTTTGGCGTCATCGGCGATGTCGGGTCGCCGTCATCCGCCTCGCCGCCCCTGACGTCACTTGACGTGGGGCTGACCGCCTCAGGCGAAGCCTCTCGATCTTCCTCGTCGGTGACGTCAGTGTCGTCCATCAACGAGGGGGAATCCTCGACGATCGTGGGCCGCGCCGCCGTGGCCGGGGGCCATGCCGGCACGGTGATGGGGCTCGGCGTGCCGACCACCGGCGCCTCGAGGTCGGCCGGCTCGATCATCGCCGGCGCATCCTCCGGATGCGTGGCAGCCTGGGTATCGATGGCGGTCTGGACGATGACGTCGTCCGCCGCGCCCTCGCCGGCCACGCTC
>Ga0315338_1002735_pt1 | contig 16661 bp, 12 predicted proteins | sample ASW8metaG_FD_204518 | JGI IMG/M metagenome (GOLD analysis project Ga0315338, IMG submission 204518) | Ammonia-oxidizing marine archaeal communities from Monterey Bay, California, United States - ASW #8 | ecosystem: Environmental > Aquatic > Marine > Coastal | place: USA: California | collected... | reverse complement strand
AGAACAGCGCCGCTATCTTCTCCTGCCAACCGAGGACATCGCCCGTATGGGGCGTCACGACGAGGTTGTCGAGGCTCCACAGCGCGCTGTCCACCGGAAGCGGCTCCGTCGCGAAGACGTCCATGACGGCGCTAGCGAGGGGGCCATCGGCTAGCTCGCGCGCCAGAGCGCTCTCATCGACGATCCCGCCTCGCGAGATGTTGATCAGGACCGCGCCTCGTTTCATCGACGAGAGCACCTCTGCCGACACCAATCCCAGAGTCTTCGGCGTGCGCGGGAGCGTGACGACGAGAAAGTCGGCCTCGGCGACAGCGCTCGCGAGCCCGTCGAGTCCGACCACACTCCGTTCGGGCGGATCCGGATGTCGGCGCACCCCGACGACATCCATTCCGAGGCCTCGTGCCTTCGCCGCCGTTCTTCTTCCGATGCTTCCATAGCCCAGCACCACTAACTTCTGCCCCGCCGCGGGGACCAGCGGGTGAGGCTGCCAGACACGTTCTCGCTGCTGCTCGAGGAATCTCCGAAAGTGCAGGTTCGCGGCGAGCACGTGACCGATGACGTAGTCCGAGAGCGCTTCGTCGTGAACGCCGGACGCGGAGCTGACGAGCGTAGCCCCCGGTATGGGCAGGAGGTGGTCGACCCCTGCAGAGTCGCACTGGATCCACTCAATCGACGTCGCACCCAGTAATAACTCACGAGGAAAGCCGCCTGAGCCCAACTTCGAGGCAAGGACCGCGCGAGGACGGGTCGAGTCGAGCGCGGCCGGAAGCGCTTCGTAGGATCCGCAGACCGACACGGCGAGAGAAGGAAACCGACGATGAAGCGCCTCGAGATAGGGCTTGGGAGCCGCGGAGAGAACGAGCACCGACGGCTCTTCGCTCATGTCACGAGCTGACGTTTCTGAAATTCGGGCTCCAGATAGACCTCGCTCTCGAGGACTTCCGAGAGAATGGTGACCGCGTCCCACATGTCGACGTAGCGCAAATAGAGCGGAGTCAATCCGAACCGCAAGACGTCCGGTGCCCGAAAGTCGCCGATCATCCCTCTTGCGGCGAGAGCTTGCATGATGGGGTAGCCGGAGGCGTGTCGGAGCGAGACCTGGCTGCCGCGCACGCCGCTGTCCTCGGGACAGGCGATCGTGAGCCCGCGATCGCGGCAGCGCTCCCGCACGAGTTGCAGAAACAGATCCCCCATGCGGCGCGATTTTTCACGAACGAGGCCGATATCTGCGCGAGCGACGATCGAGACGCCCACTTCGAGCGCGGCCATCGCGATCACCGACGGCGTGCCGCAAAGATGTCGTTCGATGCCGGAAGCCGGCCGGTAGTCGGTGTCGAAGGCGAACGGCGCCTCGTGCCCCATCCACCCGGTCAAAGGCGGCACCATCGATGCGTGATGGCGTCGGGCCGCGAACAAATAGGCCGGCGCTCCCGGTCCACCGTTCAAGTATTTATACCCGCAGCCGACAGCGAAATCCGCATCCGCGGCCTCGAGATCGACGGGCAGGGCGCCGGCGCTGTGGCTCAAGTCCCAAACGGTGAGCGCTCCTTTGTCATGCGCATCGCGCGTGCGCCCCTTCATGTCGTGGATCGCGCCGGTGCGGAAGTCCACCTCGGTCAGCGAGACCACGGCGACGTCCTCGTCAACGGCCGACTCCAACTCGGAGCGGTCGACGAGACGAAGCTCGTGGGTGCCGAGCATCTCGGCAAGTCCCTGCGCGATGTAGAGGTCCGTCGGAAAATTCTCCTTCTCCGAGACGATCACGTTCCGACCCGGGCGCAGCGTGAGAGCCGCCGCCATCAGCTTGAACAAATTCACCGATGTCGAGTCCGCCGCGACGACCTCGCCGGCGCGGGCACCGATGAGCCCCGCGATGAGGTCGCCGACCCGACGGGGGTAATGGATCCACCCATGCTGGTTCCAGCTCTTGATGAGGGACGCTCCCCACTCTCGCTCGATGAGCTCTTGCACACGCTCGGACGTTCTCTTGGGAAGAGCCCCCAGGGAGTTTCCGTCGAGATAGATGCATCCGTCCGGGACGTGGAACTCTTCGCGGAAAGAAGCCAGTGGGTCCGCCTGGTCGAGCGCAGCGACCGCCTCTCGGCCCAGCGTCATATTTTCGTTCTCACCGACCACAGCTCAGGGAAGAATCGCAGTGAAAGAGCTTTCTGGAGGTAGCCGACGCCCGACGTCCCTCCCGTACCTCGCCGGCCGCCGATGATCCTCTCCACCGTCTTCATGTGAGCGAAACGCCATTGCTGGAACTTATGCTCGAGGTCCACGAGCTTTTCGGCGAGCTCATAGAGCTCCCAGTGCTTATCGGCGTCACGATAAACGGTGAGCCACGCGGCTTCGACTTCGGTGCTCGGCTCGTAGGGCACGCTCCAGTCGCGCTCCACACAGGAAGACGGCAGCGGGAAGCCACGCTTGGCCAATACTCGCAGCGTCTCGTCGTAGACGCTGGGCCGCCTGAGTGCATCGTCGAGGTCGCGGTAGATATCGGGTGCGCCGCGATGGACCTCGATGAGGTCAGCGTTCTTGTTCCCCAGCAGGAACTCGAGCTTGCGGTACTGAAAGGACTGAAACCCCGAGCTCTGCTGTAGATCCCCTCTAAACGCCATGTAGTCGGACGGGGTCATCGTCGCGAGCACGTCCCACGACAGGATGAGCTGTCCTTGGATCCGTGCGACCCGCGCCAGCATCTTGAACGCGGGGCCGAGCTCGTCCTTGTCGAGCTGCGCCAACACGCCCGCGATTTCATGGAGCGAGAGCTTCATCCACAGCTCGGTGACTTGATGGATGACGATGAACAGCATCTCGTCGTGCTGCTGCGATCTCGGGTGCTGAGCACCGAGCAGATCGGAGAGACCGAGATAGCTGCCGTAAGTAAGGTCGCCTTCCGGCGTCCAGTGGATCTTCTCGTCCGAGAGATCGACGTGAGATTTCGTGTCGTCAGACATATCGAGGGGCTCCGATGCCCGTTCCTCGGTCAATTGTAGTCGAAGTGATCGACCGACGAGGCGCTCCGATTCCCTCGACGAGGGGTGGGCGCTCAGGCGCCCTTTAGATCCAGCTCGGGAGCGGTTGCGTCATGGAGTACGCTCGCGACACTCTCCGCGACCAGCTCCATCAAGTGATGATCGACGGGCGTCAATCCGTTCTTCTTCGAGCGCATCCGATAGACGGCGAGCACCCCAACGGGGGTTCCGGCCTTCTTTACGGGGATCGCCACGAGCGGCATGGCGCAGCGCCGGCTCGCCTCGGACGATGACTCGTAGTAGAACGGCTTTCCGTTCTGCGCCACCATCTTCAACAGGCGAGCACCGAGCGGGACGTCGTCGGCAAGATGGTCATCGCCCCGGCCGGCGACCCGTTCGAGCCCCTCGCCGTCACCACCGAGAACGAGGATGGTGAACTCCTCGGCACCGAGGTAGTCGGCCAGAACCTCGTTCACGAGCTCGATGACGGCTTCTTTGGTCCGCGTCCCGCGCAAACGATGCTCGGCGGCGTAGAGATTCATGACAGCTTCGTTTTGATCTCGAAGCACCGCGCACGCATAGGCGAGCGCCTGATTCTCCCCTTCCAGTAAATCGAGGCGGCTCTCGAGCGCCAAGAGTCGAGCCTGCACATCGCGGTCGACGACGCGTACCTCTTGCGCACCCTCTTCGGTGACGACATCGCTCGCTTCGAGGCTCGCGAGACGGGGCTCGATCCCTTCGACGAACTTCAGCCCGTCCTCGAGCCGAGACATGCGGGCAGAGATCTTTCTCAGGTAGCGGGCGACCGCCTTGTTCTTCGACGTTTCCATTTTTTCTTGGTGTGTCTTCTATTGTGAGAACAAACCTTCCACTCGTCAATCTCGAGCGCCTGGCCGTGTCGCGACGCTAAAAAGTGCCCTCGAGGCCCGAATCAAAAAACAGAATCGAAAATCATTTTTTTGAATGACTTCGACGGTTGATTGAACTACCCTCCGCTCAGATAGGGGAAGGGAGCCGCCCAGATGGTTCGATGGGCACCGGCGGTCGCCGCGCTCGGATTCACGATTGGTGCTCCGAGCGCGCCCGCCGCACCACCAGAGCGTCACGCCTCTTTGCGACTCCTATGGAGCGACCCGCAAGGCGCGTTGAAACATCGACTCCTGACGAGAGGTTTTTCGCCGATGGCGCGCGAAGTCATTCAAATATTCGCCGACGCCGGAATAGCGGCCGAGTGGACGGAGCTCACCCGAGACGCCTTGGCTTCTCCCGACGACGCGATCCCGGTCGTTGTGGTCCTGACGACGGCCCGTCCGGAGCGCTGGGGCTTGGCTCCGAACACGCTCGGCGCCGTGATGGGTCGTGGCGGGCCGGTGCGCTGCGTCTACGTCTTCCACGAAGAGGTGGTGCGCACGCTACAGTTGCCGCGACGACGAAGCAGCGGAGATTTTCATTCGCTCGGAAGGGCGATTGGCCGAGTCGCGGCCCATGAGATCGTGCATGCGCTCACTCCGGACCGCCCCCACAGCAGGGTCGGTCTCATGAAGGAAGAGCTCGACCGCCAAGCCCTGTCGGCCGTGGACCGGCCGTCTCCGCCGCTATCCGGCGGAGAGCTCATGGAGGCGTGGTCAGCATCGACCGGCACTCGGCGATAAAACGGAGCTGCTCGGGTGTGGCGGGGCCGCCGGAGGAGCACTCCCTCCACACGGCCTGGGCCTCTCCGCCCCGACCGAGGGCTTGTAGGGCTCGCCCCTTCCAAAACAATGCCCGGGCTTCGAGCGGTACCGCCGGCCGGCCGACGTTCAGGTTTTCCGGGTAGGTCAACGCGGTCTCGAAATCCTGATGCGCCCGCGTCCTCCGACCCTCCTCGAGCTCCTTCTTGCCGCGCTCGATATGAGCTCTCGAGAACAGGCGCCACGTCGAGCCATCGCCCTCCCGGTTGCTGAACGTCGTCGCGCGTAGCAATTCGATCGCCTCGTCATGGCGCGCGCCGGCAACGAGTGCGCGAGCGAGCAGTAGAGTGACGTCCGGACGGGTGCGTTCGGAGCGCGGCATATCACTCAGGAGAGTCACCGCCCTGTCCGAGGCATCCCGATCCAGCTCGAGGCGCGCCAAGTCCCGATACAGAGTTTGGTCCGAAGGCCGGGCCTGGATCGCGCGCTCGAGCGACTGCACCGCTTCGGCAGGATTCCCGTCCCGCCGCCAAGCGATCATGGCGAGGTTGCGATGAGCGACACTCATGGCGTCGGTCGCGTCGCGCTCGACGGCGCGTCGAAAGTGCTCCTCCGCCTCCTCGAGCCGGCCGAGCCCCGCGAGAACGTTCCCGAGTGCCAAGTGAGCTATCCCTCCGGGCTCCCGCGCCGCCGCGTATTCCAGCACGGGAATGGTCTCGGGCCGAGAGGGAAACAGGTAGTCGTGAGACGCGTTGCGCGCTTCGGCCAAGAACCCTTCCGAGCGCGCCCGATCTTCTCGCGTCCAATAGGCAAGGTAGTAAGAGACGATAGGCATACGCTCGAGCCCCGCCTCGTCGAGAACGCGCACCGCCCCCTCGATCTGTCCGAGATCAGCAAACGTCAAGGCCAGCTCGATGAACGCGAACGTGTCCTCACCGACGAAGTTCCGGACTTCGGACCACGGATGTCCATCAGCCAAGGCGGCGACGACGTGCGGCGCCAGCCGGGTCGTGCCGCGCGCCATGACCTCGCGAGATCTCACGACCGCCTCGTGCTCGTTCGAAGTCGCGAGACTCGCGATGAGCCACTGGTCGAAGAGCCGATCATGATCCGGCCCCTCATCGGCATAGGCTTGGTGGAAATGATCACGGGCCGACGCGGTCCGTCCGAGCCGCATCAAAGCGCGGCCTGCCAAAGCCAGCCCCTGGCTGCGGAAGCCGCGTCGCTTCGACGCATGGTATCCGCTCGCGAGCGCGAGTTCCGTGAGGCCGCGCCGCAAGGCGTTCGCGCCCACGAGATAGTGCGCCATCCCCTCTTCGGGACGCAGCGCGACCGCTCGTTCGAGGTGCCGTGCTGCCGCGTCATGGCGACCGGATTCCATGTCGAGCGACGCGAGCGCCATCAAGCTGTCGAAGTGATCGGGCTCGAGCGCGAGCGCTTGCTCAAACGACGAACGCGCTCGCTCTCGATGCATCGTGAGCTCGGACGCATAGCCGGCCCGATAGAGGTCCTCCGCGGAGCGCTTTCGCTTGGCCCTCGGTGCGGGCTCGGGAGCCGTTTGTTCCGGGATCGCGAGAGGCGAGCGGTAAGAGAGGAGCTCTCGCCCTTCATGAAGAATCACCACGTCGACGACGTCCGCGTCGACGCGGAAGCCTGTGGTCTCTTCGGGGCTCAAGGTTCGCACCACGTCGTCCCCGTTCAAGCGGATCACCGCATCCACGAAACGGCCGCTAGGATGCACGAGCAGCTCGACGCCCCCCTCGACTGCCCGACGCTGGACCGCCACGTCCTTCGTCGCGAACTCGAATCCATCCGCAAGGCCCGCCACTGGATACCAAAACTCGCGCCATCGCACCTCTTGACCGGGCGCGAGCATCGCATAGTCCGCCTGAGTCTTGAGAGGTCCGCTCTGAACTTCGATATAAGGTCCGTCCTCGTCGGTCAGCACCGATTGACTGGCGAGCCCGGAATCGGCCTGGCCCCACGTCCACGCTTTCTTGCCGGGCAGCAAGTGATGGTTCGCGACCTGAACGATCCCATAGTCCCGGTCCACGTCATAGGCCCCGAAGAAGTCGAACTCGCATTGGTAGGCGAACACGCTCGTCGGCGCGGCATAGTCCCGAAGCCAGGTCAGATCGCGGCCGTCATGCGTCGGCCACGAAAAGAACTCCTTTCCGTCGTGGTCGCTCCCGAGGCTCATCGGGTAGATGAATCGAGTGCCCGGACGGTTCGGAAATGCCGTGTTGTTCCAGAAATAGTACGGGTGGAACCCGTCAGTCGGGTTGTAGAGCCGAATGTCCTCATCCAAATAGGTCTTTCCGGGGTGAAGCGTCAACCGCACTTCCCAGCCGGTGCGGAAATTCATCTCGGTATTTCCGATGACGAGGGAAGCCGATCCGTCCGGGTTCGACACGCCAACGACATCGACGGGCGAAAAGCTCGTCACCGTGTGGCCCGTGGGACCCCGGTTCCACTCGATGCCGCCCGAGACCCACGCGCCTCTTAGCGCGACGAGACCGGGGCGGAGGACCTGGTTGTGATAGAACATCGGCTCGTCACGTCTCTTGTCGTAGACGTATTGGATACGCCCGCCGATCTCCGGCAGCGCCATGAGCTTCAGATATTCGTTCTCGAGAAACCACGCGCGATAAGTCCGGTCCACCTTCTCGGTCGTCAAGTTATCCTGCATCGAGTACGGATAGATGACGGAGCCGCCTAGCTCGAAAAAGTGCGGGTTGACGTCGTCGGCGCCCAGAGGATAGGTCGGGATCACCACGTCTTCTTGCCAAACCCGAACCGCGGGCTCGGCCGCGAACGCGCTCGACGCGCCCACCGCGAGGCCGATCGAGACCCACAAGCTCTTCACGAGAATACGAAGCCTTGAAACGAGGCGGGGACGTGAAAGCTCGGGCTCTCCGTCGGTGAGAAGGATGCGAACACGACGTCCCGCTCTGGAGCTTTCGGACCTCCCGGACGTTCGATGCGGTAGACGTTGAAACGCCATCGGTCCCCCGCCACCGGCGGCAGGCTCACTTCGTGTGCGGACGGGAGCGAGCGAAACCCGTCCCAAGGTAGGAACAAACATCCAATCCACCCTTTCTCGGCGGGTCGCACTTCACTCGTGAGCCCCTCGAAGTCCCAACTCAAGTCCATTTCTTTGTCGGGAGAGCCCCGCAGCATACGAACGTCCGTCACGACGTTTGCCGGACTCAGCTCGATTTCCGCGTAGTGGGTCCCCGATCCATCGAGGTCGAGAAAAATCTCGACGACTTCCTCGTCCCAAAGGGCGTCATCCCGCGTCGTCAGGGTATGCCACGGTCGCGGATCGGTCGCATCGAAACGAAGATACAAGCCGTCGGCGCTCCATAGCGCACGGAAGCTGGTGCGATACGAGGCGGGCCCCCAAGCGATACGGTCGGCGCCTATCCACCGGGCGTCGTCTCCCGGCAGGAGCGCGGCTCCGCCGTCGGTCTCACGAATGAAATACGATCCGGTCGTCATGCCGCATTCTATCCTTCACCGCAGGGCGCGGAACAAGTTGCTCCGCTCGTCCGACCACAAGAACTTCGTCAAGTCCTCGTCAGGATCCCAGCTACGAGGCTGCCACAATGCCTGATGCATCGGGTCCGAGAGAAATTCAGCGCTCGTCGTCAGAAGCACCCAGTCCGTCGCAAACATATTCCGGGAGAGGTCCTCATTCGTGAGCACGAGAACGCTGACCGCGCCCATCGCTTCGGCGCGCGCACGGATTACCGGCTCCAGTGCGAAGTGCAAATTCGAGATATGCACCGCGAGGACACCGTCCTCGACGAGGTGCCTCTGATAGATCGCGAACGCTTCCGCCGTCAGCAGGTGGACCGGTATCGCGTCTCCGGTAAACGCGTCGAGCACGAGCACGTCGAGCTCGAGAGGCTCGCTCTCCTCGAGGAGTAGACGTCCATCGCCCAAGTGGACGGAAACGTCGGCCGCGGAGTCCGCGAGATAGTAGAAATGTTCATACGCCATCTCGACGACGTCGGGATTGATCTCGTAGAACATGAATCGATCGCCTGGACGCCCGAAGCTCGCGAGGCTCCCGGCGCCGAGTCCGACGATCCCCACCCGCTTTCTGCGCCCCAGGTCGTAGTCGAGAGCCAACGCAACGCCGGAGCTAGGACCGTAATAGAGGATTGGCCGCGCACGCTCTTGTTCGGCGAGGAGCTGTCCGCCATGGGTCACCGGCCCATTGAGCAAGTAGCGCACGCCCGCAGCTTCATCATCGTAAACCTCGAGAGAACCGAAAAAGTTGCGCCGCGCTTCGAGAGTTCTCGTCGGGTCCTCCCAAAACGTCGCGGAAACGACCACGGTCATCGCCGTCGTACCGACGATCCAGAAAGCTTGCTGCTGTCCCGAGAGCGCCATGGCGCCCCCACCCACAACGAGCACCGCCACGAGGCCGATGGGGAACTCCCAATAGGCCACAAAGACGAACGGTGCGACGACGCTGACCGCGAGCCCACCGACGAGCCCGCCGAAGGCGACGTATAGATAGAACGACGCGAGCGACTCCGGCGCCGGGCGACGCCTCGACAGCTCTCCGTGACAAACCATACAGCCCGAGAGGAGGCCTACCGAATAGACCGCGATCTGTGTCGCAAGCGGTGGCTCTCGCTCCAATCCCACGATGTGAAGGATGCCGAGCACACTGAGCACGAAGACCCCGCCCCAAAGCGGGCGAAAGTACCAATGGTCGCGCTCGAACGCGATGATGAAAGAGAGCAAATACAAGCTCAGGGGAAGCACCCACAAGAACGGGACCGCCGCGACGTTTTGCGTCATCTGACTAGACGTCGACATCAAGAGCACGGCCCCGACAGCGGCGAGCCCCATCCACATGAGGCGCTCCGAGGCGGAGGCGTCGAGCTTGTCGTGCGTCGACGCGGGGGCCGCCGCGCGAAACGCGTATGACGCCGAGACCAGCGTGGCACATGCGAACAGAGCAAAGCCCCCCGACCAGAGTCGGTTCTGGGTGGTGAGGGACGTCCACGGCTCGAGGACGAACGGATAGCACCACAAGCCGAGCAGAGAGCCCGCATTCGACAACGCGAACAGTCGATAGACATTGCCCGGTCGCGCTTGCAGCCGCGCGGATACGAGCCACGTTTGCATGAGGGGGCTCGTCGCCGCCAGGAGAACGAGGGGCACGCCCATGCGCGCGATCAGCAGCCCCAAGATCGAGCTTACCGGCTCGTCCGCGCGTACGACGGAAGGTCGCACCAACCCCATCGGCAAGAACGCGAGGGAAAGCGTCACGAGCGCCGTGTGCATTATCGCCTGACGTCGGCTGTCGAGAGCGAGGCTCAGCGCCCGTGCATAGACGTAACCTGCGAGAAGCACGCCCTGGAAGAACAGGAGCGAGACGAGCCAAACGCTCGGACTCCCGCCATACCAGGGCAGCAGCGTGCGCGCCACGAGCGGCTGGATCACGAAAAGCAGAAGCGCGGCTGCGAATATCGTGGTCGCGAAGGCACCCATGGTCTCCTATAATATGAAGCGGAATGGGTAAAAAGCGACGGAACCAATTGTCAAAAGCACGCGCTTCGCAAACAACACCCGGGCCTTCACGCGCCGGGAGCGCCCGAAACACCAAGGGTGCCGCGCTCGCGCTTCTCTTCGTAGGCGCATCCATTTTCGCATTCGCAATCCTGTCGCGCGACGACGTCGCCTCGGGCGGCGACGAGCACGCTTCGCACGCCGCACCGTCGGGAGAAGGCCGGCAATATCGGTATTTCGCAGACCCGGAAGACGCACGTCCGTTTCCGGCCACGCTCTCGCCGTCACGGTTTCGCAACCGAGGCGTCGCCAGGAGCTACGAGATCGCCCAGGAGATTCCCGAGGTCCTCGCGCAGCAGCCCTGCTTGTGCGGATGCGACAACCCGTCCGACGACCACCGGAGCTTGCTCGACTGTTTCTCCGACGGGCACGCCTCGACCTGCATGATCTGCATCAAAGAAGCGGTCTTCGCGAGCCAGAAAACCGCCGCCGGCGAGTCCGGCGAGTGGATCCGAAACGCGATCCTCCGCGGCGAGTTCTCGGACGTGAGCGTCTCGAACTAGCTACGACGCTTCGTCCGGAAGCGCGAGCGCGACGAGCTCTGCCGGATGCTCACTCCTCCCGTCCCCGATCGTGAAGACGATGAACTGCCTGCCCTCGTGCATATAGGTCATCGGCAAGCCGACAACCTGTGCGGGGAGCGTCAGCTCCGCAACGACCGCGCCGGTGGCCTTGTCGTAAGCCCGAAAGAACCGCTCACCGCCCCAGCCTTCGCCCGCGAACAAGAGCGTCTTCGTAACGAGAAGCACCGCGCGTGACGGACTTCCGGTCGGCTCGAACGAGACCCCGGCAAGCGCGGGATGGTTGCGCACGGATTCCGGCGTACCACCGTTCGGGTTCATCCAGATGTGACTCCCACTGTTCATGTCGATAGCTGTCACGCGGCCGAACGGAGGCTTGAACAATGGGAGCCCCTGCGGCCCGCCGATGCTCGTCCCCGCCGAAATGTATCGGACGTCGGAGTAGTCAGGCTCGGGCGCGAGGGCCAGAAGCGTGGGACGGGTCATCGTCCCGACATAGAGCATTCCCGTCTCGATATCGACGGCGGCCGCCTCCCAAAGCGCCCCACCGCCGGTACCGGGAAGCTGGATGGTGCCGCGGGTTCCGTCGGAGGCGTCGACGAGCGACGGCGGCGCGTAGAGAGGTCCGAATCGGAACTGGCGGGCGATGGCGATCGCTTCCTCGCGAAGAGCCGGCGTCAAATCGAGAAGGTCGTCCTCGGTCACTCCCTGACGATCGAACGGGGGCGGCCGACTCGGAAACGGCTGGGTGGGCGACGTGCGCTCCCCGGGAACGTCCGACGGCGGCACGGGACGCTCTTCCATCGGCCACAGCGGCTCACCCGTTACCCGATCGAAAGCGAAGGCATAGGCTTGTTTGGTCAGCTGAACCACAGCTTTTCTCGGCTCCCCCTCGATGGTGACGTCCATGAGGATGGGAGCGGTCGGGTTGTCGTATTCGTAGATGTCGTGGCGCACGATTTGGTAGTGCCACACCCTCTCGCCGGTGCGCGCGTCGAGGCAAACGAGCGCCGAGGAGAATAAGTTGTCTCCCAAGCGGTGGCCACCGTAATAGTCACTCGTCGCGACCTCGACGGGGAGGTAGACGTATCCCAGCTCCTCGTCGAGCGAGAACGGAGGCCAAACGCCGGCGTGGCCGGAATAGTCCGCGGAGCCTCCCTCCCACGTGTCGTATCCGAGCTCACCCGGCTTCGGCACGGTATGAAAAATCCAACGGCGCTCGCCGCTTCGGACATCCCACGCCGTAACGTGTCCCGGAACGTGTGAGCGCGATCGGGGTCTCCCCGCGCCCGCGAAGGCCGGCCCGATGAGGACGGTGTCTTCGAAAACAAGGGCCGGTGAGCTCGAGCCGAGGTTGCGATCGTCGAGGTCGACGTCCTGGCCCATGCCCTGCTTCAAGTCGACGACACCGCTGTCTCCGAACGTCGCGACCCGGCGCCCCGTCTCGGCGTCGAGCGAAATGAGCTGGAATCCCGGCGACACGACGAAGAGTCGCGCGTCCCCGGCGTCATCCGTCCAGTACGCCACGCCTCGGCCGGAGTTCCGCCGTGGCGCGGTCTCGCCGCGAACGCCCTCATCGAAACGAAACGTCCACAGCAGCTCCGCCGTACCGGCATCGATAGCAACGACGTCACGCCTGAATCCAACCGTGAAGTAGAGGACGCCGTCGACCATGAGCGGTGTCGTCTCGTTCTTGAACTCGGGTGTCGGGCCGTAATTCTCACCCTTGAATCGCCACGCGATCTCGAGAGACCCGACATTGCCCGCGTCGATCTGATCGAGCGACGCATAACGGGTCGCGCCTGCGTCTCCGTGGTAGCGATGCCATTGGCCGTCACCGACACCGGTTTGGGCTATGGCTACCGGCGCCCAGGTCGAGAGCGCGAAGAGAAGGGCGAGTGTTTGGAGTCTCTTCAGGGATGGGTCGATCACGTTTGCTCCTCGTTGCGGGTCGTTCGACAGGTCACTCAGAGTTTCTTTCCCGAGCCTATTGTCTCACTCCCGGCAGAGGACTCCACGGCGGCGTCGGCGCTGCTAGGATAGAGCATCCTCGAAAGGGAAATTGCTCGTGTTCGACAAGATTGACCTCGCTCCTCCAGATGCCATCTTCGGACTGCTCGAAGCCTACGAAAAGGACGGGAATCCGCTCAAGCTGACACTCTGCTCCGGCGTCTACCAGAACGAGTCCGGCCTGACGCCGGTGTTCTCCGCGGTGAAGCGGGCGGAGGCCAAGCTCCTCGAAACGGAGACCGAAAAGAACTATCTCGAGATCGGCGGGAGTCCCGACTATCGCCGGCAAGCCCAGCGGCTCATCCTCGGAGCCGGACATCCCGCGCTCGAAGACGCGCGCGTCGTCACGGTACAAACCCCAGGCGGTACGGGCGGACTCCGCATCGCGGCAGACTTTCTGTCGAACGTCGGCGCACGTCGACGCATATGGCTGAGTGATCCGAGCTGGGCCAATCATGAGACGCTCTTTGCGGCCGCCGGCTACGAGGTCGCTCGTTATCGCTATTACGATGCCGACGCTAAGTGCATCGACTTCGACGGCATGATCGAGGACGTCACCGCGATACCTCGAGGAGAGCTGGTGCTCCTTCACGGATGCTGTCACAACCCGACGGGCTGGGATCCAACCGCCGAGCAGTGGGACACTCTCTCGAGCGTGATCGCCGACCGAGAGCTTTTGCCGCTCTTCGACTTCGCCTATCAGGGGCTCGGACGGGGGCTGCGGGACGACGCCGCGGCGATCGAACGATTTGCGGCGCGTGGCACCGAGCTCCTCATCACGAGCTCTAACTCCAAGAATTTCGGGCTTTATAACGAACGGGTCGGCGCGCTCACGGTCGTGTGCGAGAAGGAGACCGCCTGCGAAGCCGTGCTGAGCCAGCTGAAGAGCGCCGCCCGCGCAAGCTACTCGAACCCTCCCGCCCACGGCGCGGCGGTCGTCGCGGCGGTGCTCGCGGACGAGGGTCTTCGCACGGATTGGGAGCGCGAGCTCGACCACGCGCGCACACGCATTCAAGAGATGCGGGTGAGCTTCGCTGCTCTTCTGAAGAAGAAGGGGGCCTCGAGGGACTTTTCATGGATCACCCGGCAAAGCGGCATGTTCTCCTATACCGGCCTCGACGAGACCGAGGTCGCCGCGCTTCGGCAGCGTTACTCCATCTATGTCGTCGGTAGTGGCCGGATCAACGTCGCCGGCCTAACCCCGCAGAACATCGACCGCGTCACCGACGCCATCATCGACGTCACCGCCTGATCACCGAGCGCCTCGCGCCGGGTTTTTCTCAGGGCTAAGGCTCCGCAGCTTCGTGCCGATGTTATCGAGAGGAGGATCCAAGCGACATGACTAGCCATCAGGGGCGCACCCGCACGGACGCGGATTACGGACTCGGAAACGTCACCATCAACTGTGATTCGCTCGGGCTCATCGACGAGAGCGAGCTCACACAGAGGATCGTCGATGCGTTCGAATCTCCGGGCTACGTCCCCCCTCGCTTGCCGGCGGTCGCAACGGAGCTCCTCGCGTTGTCGAACCAGCCGGATGTCGAGCTCTCACAGCTCGAAGCGCTTCTCGAGAGAGATCCGACCCTCGCCGGCGAGGTGCTGTCGCTGTGCAAGTCCGCTTACTACGATCGCGGCGGAAAGGTTAAGACGCTCCGCGACGCCCTCGCTCGCATCGGACTCAAGAAGCTCGGCGAGGTCGTCATGATGGCCGCCATGTCCGCGCGCGTCTTTCGCTCCAAAGCCTACAAGGCTTCCATGGAGGCTCTCCAAGAGCACTGTCGCGTCACCGCACACCTCGCTCGCCTCATCTCCGACAAGAGCCCCAAAGTAGATGACCACGCATTCTTGTGCGGTCTACTGCACGACGTCGGGATTGCCGGCATCCTCGTCGTCCTCGGGGACGCCAAACGCGGCGAACAACCACCGGAGCTCGCGACGTTGTGGCCCGCTATCCATCGTGCGCACGCGATGGCCGGCTCCCGGATGGTGCAGCTTTGGGAGCTTTCCGAGGACATCCAGCGCGGTGTGAGCGGACATCACACCATTGCCGCGGGTGATGAAGAAAACCCGCTCGCAGCCGCAATCTGCTTGGCCGACGCACTCGCGGACTCGCTCGGTATGGGCTTCGTTCCACCGGCACCGGAGAGAGACGGCACGATGGGTCTCGTCGAGGCGACGCTCGTCGAGAGCTGCCGCGTCGATGAATCCGATGCCGTCACGATCGAGCGGGCGAAGCAGGCGCTCGAGCTCTCCGACGAAGATTTCGAGCAGCTCCACGCGGCTGCGTCGGCTTGGGCCGAGAAGCAATCCGCGGCCTAGACGCCGCGAAAAGCCTTCACCACGTATATTTGCCCGCGACCGCTCCAAGTCGCGCGACGAGACCGAGCCGGAACGGTGTCTCGACCCGCCTGCTCTCTGCGATATCGGACGCGAGCCTCGCGGCGAGATCGCGTATGAACGGCACGTCCTCCGCGCCGTGGAGAAACAGAGTGATCTCCTTGCTCGTGATCAAGCTGCGCGGCGTGAGATTCGCGGAGCCGACCGCCGCGACGACGCCGTCGACGAGTATGACCTTCGCGTGGGTCATGCGCGGGTAGAGATGGACACGCAATGCGGACCCCTCGCCCAGCGCTAGCAGTCGATTGATCGTCGCCCGGTTGGCGTATAGGTGCGTGTCCGGCTCCTCCGGGAGCACCACGTCGACCGCCACGCCCCGTCGCGCCGCACGTAGAACGGCCTCGAGGACGCGACCTTCCGAGAAATAGGCGTGCTCGATGACGATGGTCGCACGCGCCCGGTCGAGAATCTCGATCATCGCCGTGCGGATCTCGGTGGCCTGTCGGTCGTTGACGGCGAGCACGGCCGGCGAGGTGATCGGCCACGCCTTCCCTTCGAGCACGCGGGCGTCGAAAGCCTCGGCGAAACGCTCGTGACGGATCCACACCATGTAGTCGTGCCACTGATGGTGGTACTCGTCCGCGATGTTCATGCCGCCGAAAATCACGGTGCTCTCGTCGATCACGAAGTACTTGCTGTGGTCGTTATCGTCGAAAGGGTCCGTGCTCACTTCTATGTTGTCTTGGCCCCGAAGACCCGAGCGCGTGAAGACGGGACTCGGTCGACCCGCGAGGACATCGCCTAGCTCGAAGACACTGCCCAATACATCCTTGCGGACCCGGACCTCGACACCCCGAGCGGCCGCTTCGCGCAAGCTCGACGCCACATGATTTCCCGTCGCGTCGTCCCGCCAAATATAAGTCTGGACGTCGATGCGTGTCGTCGCCCCTTCGATCGCCTCGAAGATCGTGTCGAAAGCGGCGACACCGTCGACCAACAGCTCGATATCGTCGGACCTTTCGAGACGGGTCTCGAAGAAGTCGGAGGTAAGAAAACGCTCGGGCTCGGGCCCCAGGCCCATCGGATTGAAGCCGAACTGCACCGCCGAGGCGAGCAACACCAGAGCGATGACGGGTTTCACGAGGCGCGATTTCAAGTCAGTGGGTTCTCGGTGAGGCCCTATCCGGCGTGGCACCGCAGAGGGGCCGCGCGCTCACAGGTTGCCCGAGCAACGGTTCTCGTCGAGCACACGCGTCAGCCATTCGAGCTCCATGCTCATATGCGTTATGAGTGTCTCGACCTGGTCGAACTCGGAGGCTTCCGTGGCTTCGAGGATCTGGGACGCGAGCCCTTCCATCCCTTCCGCGCCCACTGCCCGAGACGAGCTGCGAAGCGCTTCGGCCAATTTGGTCAGCCGTTCGGGCCGCTTGTGCTCCGCGGAGCGCGCCAACGCTTTCATCAGCGCGGGTAGCTTCATCTGAAAGTCTTCGAGTAAGTCCTCGAGACGTTCGACATCCCCACCGAGTCGCTCGAGCGCACCCGTGCGATTGAAA
>Ga0315338_1002733_pt1 | contig 16679 bp, 17 predicted proteins | sample ASW8metaG_FD_204518 | JGI IMG/M metagenome (GOLD analysis project Ga0315338, IMG submission 204518) | Ammonia-oxidizing marine archaeal communities from Monterey Bay, California, United States - ASW #8 | ecosystem: Environmental > Aquatic > Marine > Coastal | place: USA: California | collected... | reverse complement strand
TCTAGTAAAATTTTCTAAGACAAGATGTTATTGATTTCTATGCAATTTTCAATTTATTAATAAAAACACCTTTGTTTTTACTGATTCTGCCAATTTCATAAGATTTCATCTTATGTTTGTTAAAAATTTTATGAATATTTTTGACCTGATTTTCTGGCGAAATAATACAAAATCCTATTCCCATGTTGAATGTTTTGTACATCTCTTCGTTTTTCACTCCTGTATCTTCAATTAATTGCATTAATGCTGGGGTTTTTGGCATACTGTCTAAATGATATCCAATCTGCTTCAATCTCAATAATTTTGTAAATGAACCTCCAGTGATATGTGCCAATCCATTAATTCTACATTTCTTTAATGCCTCCAATACTGGCTTAACGTAAATCTCAGTTGGACGTAAAAGTGCATTACCTAAATTTCCAACGCCTCTGATGTTGTCTTTGACTGAATATTTTGATAAAAGTGCTTTTCGTGCTAATGAGTATCCGTTTGAATGTAATCCTGAACTTTGTATTCCAATAATAACATCATTTGTTTTTATTTTATCACCCAAGACCATCTCTTTTTTTGAAAGCATCCCTACAACCATTCCTGCAAGATCAAAACCGAAACCTTTACCTGAAATTAAATCTGACATAATTGCTGTCTCTCCTCCTACAATTGGCATTGCTGATTTTTTTGCACCCTTAACTAATCCTGATACAATTTGTTTGAATATTTTTTGATCATTTTTATTTGCAGCTATATAATCTACAAATGAAATAGGTGTTGCACCTATACAAATTATATCATTAACATTCATTGCAATACAATCTATTCCAATTGTATCATATCTTTTCAGCATGTTTGAAATAATCACTTTTGTACCTACTCCATCAGTATGTGTTGCTAATAATTTTCCTCCAGGAATTTCTACAATCCCTGCATAATGACCAAAACCATGTGTCATTTTAGCCATCTTTTGTAGATTATGTGTTGATTCTATTAATTTACCAATTGCACGTTGACTCTTTTTTATTTCTGAAATATCAACACCTGCTTTTTTGTAAGTTATTACCATGTTCATTCACTTACATGTACATATTTGAATCAATTTTTTTATGTTCTGAATATTTATCTGATAATTCTCTTAAATCTACCCCAATTTTCTTTTTTTGTTTCTTTAAATTTTTGGTATTAATTTCAGTTTCATATACTCTGTTTACGGCCTCAATAATTGTCGCTGCAGCCACGGGATCTGGAGTTGCTTCATTTGCTTTCGCAAGTAATGTGATTCCTCGAATCTTCCTGATTAGACACTCATTTAGTATTCCTCCCGAGATCCCAGTAATGAAGCCTTGAGGAATCATTTTGATATCATTTTCTTCCATTATTCTACACAAGTCCGCTTCTGCTGCAAAGAATGCATTTCCATCATGTTTTTTATCTGCAACTCCGTCTAACACTATTATTTCATTTGAGCCTTTTTTCTCTGCCCAATCAAGAATTGCCATTGCAATATTGTAAATTCCATTTTTACTGATTATTATCTCACAAATTATTGCACAAATACTCCCATTATTGTTTGAATAAATCCTAAATGGGTGTCTTAGTCTACCTTGCATGAATACTGTTGATGGAGGTAAGTGTTTCGAACGGAGAAATCCAATTTCTTTCATATCTAATTCGTTTATCATATGATCTATTGCTATAGTGCCAACTAACCCTGCACCCACAAACCCAACAAAAATTGTAGGATTCTTCAATTTATTTTTCTCAGTTTCATAGATCTCTGCTTCAGGTATGCTTGATTGCAATGTTTTACTGATTATGTTTTGTTTAATTACTTGTTCGCTTCATGAGGAAATATGTCTCGTGGCATGATTCGAATAATTATTTTTGGAACTGGTTCTATATTGTTTGTTTTATTGTATGCATCCCGAATATTCTGATCTAGTTTTTTTGATTTATTGTAAATAAATCTAACATGACCCTTCCCTTATCTGTGATAGAATAGATCACGTTTGATCCAACTCTCTTTTTTTCCATGAATTTGTATTCTATGCAAAAATGTAGATAATTCAGAAAAGATCTCTTCATTCTTATTTTAGATTTTGAGTACAAGTCTGAAAATGTCATTGGGTTTGAATTTAATTGATATAATAATTTCAACAGGGAAAGTGTACTGAAATCCTTTGTTTTCGCTCTCACTGCATCTAAAACCTGTTCGTCTCGATGAATTATGAATCCTTCAAATCTTTCTGCTACTTCTAAAGGCACATATGTTAATCTCGCTCTCATACAGTATGGTACCGTACTTTACCATATTAAGGTTCATACATACATTATTGAGCTATTTGATCAGTTTTGCTGAACTCATACTAGTACGGATTATCTACTTTCCTTGTTAGAATTGTGAATTATCCGGAAGGTATGTCATTTAAACAAGATATCTTGGCATAATTGGTGTGGATGTTGTAGACATTGGAACTGTTATTGTAGGTTTAGTTATACTTTGTATTGGTGGGTATGCCATTGTTTCTGGTGGTGTTGCACTAGCAAAGAAACTTCGAATCAGTAGTATGATTATTGGTTTGACAGTAGTTGCATATGGTACATCTACTCCTGAATTAGCTGCTTCAATACTCGCTGCACTTAATTCTCATACTGACTTGATCCTAGGAAATGTCGTTGGAAGTAATATTAGTAATATTGGAATGGTAATTGGAATTTCGGCAATATTTACTCCACTTCTAATTAGCAAAATTACTGTTAATAGATGGATTCCAATAATGATTGGTGTCTCATTATTAATTATAGCACTGTCGTATGATGGTGAAATTTCACAAATTGATGGTTTTATACTAATTGCGACATTAATTGGATTTACACTTTATACCATCAAAACTGTAAAGAAACAAAAAATTAAAGAAAATACAACTATTGAAAATGAACCTGTAGAAGGAGAAATGTTTCTATCGCGTTATAAAATAGAATCGTACCCACAATCACTCCTTTTAATTGTAATTGGAATAATCTTATTGTTTCTTGGCGGTCATTTCACAGTTAATGGGGCTGTTGCAATTGCTGAAAGCTTAGGAATATCCCAATTAATCATCGGAATTGTAATAGTTGCAATTGGTACATCACTTCCTGAATTAATTACCTCAATTATAGCCATAGCAAAAAAACAAACAGACATTGGTGTAGGAAATATTGTTGGAAGTAACATATACAATATCTTATTGATATTGGGAGTCTCTTCAACTATTATTGGAATACCTGTTTCAACTGATGTATTTTCTAATTATTATATCATGATTGGATTCAGTCTTGTTTTATTCATTGGATTTAGAAAATTTATTCCACGATTTGTAGGAATTGGTATTGCAATTGCATTTGTTGCATATCTGGTAAGTCTTTTAGTTTAATTTTTTCTAGGATTTTTGTACTGATACTTTTTAATTTTAATTAGTTCAAAATAGGAACCAAATTTTTTTGCATCCTTAACTTCATCTAATCCCTTCGATTCGGTAGGTTCCACTTCAAATTTTTTGATTTTTTGATATGTTGTATCTCTTTCAGCAGGAATTCTTCCTATACTTCTAATCAAATGTCGTATTTCTTTTGGTCTTAGGAGCTGACCATATTCTGCACCTGCTGCAGTTGATATGCTTTCATTGACCAATGTTCCTCCAAAATCATTTGCGCCCCAATTGAGAAGCAATTGTGAAAACTTTGGTCCTTCTTTTACCCATGACATTTGGATATTATCTATAACATTATTCAGCATAATTCGTGAAATTGCATGAACTAATAGTGCATCATTTGAATTTGCACCTTTTTTGATGCCTTCATGAAGTTGGTGTTTATACATTGGTGCTTCTGAATAAATAAAATTAAGTGGGACAAATTCTGTAAATCCTCCTGTCTCTTTTTGTATTTCCCGTATTGTGTCTAAATGATTCACTCTGTGTTCATTTGTTTCTAAATGACCGAACATCATAGTTGATGTAGATTTTATTCCCATTTTATGGGCAGTTTTTATGATATCAGTCCAATCTTTGACTGTAATTCTTCCAGGAGAAATTTTATCACGTAGTTTTTGATTAAGTATTTCTGCTGCAGTTCCAGGAATTGTATCTACTCCTGCTTCTTTTAATCTACTTAGATATTCTTTTGTTGAAACATTCGATCTAGTTGCACCATAAAGAATTTCTTCTGGAGAAAATCCATGTATGTGTATGTCTGGAACTTGAATTTTGATCTCTTTACAAATATTCTCATATAATTCTGCATCCATGTCTGGTGGAAGTCCTGCTTGAACACATACTTCTGTAGCTCCGTATGTGTATGCTTCTTTTGCTCTTTTTGTAATTTCTTCAATAGGAAGTGTATACCCTTCTTCTTCTCTGAAATCTCTACTAAATGCACAAAAACCACATTGTTTTATGCATACATTTGTAAAATTGATATTTCTGTTAACCACATAAGTTACTGTATCGCCTACCTTATTTTTTCGTAAATGATTTGCAACTTTACCGACAAGTTGAAAATCAATCCCTTTTGCATCAAATAGAACTAGTGCTTCTCGTGAGGTGATATCTTTTCCAGAAATAGCTTTATTGAGAATTGCTGCAATTACTGGATCTGCATATTGTAAAATTCCATCTGCATCTTTATTTTCCAAATTCATTTCCAATAACTCTCTTTTACGTAATTTTCTTCATCTGCAATTAAAGATATTCTTTGCTTCAGATCTTTGTTTACTAATGAAATGAATTCTGGATATACTGGGAATCTAGCTTTTAATGAAAAGCCAGAATAATTACATTTTTTTTCAACATTTTTGATGTTTGGCCATGAAAACTCTGGATTCACATAATCCGATGTAATTGGCGAAATTCCTCCCCAATCATTAATCCCAACTGATAAAAATTCATCATAATTTTTTGGTGATAAATTAGGAGGAATCTGAATATTTGTATTTGGCATAATAATTCTACACAACGCCACTACTATTTTGAAATAATCTTCTTCTGGTGTTGTGTGTTGAGACATTGATGTTTTTGGTTTTGGATGAAAATTCTGCAAAATAATCTCTTGAATATTTTCATATTTATCTTGAATTTGTTTAATATCTAAAATGGATTGAATACATTCTTCCAAAGTTTCTCCTATTCCAACTAAAATTCCTGTGGTCATTGGAATTTTTAATTCTCCAGAATTTTTCAAAATATTTAATCTAGCACTTGGTTCCTTACTCGGTGCATCTTGGTGTGGCATTCCTATTTCTCTTAATCTTGGACTAGAGTTTTCAAGCATTAGCCCCATACTTACATTTGTTTTTTGTAATTCTTTCATTTCAGTTTTAGTGAGATTTCCTGCATTGGTATGAGGAAAAACTCCTTCGTTCAATACCGTCTCTGAACAATGAATCAAATATTCTGATGTAGATGAAAATCCTTCATTTTTTAACCATTTTTTTACTTCTGAATATTTTTGCTCTGGTCTTTCACCTGTAACAAACAATGCCTCAGTACAATTGTATTTCTTTGCCATTTTTGCTAAATCTCTTACTGTTTGTTTATTCATCAATGATAATTTTGTATCATTAGGTTCTGCTTTGTAAGTACAATATGAGCATGTATCTCTACAAAGATTAATTATATTGAAAAATGCTTTTTTTGAAAAACTAATATTCTTCCCTTTTCTTTTGTCTCTCAGTTTTGATGCGGTATCAAATATAATTTCTTTTGGTGCATTTTTTGCTAATTGTAAAATCTCATTTTTTTTGATATCTTTAGATTCATTAATTTTCTGGATTATTTCAAAATCAAATTGTAATTTACTCAATGCTTAAAAATTCAATATGATCTATTTAATTTTGTAGAAATTTTATCTAGGTCTTTCCTCAAGAATCATTGTTAAATCAAAAGATACCCCGGTTCTCAAAACTGTAAGAATCATTTCATCTCCAATTGCTTTCTCTCTTTGTAGGTGAATCAATATATCTGAAATCTTTCTGACTGTTTTTCCATCTATTGCTACTATGATATCTCCGTCAACTGGAAATTCTCTCCCATCTTTTTCTCTTGTTTGAGTTACTCCCTTCATTCCAGCTTTTTCAGCAGGGCTTCCTTCAATTACTGAAATTACCACAAAACCTTTTGAACTTTTTAAGTCTCGCATCTCGGCAAGTTCTGGATCAACATCTGTTCCTGAAATTCCCATCCATGGATGTTTAAACTCCCCATCTCTGATTAATACCGGTACTACTTTCTTCACTGTATTTGATGGAACTGCAAAACCAACTCCTGTAAATTCACCTGTTGCTGATTGTATTGCTGTATTGATTCCTACAACTTCTCCTTTCATGTTGAATAAAGGCCCTCCAGAATTTCCTGGATTAATCGCTGCATCAGTTTGTATTACATTTGGAATTGAATAACCCGTATCTTGTGGTAATAATCTACCAATCTGGCTCACAATTCCTGATGTCATTGAACCTGATAATCCAAATGGATTTCCAATGGCTACAATTTTTTCACCAACTGTTAGCTTTGAAGAATCTCCAATTATGAGTGGTTGTAAATATGTTGAATTAGACGCATTAACTTTTACAACTGCAATGTCCAAATCTCTATCTATTCCTACCACGTCTCCTATGTATGATTCTCCATCAAGAAATGTTACTGTAACTTTTGTTGAATCTTTTACAACATGTTGATTAGTTATTATGTATCCTTCATTTGAATATACAAATCCTGAACCTATTCCTCCATCATTACCTCTAAGAACATTAACTTGAACAACACTTTCTTCTGCTATTCCAAAAATTTCAGCTAATGAAAACTCCATATCGGCTTCAACCATCTCTGCAATAGACTCTATTTTCTTTTCAATAGACTCTATTTTTTTTTCAATAGATTCTACTTTATCAACAACTTCTGCAATACCTTCAGCTTTTTCTGCAACGCCTTCAATACTTTGTGTTACTCCTGTAATATCGTCAGCAGAATGTGTATGAGTTTCGTTTGTTACATTTACTTCATTTAGTACATTTTCAGTGTTAGAATCAAAATACACAAACAATGTGAAAATTAGTGCTACGGCAGCAATTACTCCTACTACAACAGTTCCATTATTTGCCATGTTCAAACTTGTTTTGAATAAACTATAATCTTTACTGATTTAGTATCATACTTTTAGGTAATTTTGAGAGAATTCCTTTACTGAATATTTTCTACCTCTCCATGAAACTGCCGTAGATTTATTCGCATGTAAAATTCCTGAAAGAAATCCTAAAACTACAATAATACTGCCTATTGGCGCAAAAATAGAATTTACTATACTTAGATTTAGGCCCATTCTTGTCTCCATAATTGATGCTGAAAAAATTGTAATTGTTGAAATAATTGCAGAAATTAGTAACGTTGAAAATGATAAACTTGGTTCAAACGCAATTACTGAGTACGCAAGTAATGGTATGGGCATAAACAAAATGAATAGTACTGCAAAAAACACTCCTACTGCAGATGCCGAATTTTGATGATACAGTGGAACCATTAGACGTTTTAGTCCATTCCACATCTCTTTGGAACTTCTTGAATACAATGCTTCTATCAAATGTTCACCTCTAACCATTTTTAATGCATATCCTGATTCTTTTGTAATCTTTCCTAACGCTCCATCTTCAATTATTTCTTGTTTGACCTTCTCATGAGTACCAATTTCTTCATAGACCCTTCTTTTAATTACAAAAAAACTTCCAAAAAAGTAACCAACTTTCTTTTTAGGATTATTTACATTCAATGCCGAATATCTTGAATGCAAAAAAGTTGATAACATCGGTAAGGTTATTTTTGTAATCTTGTCTATGCAACGTAGTCTTGGAATTACTGTTAATGCATCAAGATCATCTGATTGTAAATGTGATACTGCTAATGACATTACATTTTTTTCAAATTTTGTATCTGCATCTGTAAATAACATAATATCTCCAGTTGCTTTTTTGAACCCTTCCATACATGCCCAATTCTTTCCCATCCAATTTTGTGGTTTTTCATTTGCAGTAACATGTATGATCTTCGAATCTTTTTTTGCCAATTCCTCAATAATTTCTCCTGTCTTATCTTCTGACGAATCATCTATTGCTATTATTTCAAAATCATTGTAATCTTGAGTTCTAAGTGATTCTAGACATCTTCCAATGAAACCTTCTTCATTTCTGGCAGGAAGGATAACTGATACTTTTGGTGTTGTTGTACTTTTATTTTCAAATCTATCCAAAAATGGTGTTTTAGTAAATGATTGATACATTGAATGCATCAAGGATAACCATGCCAGAAAAACTCCTAAAAGTATTACTGTAAAAATAAAATTAAAAACATCAATTATGATATCTAGCATTAATTTTCCACTTCTTTTTTGATTGCTTGTAATGCTTGTTCTGTTCCACTTTTGATATGTTTTTTTATCATGCCCGTAAACATTCCCATCATGCCAGAAAGTTTTACATTCCAAATTGCTTCCAGTTCACATGAATCATTTGCTTTTTTCAATGTAAGAATTTTTTCTCCTACTATCACGCCTTCTGTAAACACTGCTTTAATTGTCTCTTTAGGAACAATTGTTACTTCTTGCAAACATTTTTGATCACGAAATGCAATTGTTATCTCTCGTGATATGTGATTTTCATCCTTTGAAATGTTTCTAATTTCTTTAGTCCCTTTCCAAAATTTTGGCTCATTATCAATATCTGATATTACATCCCAAATTTTTTCTTGAGTTGAATTAATTATTACAGATGTTCTAATTTCTGCCATATTTCACACTCTTAAATGGAAAATATTAGCCTTATCAAATCATTGCTTGTCTTGAAATTTTTCACATAAGTTGTACAAGTCATTCATCTTGTACATCTTGCCATTTTCTTGAAGTTCTTGATATTCTTTCTTCAACCTCTCATATTTTTTTGGATCTCTCAAAATATCATTTAGAACCTTACATGAAGTTGCCATTTTTTTCATCATATTGTTTGATTCCATTCATAAATTGTCATTTTTTGAAATTGTTAAGTCTTAAAATTTAGAAATTAATTTTAAACTGTCTTTATTTGATGTATTATGGATAATATTTCATATGATGATTTCTCTAAATTAGAACTACGTGTGGCAAAAATCACATCAACAGAAAAAATCCCTGAGAAATCACGAATCATCAAAGGCACGATATCTTTGGGTAATGAAGAACGTGTTGTAATAATTGGTGGGGCGCAATTTTACGAGCCTGAAGATTTAATTGGAAAAACAGTGATTGTTGTTACAAACTTAGAACCCAAAAAAATGGCTGGTGTTGAATCTAATGCAATGTTACTGGCAGCTGATGTTGATGATAAACCATTCTGGTTAACAGTTGATGAAGATGTTCCAGAAGGAACTATAATTAAATAAAAATCTAATTGTAAACCATTAATTTTTTTTCTTCTAATAATGCATGTAAATTATTTACTGAACGGTAGACATCTGGTTCTTTTTTGGCACCTGTGCATACAAGTTTACCTGAAGAAAATAGCAAAATAACTGTTTTTGGATCAAGCATTCTATGAATTAATCCTGGAAATTGTTCAGGTTCATACATACTTCTTGGTAATGTTCTTGCTGCTTGTTCTAGATGAATTTTTCCTCCTAGATTAATCGATGCAACGATATTCTGAATTGTAACCACCGCATTTTTTTTCACTTTGACATCGCCTTTTCTTAATTTTTCAACCACTGTTTTAACAGCATTTTTTGACATTTGTTCTGATTTTGCACCTGTACAAACCATCTTCCCTGAAGTAAAAATTAAGGTGGCAGTCTTTGGACTTTTTAATCTAAAGACCAACCCTGGAAATTGATCTGGATGGTATTCTACATCTGGAAATTTTTTTGTAATTTCATTAAGATCCATTTTTTGATCTACTGTAGCTGAAGCTACCACATTCTCAATACTGATTATTGGTTTTGTCTGGGGCATATCAAATCATACTGAATATCATTAATAAAAATACTCGTGAAATAATGCATTTCCCTTCTAAATTAAATGGATATGATTAAATTACAAAATTAAAATGATTGATTGTTGAGCCTTTTGGATTTTAATTTTGATGAATTTCTAGCATGGGTTGGTGAAGATATTGACACTTTAATGATGCTAATTTGGATACTTCCTGTTATTATTTTTGTTTTCTATGGACAACGAATTCAATTATTAATTTCATCAAATGAAATTAAAAAGGATATTGGAAAATTAGAAGAATACACTACTTCAACTAAAAAAGATTTTTTGAACTATGTAAAAAATAATCTCACATCGAAAACTGACCCTTCAAAAAGATTAGATAGTTTCTTTGACTATTTCACAATAATGCCTGTAGATCTGGATCCTAATGGAATAATCTCAAAAATTAACCATCTAGTTCGTTCTAGAGAAGATTTTATTCGTTTACAAATTAATGGAATGTTTTCTGATTTATCCTCTGTAGAATTATCCAAACTTCAAAATCTATTAGAAATAGTTACTACTTTGCAATTATTCTACAAACATACACGTCATCTTTATCTTACTGCAAAAAAACAAAAAAATTTCCCATTAATTTTGCCCTTACAAATGATGATTCCTTTCATTATGGAGGAGGCTGTTGCATTAAAAGATGCAATGCCGGCAATTAAAAAAGGTCAACCAATCGGTGACAGTATTGGACCAATGATCGTTGGACAAATGATGCTCAGTACTACTAAAGAACTTGCAGCATTTGAGACTGTGTGGTCAAAAACTACTTTTGAAGATAGAGATTTATTTTTATTAAAAGCTGAAGGTCCAAATGCAACTGTTGGTCGTCCAGGCGATGGATTTGAAAAAATCATTTCGAACAAAAAACCTGATCTAGTTATAATGATCGACGCATCATTAAAACTTGAGGGTGAAGATTCGGCATCAATAGCAAAAGGTTTTGGTGCAGCGATTGGTGGTATTGGAACTGAGCGATTCAAAATTGAAGAAATAGCAACAAAAAATCAAATTCCTATCTTGGCTCTTGTTGTTAAACAGTCAATTCATGAAGCAATTACTCTGATGACTCAAGAAATTGCAGATAAAGCAGATACTGTAAGAGAAGAACTTCATCAAATGATTCGAGAAAATACCTCATCTGGACAAACAATTCTAGTGGTAGGTGTAGGAAATACGATAGGTGTATCACAATGAGTAAATCAAAAAATAAACTTACCACGTGCTATACGTCTCTGGAATGTAATTCCTGCAAAATCTTAAAGAAACGAAAATTTACTGATGGGGATTTTGTGTTTTCTTCTTCTGAAAATTGTTTTGATTGTGATGGAAAAATGATGATCACAAAAATTTTTGGTATATCTATGGATTAGTAGTAATTGTTACCCCATTCTCATTTGGAATAAATGTGTGTTCTGCCTGAGCAACTCTTTGACCATTTCCTTCTACCAATACTGGATATGCGTGAACTGCTTTTTTCTTAATCAATACTTCTAGTATACGTCTTGCCTCTTTTTCTTCCCATTTATCTAATAACCATCTTAATGCAAATGGTAATAAATTGAAATTAGTCCATATGTAATCTAACATTTCATCCGCTTGCTTGTCCTTTGTTTTTTTCCTTGATGCTAAAGCAAATATATTCTTGATTTTTCCTTCATGGACAAACCCTAATCCTTCTCCTGTTGTTACAAATGGCTCACATGCAAATGCTTGTTCTCCTTGAAATGTAAATGAACCAATTGACCATATATTCGGCACTGATTTTCCTGCATGAATTGTATATTGTTCTAAAGAATGTCCACTAAGATTTGCTATTGGTAATAGTCCTAAGTCTTTGATAGTTTTTTCTATTTTTCTTCCAACATCACTTGACTTAATACCAACTCTCATCATTGACATTGCATTACTTAATGCAGATTCTGCACCTTGAACTAATGTATCAAACTCTGGATTATAGCATACCGTAACAGCTGTATCTGCAATATATCCATCAATTTGTGCACCAAGATCAATTTTTACAAGATCATTATCTGTAATTGTAATTTCATCATTAGGTTCTGCAGTATAATGTGCTGCAATTTCGTTAATACTGGTATTTACTGGAAATGCACATTTTGCCCCACGTTTTTTAATCTCATTTTCGACATACTCACAAATTTCATATACTGTTTTTCCTACCCAATTGCTTTTTCGAACATTTTCTCTAACTTCCCCTGCGATTTTTCCTGCTTTGATATAATCATCAAATGTCATGCGCTATCTCTGATTAGCTCATTTAAAATCTATTGTCTTAAATTGGGCTTTTGATTTCGTTCGCTGGGAGCGTGGTCTAGCTTGGTATGATTCTGCGTTTGGGACGCAGAGATCGCGTGTTCGAATCACGCCGCTCCCATTTTAGATATTTATAGAAAGAATGGTGATATTATTCGCTGAACGATGAAGAAGAGTTAGAGTATGGAAATTGAATGAAATAATCTATTATCTGAGTTTGGCATTATCTTTTTATCAATAACACTGAATACAAAATCACTTGGCAATTAAAAGAAAAGATTTTTTATTAATTATTGGAATTTTGTTTTTTTTGATTGGTTTGATGGGTGTTGGTCTTCCTCCAATTTATGCAATAATTATTTCAATTACAATTTATTTTGGAATTAGAATTTTTGTTGGACGTAGGAAAAAAATGATTGAGAGAGATATTGGTGAAGGAATATGTGCAAGCTGTGGCTCAAAAATAGAGAATAAAAAATGTCCAATTTGTGACAGAAAAAAACTTGGAAATGTATGATTCATACGAGTACTTTATACTGATTCACGCCTAATCTATGTGATTGAACTTCAAAACATATAAGAATTTAACAAAGGGATCAACTTTTTCTCAATTCGATTCTATTATTGGTAAAAATGGGAATATGAATAGACTATGCATATGAAAAATCCATGTCTATTTGGCCTAATGGCGATTTTATTGTTAGGTGGTACTATAACTCCTGCTCTTTCGCAAAGTTCTCCTGATTCAGTTGTTATTAATGAAGTAGAAATTAATCCTACAAATGGTGCTGAATATGTTGAACTTTATAATCCAACCTCACAACCTATTGATGTTAGCGGTTGGTACGTAACTCCATCTACAATTTGGAAAAAATTTGAAATTCCATCAAATACTATTATTGAATCTGAATCATTTCTAGCTTTCACTCATTCTGCTCATTGGTTTAAGGACTTCGGTGACACCATTTCACTAACCAATAGTTTTGATGAGTTAATTGATACAACTCCACTTTTAGTCGATGAAGATGATGACAGTAACAGTTGGCAAAGAAGTGTTGATGGTCTAGATACTGATTCAGCATCTGACTGGGAATTAAAACGAATGACTCCAAAGTCATCCAATGGGAAATTAATTGAAACTGAAGATGCAACATTTTCTTTTATTGCTCAAATAGATAAATCTGAATACATTTTTGGTGACACTATAATAATATCCGGAAGTATCAGTGAAAGTTTATTTGCAGATAATTACTATGCAAATCCTGAAATTATAAAAATCAAAATTGATGGACCTGATTATTATAATACTCTAGCACTTTTTCCTGATCGTAATTTGAATTTCTCCACGGAATTAAATATTAAAGAAATTTTTGGGTTTAATTTAGGTGATTATGATGTTTCTATTTCTTATGGAGATAATTCTGTAAAAACAAATTTCATCATTTCTGAAGAACTAGATTCATCATCCGCTGAAACCGAATCTCAAGTTTTAGAGATTTTCACTGATAAGGGATCTTATATTCCGGGTGAAACTGTTATACTTTTTGCTAACACTGATTCATCAATAGAATACGCTGGTTTAGAATATGTCATTTTAGATCCTACTGGCAATCAATTCGCTATTGGTACAATTTTCCCTAATTCTCAATTCTCTATTGTGCATAAATCTGGTGGTGGGCAACTATTTCCATTTTCCACACAATTCTTAATGCATGCAGTAAATCCTGTTTATGGTACATATGAGATACAAGGAAAATTCAAAGCACAAGATCCAATATATCGTTCAGCTGGTATAGAAATTATTACAAGTGCAACCTTTGAATTAGTTGAAGAAGTAAGGGATGAATCTGTATTTTCATTATCAACTGATAAGGAAATTTATTCTGTAGATGACACAATTTTTGTAACTGGAAGAAGTAATCAAATTTGGACAGAAAATATTGATTTAGAAGTACAACAAACTGGAGTTTTAACTCGTGCAGCTGACGCACATAAAGATCAGTATATTCGTCCAGATCCATTCACTCTAAAACAGAGTGTTGATCTTAATGGTGATGGTACCTTCAAATTCAACTTTGATTTAATTGAAAGTTTTGATAGTGAAGAAGATCTCTCACGTTATTTTGGTGATTATAGATTAACTGTATCAGAATATTTTGGAAATGCATATGTAGATTTCAAAGTAGTTGAAAATCCTGAATCTTTTGTTGATATTCGTACTCCATTGGGATTACAAATGAGTCAATCTGATTATGTACTTGGAACTGCCTTTACTGTATCTGGAAAAGTTTTAGATTATGAACACAAGGAAACAGACAATTATAATAATTCTGTAACTTTTACAATCTCGGATTCTACTGGAAAGCTACTGATGTCTGAAGATCGTCGTACAGCTTATGACGATAGAAACCAAGTAGCAGCATCAAGTGGAACTTCTGCACCAAATTTACCATTAACATTTACAGCAATTCCTGATGTGATAGGTAATTTTCAAATTAGCGCTATTTTAAATCCTATACAATTTGATACTGGAAAATATACTGTAACTGCATACCATTCACTTTCTAAAGTAAGTGAGTCTGTTGTATTTGAAATTATTACGGCACAATCAGAACTTTTACCATCTATTGAAATGGAAGAACCATTAATTTTTGAATTATGTTCTAGTACAAGATCTGACACTAGTGAAATTCTAAAAGATTTAAAACAAATCGGTAAAGGTGAAATACCTCCTTCCATGGAATCTGTTAATTGTGGCGGCACATCTGATTTTGCAACCGGTGAAAAATTAGTTATTAGAGGAAAAGTTGCATTAAAAGATCCAACATCTCTTGATCAATCATCTGTAAAAACAAGTGGACAAACACAAAGTGGTCATTCATACACGACTAATTATGCACAAGCTCAACTAAATTATATTGAACTTTCAATTCCATACCCACAAACATTAATTGTTTCAACATCATACAAAACTACTCCTGACGACGGTGAGAATTACACTGGTGGTGGTGGTTCTGGTGGTGGTGGTGTTACCACTGGAAATGCACACGAAGATGATCATACAAGTACTGGCATTGGTGATTCGTCAAGTATAGAAAGTAAAACACAGACAGGTTATAATGGCCAGGCTGTATTGAGAGAGGTTACAAAGAATCTAACCGATATGAATATGAAAGTCTATCCTGATGCCGAAGGAAATTTCTTCGGAGTATTTGACCTTCAAGCAGGTGTCTTTGCAGATGGAATTTATAAAGTGAAGGCTGATTATTATGGTCATAAATCCGAACAGAGCTTTTTGGTAATTGATAATTCTCTAAAGGGTGGGTTACAACCAGAATTAATTCTTAATTTTGATAGAAATGAATACGTTCTAGGAGAAACTGTTTCAATATCTGGAAAAATCCTAAATGTGTATTATTATGACTCTGTATCTCTGAAAATAGATACACCTGATATATCAAAGATTAACTGTTTAGTTGGACAGTCTTGTGGATTTGGAAATACTGCAAAAAAACTTCGTGTAAGTGAGGGTGCTGACGGTGCAACATTTTTTATGAATTATAAAATTCCTTCAGATGCTATGGTTGGAAAATACACTGTAGTTGCAGATACTCACTTTGGACAAATTGAGAAATCATTCTTTGTAATAAATGACTTTGATGTTGTTAGTTCAGTTACATCACCTGAACCATCTTCTAAAGTATCAAAAATAATTGAAAAATTTAATCGGATTGCTGGTAATGAAATTCCAATTACTCTTGATGAAAAACCTACTACTGAATCAATACTTGTACCTCGTGTAATTCAAGGTTCATTATTTACGTCTGCTAGAGGTGAAGAATCTGATGTTAATCTAAAAATAACTACAACTAATGGTCAGTGCATAATTGGCCCAGATTCAAATTGTTTAGTAACTGAATCAACTAGAAAACCTGGAGAAATTTATTCACTAGTATCAATTGATGATGTAAATTATAAAATACGATACAGTGGAAATGATGTTAGATTAGAAAAGTTTTCGATTGTACCTGAAGATTCTAATTCAAAAATTGATATTGATACCTGGAATGTAGAAATTATCAAAGATGATCAACCATCTAGATTCTATTATAAAGTGTCATATGTAGACTTACAGTAAAACACAAAACCTTCTTTAAAAGTCATCATAATATGAAGATTAATCTTTTAATGTTTTATCAAGATGATCCAAAAAAATGCACTGCTGCAAAACTAATAAAATTTGGATTAGCAAAAAAAATTACTAAATCTCAATCAAAAACAGTTCTTTTACATCCGTACTCTGAAAAAACATTATTAAATAATGAAAAATCTCTTTTCACATCTATTACTGGAATTGATTGCTCATGGGTATT
>Ga0315338_1002732_pt1 | contig 16679 bp, 14 predicted proteins | sample ASW8metaG_FD_204518 | JGI IMG/M metagenome (GOLD analysis project Ga0315338, IMG submission 204518) | Ammonia-oxidizing marine archaeal communities from Monterey Bay, California, United States - ASW #8 | ecosystem: Environmental > Aquatic > Marine > Coastal | place: USA: California | collected... | reverse complement strand
TTGTTTTTAATGCAATTAAAAAAAAGGAATGGAATAAAGCAAATAAATTAGCAAAAAATAATGAAGTCCTAAAAAAAATAATAGATTGGCATTTTTTAAAAGAAAATAACAAGTCAAAATTCTTCTCAAAAACAAATAATTTTATTATAGAAAATCCTGATTGGCCTGAAAAAAAATTTTTTAGGAAAAAAATGGAATTATTCATTGATAGCAATTTATCTAATAAAGAAACTATTCAATTCTTTGAACAAAATCCTCCTTTAACCACAAAAGGTGCTGTAAATTATGTCGATGCTTTAAGAAAAGAAAATGGATTGGAAAGTGTTGAAAATATTGCAAGAAAAACTTGGATTGAAAGAAAATTTACCAAAAGACAAAGTAAAGATTTCTACAAAAGATATAAAAAGGTTCTAAGAGTAAAAGATCATATACAAAGAATTGAAAGATTAACATGGATTGGAAGAAGTTATGAGGCAAGAAGAATGTTACCTTTAATCAGTAAGAATAAAAGAAACTTATATAATGCAAAAATTATTTTAAGAAGAAGAGCAGGAAATGCTGATCATGCAGTTTCTTTAATAAATAATGAATTATTAAACGATCAAGGAATAATATACGAAAGGTTAAGATGGAGAAGAAAAAGTAAATTATATAAAACAGCTTTCGAACTAATAGATCCTTTACCTAATAATTTAAAATATGAAAAGAAATGGTGGTTTGAAATTTCAATTATAATAAGAAAATTAATTGAAAATAAAGAATATAAAAAAGCTTATAATTTAATTAAGGATTTTAGTTCAAAATCCAGTGATTTAATTTCAGAATCAGAATGGTATGCAGGATGGATTGCATATGAATTTTTAAATTTAGATCCTCAAATTTATGTTAATCATTTTTTAAATTCTTATGAAAATACTAGTCATAAAGGTGAAAAAGCAAAATCAGCATATTGGACAGGTAAATCATATGAAAAAATAAATGATAAAGAACTAAGCACTTTATGGTATAAAAATTCAGCAAAATTTGTAACTGAATTTTATGGACAATTAAGTTTTGAAAAAATCAAAAAAAATAAACCTTTAATAACTAATGAAGAACTTTATGGAAAAAATATTTTTATTAAAGAAGATCTAAGTTTCGTTGAAAGTGATCTTTATAAAGCTTCCGAATTAATGTTAGCAAATGGGGCAAGAAAAAATGCGAAAATATTTATTTCTAATTTAATTTATAACAGTAAAAGTCCTGGGCAATTACAAATAATAGCAAAATTATCAAAAGACTTTGATAGATTAGATTTAGCAATTAAAGCAGCTAAATATGCTGAAAAAAAGAATATATATTTATATCACTATGCATATCCTCAACTAGCTAATTACAAGAACATTTATAAAGATATTGAAAAAGAATTAGTATATGGGGTGATAAAACAAGAAAGTGCTTTTGATCCTAAAGCTATAAGTAGGGTTGGTGCTAGAGGAATTATGCAAATTATGCCTGCTACTGCAAGTAAAATATCAAAAAAAATAAAATTAAATTATTCAAAAAAAAGATTAATTAGTGACCCACAATATAATATTAAGATTGGATCTTATTATTTGTATTCTTTAGCAGAAGAATACGATTCATATTTATTAGCACTTATTGGATATAATGCTGGCCCAAGAAGAATAAAAAGATGGATAAAAAAATTTGGTGATCCAAGAAAAGAAAATGTAGATACAGTTAGTTGGATTGAAAAGATTCCAATAAAAGAAACAAGACTATATGTAAAAATTGTTTTATCTAATTTACAGGTTTATAGACAAAAAAATCAAAACAGTAAAAATTTAAGCATTTTCTCAAAGAAAAATTGAGTTTAATTTTTTAATACCTTTAATTACATCTTTTTGTGGATATGAATAACAAAAACGAACATACTTTTTTCCTTCAATTGAATCAAAATCGATACCAGGTGTTAAAACTAAACCATATTTTTTTAATAAATTTTTACACAATTTCTCACTATCTTTAGATATTTTTGTTATATCTGCATATAAATAAAAACTTCCTTCAGGTTTTATAACAGGTTGAAAACCTATTTTAGGTAAATGTTTATATAGCAATTCCATGTTTTCTCGATATGTTTGAACTATTTTTTTTAAATATTTACCATAATCCAAAACAGATAATGCTACATATTGAGATATTGTAGGTGGCGCAACAAATAAATTAGATGCAAGATTTTTTATAGATGTATATAAATTATCTGGACAAATAAGCCAGCCAACCCTCCAACCAGTTAAAAGAAAATATTTCGAGAAACTATTAATAACTATAGATTCATTATTATATTTGAAAAAGGTGTCGGTATTTTGTGAAAAATCTATTCCATGATATATTTCATCAGCAATAATTCTTATTTTATTTTTTTTACAAAATAAAGAAATTTTTTTTATTTCTTCTTTTTTTATAACTGCTCCTGTTGGATTAAGTGGATTGGAAATCAATAATCCATTTAGATTTTTATATTTACAAATATTTTTAAAATTATACTCAAAATTTTTTTCTGAGTTACAAAAAATTGGTTTCATTTTTAGATCAAAGGCTTTAATCATATTTTTATATGCAGGATAATTTGGAACTGTAACGCCGATAGTGTCTCCTTTATCAAAAGCACTTAAAAAAGAGAGTATAAAAGCGCCTGAGGAACCAAAGGTAATGATAATTTTTTTGTGATCTATTTTAGTTTTATATTTTTGTAAATAATAATTACTTATTTTTTTTTTTAGCAAATCTAAACCTAAAGGGCTGGTATAGCTGACATTTGTTGTTTTAATCTTATTTATTGCTTGTTTAAATACAGAATTCGGTAATTTTGCTGTTGGTTGACCGGCTTCAAAATGTATAACGTTTTTTCCTTTTTTACTTAAATTTTGAGCTTCCTCAAATAAATCCATTACTATAAAATTTGATACTTGTCCTCTTTTTGATAAAAATTTAAACATAAAAAATAAAAAAAAATATACTATTAATCTATATGAAAAAGTTTTTATTATTATTGTTTTTTTTATTATCTATTTCATTTAATTCATCGGCATTTATTAGAGATTCTGAAATTGAAAATACAATAAAAGAAATTGTTGGACCAATTGCAGAAGCAGCTAATCAAGATAAAGAAAAATTAAAAATCTTTATCATAAATGATAAACAGTTAAATGCTTTTGTTACACCCGGGCAAAAAGTATTTATTTTTTCCGGTTTGATTGTAAACTCGAAAAATGTAAATTCGTTAGAAGGTGTAATTGCTCACGAACTTGGTCATATAACAGGAAGACACCATGTTAAAATTTATCAACAAATTGGAAAAAGTAGAACAATTCTTTTAGCTGGTCTAATAGGAGGAATTGCTGTACAAGCTTTAACAGGTGACCCAAATGCTGCAGCTGCTATAGCTGGTGGCACGATGTCAACAACAGGTAGTTCTTTGTTAAATTTTACTAGAGTACAAGAAGGTTCTGCTGATCAAGCGGGATTTTCTTTCTTAAAAAAAAGTGGAAAATCTTTATGTGGTATTATTAGTTTTCTAGAACTTTTAGAAAGTTTGGATCCTTATTATAGACAAAATGCTTATACCCAAACCCACCCTCTGACACGTGAAAGAATAATAGATGCGAGAAATGCAGCTAAAAATGAAAACTGCGAAAATAATATTAAAAAAAAACTTAATAATATGACTCCTTCTGAATTAACTATTGATGAAAAATATAATTTTGTTCAGGTAAAGTTAATTGGTTTTATTGATCCGGAAAATGCTGTTAATGCGATTAAAAATAATCCCAAATTTAATGCTGATCAAAAAAATTATGGTTACGCAATAGCCAATTATAAATTATTTAATTTAAAAAAAGGAAATGAATTAATAGACCAATTAATAGAAAAATATCCAACAAATCCTTATTTTTATGAATTAAAAGCGCAAATGCTCCGTGAAAACGGTTTTTTAAAGCAATCTTTAGAAAACTATTTAATTGTAAATAAACTATTGCCAAATGATCCTTTGATACAAATTGAATTAGCCCACACTTTATTAGAAATTGATTCAAAAAAAACTATAGATCAATCTGTTAAAATGCTTTTAAATGCACAAAAAAAAGAACCTGAAAATAATAAACTATGGTACTTATTATCAGTAGCATACGGAAAAAATTCACAAATGAGTGAATCGAGATATGCTTCAGCATATTCAGCGTATTTGAAAGGTGATGATAAAATGGCTTTGAGTTTTATCCAAAGAGCTAAAAAGATTACATCAAGAAGTTCTGAAACATGGACTAAATTAGTTAATTTAGAAGAAAAAATTAATTTAAATAATAAAAATAGAAGATAATAAAAGAAGTTGTATGGTAAAATTAAATTTTTAATTTATAGTATTTATTTTTTAAAATGAATAAAATTTTAGTTATAAACGGTCCTAATTTAAATTTACTTGGCAAAAGAGAAGTTGAAATTTATGGGAAAACATCTCTAAAAGAGATCGAATCTGAAACAAAAGAATATGCTAAAAACAATAATTTAGAAGTTGAATTTAAACAAAGCAATGAAGAATCAGAGATGATTAATTGGATACAAAGTTGTATGAAAAACAATTATAATGGTTTACTAATAAATGCAGGTGCTTATACCCATACTTCCATTGCTATATTTGATGCTTTAAAAGCAATTAAAATTCCTATAGTAGAAATCCATTTATCTAATATTCATAAAAGAGAGGAATTTAGAAAGAAATCATATATTTCTGAAGTAGCAGACGGAGTTATTTTTGGTTTTGGCTCATATAGTTATATTTTAGCAGTTATGGCAATTAAAAATTTATTAAAAAAAAATGACTGATGATTTAAACGATAAAAAATTATTAAAAAATTTATTAAAAGCTGTAAAAGAACTTACTAGAGTTTTAAAGAAAACTGATCTTACAAAAAATTTTCAAGATTCTAATAATTTAGAAAAATTTAGTAGTAAAAGAATACAAATTAAACATGATAATGCATTAACATCGCCCATGGTTGGTACGGTTTATCTGTCGCCAGAACCAAAAGCCAAAGCGTTTATAAAACAGGGGCAAACAATTAAAAAAGGTGATACGTTATTAATTATTGAGGCGATGAAGACATTTAATCCTATAAAATCAGAAAAATCAGGTAAGGTTGAAAAAATTTTAGTTAATGATGCTGAGCCAGTTGAGTTTGGACAACCTTTAGTTGTAATTAAATAATCAAAGCTGATGTTTAAAAAAATTTTAATAGCTAATAGAGGAGAAATTGCGTTACGAATTGTAAGGACTTGTAGAGATCTTGGAATTAAAACTGTAGCAGTTCATTCATTAATAGATAAAGATTCTATGCATGTAAGGCTTGCAGATGAAGCAATTTGTATAGGAAAATCTTCAATAAAAAATAGTTATTTAAATTCATTTGCAATTTTGTCTGCAGCAGAAATATCTAATTCTGATGCTATACATCCAGGAGCAGGTTTTTTTTCAGAAAACTATGATTTTGCCTCAATGGTAAAAAAACACAAAATAAATTTTATTGGCCCAACCACTGAACAAATTAGAACCTTTGGTGACAAAATAAATGCAAAAAAGCTAATGAAAAAAAATAAATTTCCTGTAATACCCGGCTCAGACGATTATTTAAAATCCATTGATGAAGGAATAAAAATTGCAAAAGAAATTGGTTATCCTGTCATATTAAAAGCAGGTTCAGGTGGAGGTGGTAAGGGTATTAGAGTAATAAAAAATCAAAAAGAATTGATATCAAATTTTACAATTGTAAAACAAGAAGTTAAAAATTCTTTTGGAAACGAAAATATTTATTTAGAAAAATTTTTTGACAATCCAAGACACATAGAGGTTCAAATAGTTGGTGATAAAAATGGTAAAGTTATACATTTAGGGGAAAGAGATTGTTCAATACAAAGAAATAAACAAAAAATTATTGAAGAAACACCTTCCCCTACTTTGTCAGATTCTGAAAGAAAAAAAATATGTAATTTGGTAGTTAAAACAATTAAAAAAATTGGTTATGAAAGTTTAGGAACAGTTGAATTATTGTATAAAAATAAAAAGTTTTATTTTATGGAAATGAATACTAGAGTTCAAATAGAGCACACTATAACTGAAAGGATAACGGGTGTAGATTTAATAAAACAACAAATTAAAATTGCAGCAGGACAAAAAATAAGTTTAAATCAAAAAGATATTCAATTCTCTGGGCATTCAATTCAATGTAGAATAAATGCAGAAGATCCTCTCAGTTTCATACCTTCGCCAGGAAGAATAGAGGAATATCACTCACCTGGCGGCCCGGGAGTGAGAATAGATTCTGCCTTATATGCTGGATGTATTGTACCCCATCAATACGATAATTTAATTTCAAAAATAATAATTTATTCAAGAAACAGGAATGAAGCTATTTTACGACTTAAAAGATGTTTGATTGAATATGTAATAAATGGAGTAAAAACGAATATTCCTTTACATCTAAAAATTTTAAACAGTAAGGATTATATTAAAGGTAATTATCATATAAATTGGTTAGATAAATTTTTATCTATTAATTATTAAATGAATATTAATGAAGAAACAATTCTTAAGAGTTATTCTTTGGGCATATTTCCTATGTCTGAAAGTTTTGACGACCCAAACATATATTGGATTAATCCAAAAAAAAGGGGTGTTATCCCTATAAATGATTTTAAAATTTCAAAAAATTTAAGAAAAGAGATTAAAAAAAAGAAGTTTCTAATAACTATTAATAAAGATTTTAATGGAGTTATTAAAAATTGTGCAAAAAAAACAAAAAATAGACCTTCAACATGGATCAATAAAGAAATAATTAAATTATATTCAAACCTTCATAAAATAGGCCATGCACATTCAATAGAGGCTTGGTATCAAAATAGATTAGTTGGGGGTCTTTATGGCGTTTCATTAGGTTCTGCTTTTTTTGGAGAAAGTATGTTTAGTATTATGTCTAACTCAAGTAAAATCTGTCTGGTATATTTAATAGCTAATCTTAAAATTAAAAAATTTACATTATTAGATACTCAATTTGTCAATCCTCATTTAAAAAAAATAGGTGCAATAGAAATATCAAGACAGAAATATTTAAAAATCTTAGGAAGATCATTAAAAAAAAACGCAAACTTTAATAAAAAAATTTCTCAGTCCTCGATATATGATATCATACAATCTATAACCCAAACATCATAGACAGCATGATCTACAGCTGAAATTGAGGGGCTGGAAGAAAACATCCATCCACTAAATATTTTCTTTTCTTCTTTATCAATTTTTTTATCCCAAATTTCAATAAATGCTGAATTTTCAGGTGGGTCTTCAGGTAAAGATTTTTTACAAGCTCTAACAATAATTTTCAAAGTTCCAAAAGACATTTCATTATTATCTTCAACTTTTATTTTAGATATTTTACCACTTACTTTATTTAAAGCTCCAAGTACAGTTGTAGAATCAGCTATATTTGAATAAAAAATAAAAATAATCAAAATAAAAAAAAAAAATAAATTCTTTTTATTTCTTATTATTGGGTGACCATGATTCATATCTTTTAATTTTCTTAATTTCTTTTTCTTTATTTAAAATATGTCCTGTTGGAAAATATGCTTTCTCTGTACCTGTGTAGTTTGGAGAAATCTTTTTTTGCCAAAAATGACCTTTCTTTTTCTTTGCATTAGGAATGTTTTCTGTAATATGATGCAACCAAGCATGCCAATTGGGGTCTATGTTTGTTGGATCATTGTCTCCTTTATATAAAACCCACCTCTTTTCTTTTTTTGTACCATGGCTAACATTAGATTTGTAATATTTGTTACCGTCTTGATCTTTTCCAACAAAATTACCTCGAAAAATTGTATATAAAAATAAAGAAATATTTTTCATATCTTTAATAGTTAAAAATAGCAAAAAAAATAAAAAAAATATTTTTTTTCTTGAAAATTGTGTTATAAGTATCAAGATATAGATGTATAACGTTATTCTACTATACTATATGTAGTAGTTATCTGTTATTTGCTAATAATTTATGAAAATTGAAAGAAAGTTTACAAAAAGGGGTGAATCTCCTTACAAAGGAATAGCCTTTAAAAAAGTTAGATCTGAAATTAGGAACCCTGATGGATCAATAATTTTTAAATTAAATGATGTTGAAGTGCCAATCAAATGGTCTCAAGTAGCAACAGATATAATTGCACAAAAGTATTTTAGAAAAAAGGGTATCCCGAAATATCTTAGGAAAATATCTGAAAAAAATATACCAGATTGGCTTTCAAAAAGCGAATTAGATAAAAATAAATTAAAAAAGGTTGATGAAAAAGAAAGATTCTCAGGTGAAAAATCTTCAAAGCAGGTTTTTGATAGAATTGCTGGAACTTGGACTTATTGGGGTTGGAAAGGCAAATATTTTGATACAGAAGAAGATGCTAGATCTTTTTATGATGAATTAAGGTATGTTTTATGCCAACAAATGGCTGCGCCTAATTCTCCTCAATGGTTTAACACTGGTCTAAATTGGGCATATGGTGTCAATGGACCTGCACAAGGTCATTTTTATGTTGATCATCAGACAGAAAAAATAAATTTATCCGAAACAGCATATGAGCATCCTCAACCACATGCGTGTTTTATACAAAGTGTCAGTGATGATCTTGTTAAAGAAGGCGGAATAATGGATCTGTGGGTAAAAGAAGCAAGATTGTTTAAATATGGATCAGGGACTGGAAGTAATTTCTCATCACTAAGAGGAGATGGGGAAACATTATCTGGTGGTGGAAAATCTTCAGGTTTAATGAGTTTCTTAAGAATTGGAGATAGGTCTGCTGGTGCAATAAAATCAGGAGGTACTACTAGGAGGGCAGCAAAAATGGTTGTGGTCGATGTTGATCACCCAGATATAGAAGAGTTTATTGATTGGAAAGTAAAAGAAGAACAAAAAGTTGCATCTTTAGTTGTTGGTTCAAAAATTTGTCAAAAACATTTAAAAGAAATAATGGATGCTTGTTGGAACAATGAATTGGATAATAAAAAAAAATTTGATCCAAAAAATAACTCTATCTTAAAAGGAAAAATAATTGATGCAAAAAAATCTACGGTTCCAGAAAATTATATCCAAAGAATTTTAGAATTTGCAAAACAAGGATTTAGATCTATTGAATTTAAAACATATAATGCTGACTGGGATTCAGAAGCATATCTAACAGTCTCAGGACAAAATTCAAATAACTCTATTAGAGTAACTAATGATTTTCTAAATTCTGTTATAGATGATAAAGAATGGAACCTTATAAGAAGAACTGATAAAAAAGTTCATAAATCAATAAATGCAAAAGATCTTTGGGAGAAAATTGGTTATTCTGCGTGGTCCTGTGCGGATCCAGGAATACAATATGATACCACAATTAATGAATGGCATACATGTCCTAAAAGTGGAAGAATAAATGCTTCCAATCCTTGTTCTGAATACATGTTTCTTGATAACACAGCATGTAATCTAGCTTCAATAAACTTAATAGAGTTTTTAGACAAAAACGGAAAATTTCAAATAGATAATTTTAAACATATAATCAAACTTTTCACACTTGTTCTAGAAATTTCTGTGATGATGGCTCAGTTTCCTTCAAAAGAAATAGCTGAACTTTCCTATGAGTTCAGAACACTGGGTCTAGGCTATGCAAATATAGGAGGTTTGTTGATGCATCAAGGATATAGCTATGACAGCGATGAAGGTAGAGCAATTTGCGCAACTATAACCGCTTTAATGACAGGTGAATCTTATAATATTTCATCAAAAATTGCTGAGGAATTAGGCCCTTTTCAGAAATTTAAAGAAAATAAAGAAGATATGATAAGAGTAATCAGTAATCACAAAAATGCTGCTTACGGTAAAAAAGAAAATTATCAAAATTTATCAATTCTTCCTGTGCCAATAAAGGAAGCTCATTGCCCTGATAAAGAATTAGTTAAAGCAGCTCAAAAGTCTTGGGAAGAAGCTTTAAATAATGGAAAAAAATATGGATTTAGAAATGCTCAAACAACTGTAATTGCTCCTACTGGTACAATTGGTCTTGTCATGGATTGTGATACAACTGGAATTGAGCCTGATTTTTCAACTGTTAAATATAAAAAATTAGCTGGAGGAGGATACTTTAAAATTATTAATAGATTAATACCTATTTCTTTAAAAAACCTAGATTACAGTCCATTCCAAATAAATGAAATAACTAAATATGTTGTTGGAAATGGTACGTTAGAAAATTGCAAAACAATTAATCATAATACTTTGAAAGGAAAAGGTTTTACTGATGAAATAATAAAAAAAATAGAAGAAAATTTAAAAAATGCTTTTGATATAAAATTTGCTTTTAATAAATTCATTATCGGCGAAGTTTTTTGTTTGAATAATTTAAAATTAAAATCTGAAAATTTAGATGATCCATCTTTTAATATGCTTGAGCATCTAGGTTTTTCTGAGAATGAAATTGACATTGCAAATTCATATTGTTGCGGTTCAATGACATTAGAAAAAGCACCTCATATAAAAGATGAACATTTGTCAATATTTGATTGTGCTAATCCATGTGGAAAAATTGGAAAACGTTTTTTGTCAACTGAGAGTCATATAAAAATGATGGCTGCAGCACAACCTTTTATTTCTGGTGCAATTTCAAAAACAATTAATATGCCAAATAAAGCAACTATTGAAGAATGTAAAAATTCTTATATACAATCTTGGAAACTAGGATTAAAAGCTAATGCGCTTTATAGAGATGGCTCAAAACTATCTCAACCTTTAAGCTCAGCTATTATTGAAGAAGATATTGTTATTGAAGATAATTCTACAAAAGAAAAAACTATCCGTGCAGCACAAAAAATTGCTGAAGATTATGTAAAAGAAATTATTAGAACAAAAAGAAACAAAATGCCTGACAGAAGAAAAGGTTACACTCAAAAAGCAATTGTTGCTGGTCACAAAGTTTATTTAAGAACTGGAGAATATGATGATGGATCAATTGGAGAAATATTCTTAGATATGCATAAAGAAGGAGCTGCTTTTAGAAGTTTGATGAATAATTTTGCAATTGCAATATCTATAGGATTGCAATACGGCGTTCCCCTTGAAGAATTTGTTGAAGCATATGTAAATACTAAATTTGAACCATCAGGTATAGTGCAAGGTAATGATTCTATAAAAATGGCAAGTTCTATTTTAGATTATATTTTTAAAGAGTTGGCCATATCATACTTAAATAAAAAAGATTTAGCGCATATTGATCCTGAAAAAAGAGTGTCAATTAACCAGGATAATGAAAAAAAAATAGATGAATTAAAAGCCGCTGCTATGAATGAGCCAATATCAAGATATGCAAGTACTGGTTATGTAAGAAGTAATTTTTATGTTCTCTCAGGTGGTATGGCGGATTTACCTAAAGAACATAATCGAGAAATTCGAGATAATATTGAAAAAAAAATAAAAAATTCTAAAAAAAATGTAGAGGATGCTATAAAAAAAGCAAAATTAAAAGGTTATGAGGGAGATGCATGTACAGAATGTGGGAATTTTACTTTAGTAAGAAATGGAACTTGTTTAAAATGTGATACTTGTGGTGGCACTACAGGCTGTAGTTAAAATACATGAAAAATTCAATAGAAAAAAATCTAGAATCAATGGGTTTTTCATTACCAAAAAAAATTAAAGTTGCTGGATCATATATTCCGTTTATATATGAAGGAAAATTTTTATTTATATCAGGACAATTGCCAGTAAAAAATAATAAAGTTATATTTTCAGGAAAAATTAGTAATAAAAATAAAGATTATGGATATAAAGCAGCACAACTGTGTGGTGTAAATATTTTAGGATTAATCAACACGGCTACAAAAGGTAATCTCGATGAAATTAAAAGATGCGTTAGAATAAATGGTTTTGTTAATTGTGAAAAAAATTTTACAGAACAACCATTTATAATTAACGGTGCTTCAGATCTAATCTTAAAAATCTTAAAAAAAAGGGGGCAACATACTAGAACTGCTATTGGAGTTAGTAGTTTACCATTAAATGCTAGTGTTGAAATTGATGCAATTTTTCTAACTAAGTAATTTTTCTTTCTTTTTTTTGGTTATAAAATTAAATTTTAATTTATTATTATCTTTCAAATTAACTCTTATCAAAATTTTTGATTTAAATTTACTATTTGATAATAAATAGTCAGCAATCGGTTCTTTAATTTTTAACTGTATTAGTCTAGAAAGAGGTCGGGCTCCAAAAATCTCACTATATCCATTTTTTACTAAAAAATTCTTTACATTTGAATCTAATTCAATTGAGATATTTTTTTCTCTCAATCTATCTTCAAGTTGATTTATAAATTTATTAACAATTTTACGAACCGTTCGAGTGTTTAAGGAATTAAATGTTATAATTGAATCTAATCTATTTCTAAACTCAGGTTTAAAAAAAAATTTTATTTCTTCTTCATTATCTAATTTTTCTTTATTTGTTCCAAAACCTACTTTTTTCTTTGTTAAATTCTCGCCACCAACATTAGTAGTTAATATTAAGATTGTATTCTTAAAGTTAATTGATTTACCATTATTATCAGTTAATTTTCCATAATCCATAACTTGGAGCAATATATTGAAAAGATCTTGGTGCGCTTTTTCAATTTCATCAAACAATACTACTGCGTGTGGGTTTTGATCTACAGCTTCAGTAAGAAGACCGCCTTGATCAAAACCTACATAACCTGGTGGCGATCCAATTAGTCTAGCAATGCTATGCTTTTCAGAATATTCTGACATATCAAGTCTAATAAACTTTGAGCCTATAGTATTTGATAACTGTTTTGCTAATTCAGTTTTTCCAACTCCAGTAGGTCCGGTAAACAAAAAACAACCAACTGGTTTATCCGGTTCAGATAATCCAGCTTGAGAAATCTTAATTGAACGTGCTAAATTATTAACAGCTTTATCTTGGCCATATATTAATTTTTTTATTTTTTTATCTAAATTCTTTGCTAAAAGACTCATTTGATTATCAATACTTTTTAAAGGAATTTTTACAATTCTTGAAATAGTATTAAATATGTCTGAACTATCTATTAATCTTTTTTTATTCTCAAAAGTTTTTTTATATGCTCCTGCTTCATCTATAATATCAATCGCTTTATCGGGTAATTTTTTTTCAGCAATATATCTATTTGATAAATCGATTGCTAGTTTTAAAGAGTCGTCAGTATATTTCAAATTATGGAATTTTTCGTAATATTTTCTAATACCTTTTAATATTTCAAAACATTCATCAGTGGTTGGTTCGGAAATATCAACTTTCTGAAATCTTCTTGAAAAAGCCTTATCTTTATCAAAATAATTTCTATATTCTTTATATGTAGTTGATCCTATACATCTAATTTGCCCACTAGATAAAACTGGTTTTAAAATATTTGAAGCATCCATTGAGCCACCAGTGGTAGCGCCCGCTCCAACTATTGTATGTATTTCATCAATAAATAAAATATTATTTTTCGACGAACTCATGTTTTTTATAACTTTCTTTAGTCTTTCTTCAAAATCTCCTCTATATTTTGTCCCCGCTATCAATCCTCCTAAGTCTAATTGATGAATTATTGAACCCCGTAAAAACTCGGGAATTTCGTTATTAAAAATTTTAAGGGCTAATCCTTCAACAATTGCTGTTTTTCCCACACCAGGCTCTCCAACATATAAAGGATTATTTTTTAAACGTCTTGATAAGATTTGTATTGTTCTTTCAATTTCAGTATTTCTACCTACTAATTTATCAATTTTTTTATTTCTAGCTTTATCAATTAAATTAATTGTAAAATCTTCACTTTTTTTTATAACATTCGGTTGATAAGTGTTTGGATAAATAAATTCATTTTGTTTTTCTTCTTCTACCTCGCCTTCTATTTCGTTTTCATTTTTTTCTATACCATGTGAAATAAAATTTACTGCATCCAGTCTTGACATATCCTGTTTCTGCAAAAAATAAACGGCGTGTGATTCCCTTTCTGAAAAAATTGAAACTAAAACATTCGCACCATTAATTTTTTTATTACTGGATGAATAAACATGAGATGCTGTTCTTTGCAAAACTCTTTGAAAACTTGCTGATGGCTCGGCTTCTTGAGTAACAGCAGAGGTTATATTTTTTAATTCTTCATCAAGATATTTGATCAAACTGATTTTAAGATTTTCTATATCTACATTACATGCATTTAATACATCACGAGCATTTTTATCATCTATCAATGCTAATAATAAATGTTCTAAAGTTACATATTCATGCTGCCTGTCATTAGCATATGAAATGGATCTCTTTATAGTTTTTTCTAAATTATCAGACAACATTCTTAAAGTTTCTCCAAAGTACACAGTAAAGGGAATCCGTTCTTCCTAGATGTATTAATAACTTTTAATATTTTTGTTTCTGCAATTTCTAAAGTAAAAACACCGCATATACCTGCCCCTTTATTATGAACTTCTAACATTATTTTAGATGCTTGGTCAGTATTCATATGAAAAAAAGTTTTTAACAAATAAACTACAAAATCCATTGGGGTATAATCATCATTTAGCATTACAACTTTATATAAAGAAGGTTTTTTTAGCTTCTTTTTAGTTCTTTTCTCTATTACAACTTCGTTTTTATTTACCGTATTTTTTATAAATTCTGACATAAATTATATTAATTATTTATATAATAAATTATAAATACAGAAAAATAATAGTCAAAAATTAGGAACTTCGAAAGAACATTTTTTCAAATTTTTTTTCAGATTAGATTTTATTTTTTTAAGATTTTCTTTAGAATATGCTTCACATCTTGCAACAATAATATTTTGCGTGTTAGATGCTCTAACTAACCACCAACCTTCTTTTGTTGAATATCTTACGCCATCTATTCCAATAAATTTTTTTTTATCTTTTTTTAAAATTTTTTTTAATTTCTTTACAATAATAAATTTTTCAGTCTCTGTGCTATTAAATCTTAATTCAGGTGTACTAAATGATTGTTCCATATCATTAATAATCTTAGATAATGGCTTATTAGAATCAGAAAAAAGGTTTAAAAATCTAATTGATGCATAAATTGCGTCATCAAATCCATAATATTTATCTGCAAAAAAAATATGGCCGCTCATTTCACCGGCAAAAACTGCTTTTGTTTCTTTCATTTTTTTTTTTATTAATGAATGGCCCGTCTTCCAAAATATTGGCCTGCCTTTTAATTTCTTAATTTCATTAAAAACAATTTGACTAGACTTTATATCTAAAATAATTTTAGAATTTGGTTTTTCTGAAAGAACTCCTTTAGCTAAGAAAGCAACAATTTTATCAGCAAATATTACTTTACCATGATCATCGACTATACCTAGTCTGTCACCGTCACCGTCAAAAGCAAAACCAAAATCACATTTCTTTTTTTTTACTAGTTTTATTAATTGTTTTAAATTTTCTGGTACAGTTGGATCTGGGTGATGGGCAGGAAAATTTCCATCAATTTTTTCATTAATAAGATAATGTTTTCCACTAAGTTTTTTTGTTAATTGAGAAATAATTCTTCCGCTAGATCCGTTTCCAGGATCCCAAGCAACTTTAATATTTTTTTTTATATTTGCAGAATTAATTAAAAAAAATAAATAATTATCAGCTATAGATATTTTTCTTTCTTTTCCTTTTTTGTTTTTAGAAAAATTAGCTTTAGACGAAATTTTTGCGATATCTAAAATGTCCTCGCCAATAATACTTTTATTTTTTAATAACATTTTAAAACCATTGTAATTAGGAGGGTTGTGTGAGCCTGTTATCATAATTCCACTATCTAATTTCTTCATGTACATTGAAAAATAAAGTAATGGAGTTGGAACAAGACCAATTTTATATACCTCTATTCCTTGTGATATCAAACCTTTTATAAGTTCTTTATTAATTTTAAGTGAGCTAAGTCTTCCATCGTAACCAATTACTACATTTTTATATTTTTTCCTTTTTAAAAAAGTTGCAAAAGATTTTCCTAAAAAAAAAGCATCAATTAAATTAAGATCTTCATTGACGATCCCTCTTATATCATATTCTCTTAATATTGTTTTATTGAAAGTATGATTATCCATTAAAAGTTTTTAAATTCTTAAATACCTAAAAGCTTTAATAAATTTGGAAGAATGCCTCTTAAAAATGAAAACAAATAGCTTATTTTGCCTGTATAAATAAAATAAATAACTATTCCTATAGCAAATAAAACAAATAAATATTTAATTTTTAAATTTGGACTTTTAAAAAATTTAATTAATAAAAAAATTAGAAAAAAAGCAAACAGTAAAATTAAAATAGCTTTAATCATTGATTCTCATTGATTTTAGAATTTTATTTTCTTTAGCAGAAAATTTAAATATTGCTGAACAAATTTTTTTTATATGTTTCATATTAAAGAAAGGATTTAGTAAAACGGCTCTTAACCATTTACAACCATTATATTCTACAAAGGAGAAAAAAATATTATATTTTTTAAATAAAAACTTTTGAAGATTTAAATTTATTGAGTTGTTTTCAATTCGACTTTTATTCCTCATTTCGTATCTAAAACAAACAATGTTCATCTCAGGTT
>Ga0315338_1002730_pt1 | contig 16694 bp, 5 predicted proteins | sample ASW8metaG_FD_204518 | JGI IMG/M metagenome (GOLD analysis project Ga0315338, IMG submission 204518) | Ammonia-oxidizing marine archaeal communities from Monterey Bay, California, United States - ASW #8 | ecosystem: Environmental > Aquatic > Marine > Coastal | place: USA: California | collected... | reverse complement strand
TTCCGGTTGCGTTGAATCCAAAACCGATGTCAGCCGCGGACTGGGCCCCGCCCCCGTCCTCAGTCATGATGATCTTGGCGTCAAACCAGCCACCTTCACCGAAGTCGTAGACAGCGTTGGTGCGCGCGTTCCAGCCCGTGTTCTGGTGGGTAGGCCCGGCAGCACCGGTTGCGGTGAGGTCGGTGCTACTTACGATGGGAGTGATATCGACTTGAACGCGGTCGTCATAGTTCTCGGTGAAGGAGAACGCTCCATCGGCATCGTAGAACTGGAAGGTGAAGGCCAGATCATGGTTGTCACCGGTGAGGTCAATGCCCCCGTCGCCAGGCTCCCGGTCCACGTCAATCGCCTCGATGATGAAAGAGTCCGGATCGTCCAGCACCCCGTCGCCATCAAGATCGACATTCTCGGGAAGGGCCCCGGTGAAGTCATCCCCACCGACATTGAGACCGTCGGTCCGCTTGTAGAGAATCACCCCGGGTTCATGGGTTATCCCGGCCACAGGGCCGCCGCCACCCGGAGCGGAGGTGTCATCGGTGGGATCAAAGCCCGCCACAACCTCCACGCCGTCGCTCACGCCGTCGCCATCGGTGTCCGCGTTCAGGGGATCGGTCCCGGTGTCATTGGCGTCCACGAAGGTTCCGCTATTGCTCTCCACCCCGTCCAGCAGTCCGTCCCCATCGCTGTCCGCGACGAGGGGATCGGTTCCGTTGCCCTTCTCCTCTCCATCACTGGAGCCGTCCGAGTCGGAGTCCACCACCGTGGGATCGGTCCCGTCGGCAACCTCCACCGGATCATTCACCCCGTCACCGTCGAAGTCACCAAGTCCCAGCTGGGTCAGGTCACCCGGGAAAAACTGCTCCTCGTAGGAGTCGTCAATGCCGTCTCCGTCAGAGTCAGGACCAGGACCTGCTTCGGTCTCGATGGCCGAACCCCAACTCTCACCACTAGCGTCGGTGTCGAAGACCGCTTGGCCAGCACTGGCACCGAAGCTGGGAACGTAACCGATGCCACCGAAGTCACCAGCACCGCCATTGCTTCCGGTTGCGTTGAATCCAAAACCGATGTCAGCCGCGGACTGGGCCCCGCCCCCGTCCTCAGTCATGATGATCTTGGCGTCAAACCAGCCACCTTCACCGAAGTCGTAGACAGCGTTGGTGCGCGCGTTCCAGCCCGTGTTCTGGTGGGTAGGCCCGGCAGCACCGGTTGCGGTGAGGTCGGTGCTACTTACGATGGGAGTGATATCGACTTGAACGCGGTCGTCATAGTTCTCGGTGAAGGAGAACGCTCCATCGGCATCGTAGAACTGGAAGGTGAAGGCCAGATCATGGTTGTCACCGGTGAGGTCAATGCCCCCGTCGCCAGGCTCCCGGTCCACGTCAATCGCCTCGATGATGAAAGAGTCCGGATCGTCCAGCACCCCGTCGCCATCAAGATCGACATTCTCCGGCAGGGCTCCGGTGAAATCGTCGCCGCCGACATTGAGACCGTCCGTGCGGCGGTAGAGAATATCGCCTGCAGAGTGAGTGAGATCTGCCAGAGCGATCGGAGAGAACGCAATCAGGAAAACCGAACCAAGGGTAATATAAGATTTCATCAGGCCTAAGGAGTTTGAGATTTACAGGCACATGGAGACATGGGCAATTGCGCATTTATTGACCAAAGCCAATTGACCGACACCACGACATTCAAGGCAAGAGCAATCTTGCTCCTTCCAGCTTCGATTCAGGCGAGGAGGGGGCCAGGGCTTCCCGGGGGGAACAAGCCCTCTCACCGGCCCCGTCACTAAACGATGCACGGAAAAAAGGCACCCCTATGAGGTAAACCTTTCTGGAGAAATTGCCCCCGGGACAGCAGAAGGACCTTCGCCTGCTCTCCTCACCCGGCTTCTTCCCCCGGTCTGCCTTCCTCCCGACCAGATCTCCTCCCCTTTATCGGGAACTGGAAGGCAATCGCAGCGCATGACATTACCCATCAGGCAGATCCAAGAGGGCCTGCACCTGCAGGCAAAATCCAACGTGGCATCCCGGTCTTGCTCACGCTAGACAGGGTCACCGCATGAGCCGCCCGAGAATTGCCGTTACAATGGGAGACCCCGCCGGGGTCGGTCCCGAGATCTGCCTCGACCTCCTGCAGAACAGGCAGGTAGCGGATCGCTGCATTCCCATCGTCTTTGGCGATGCAAGGGTGCTGGACCGGTGCGCGGAAAAAACCGGAAAACCGGCACCCGATACGTTCCTTGAATTGACGGAGTTGACCACCGTGGACGCTCCCGCCGTTCTCGACCTGGAGGCCATCCATCCGGACCAGGTCGCTCCCGGAACGGTCAGTCCGGCCACCGGCGGAGCCACCTACCGCTACCTCGTGGAGGCCATCGATGCCTGCCTGCGCGGTGAGGTTGACGCGATCACCACTGCTCCGGCTAACAAGGAAGCCCTCCACGAGGCCGGGATTTCCCAACCGGGACAGACCGAGATTCTTGCCGAACGCACCGGAACGGAACGCGCTTGCATGATGCTCACTTCCGATGTCCTCACCTGCAGCTTCGTTACCGTTCACGTCGGCTACCACGAAGTTCCGGCGCTCCTCAATATCGAACGCATCCTCGACGTCATCGAACTCACTCACCAGTCCATGAAGCGACTTCGAGAGCGGGAACCGAAACTGGCGGTCTGCGGCCTCAATCCCCACGCCGGCGAAGGCGGACTCTTCGGGAACGGAGAAGAGGAGCGAATCATTGCGCCTGCGATCGAGATGGCCCGATCCCGCTCCATCATGATCGAAGGGCCCCTTCCTCCGGACACCGCCTTCCTCGAAGAACGCCGCGAGACGACCGATGCCTTCATCTGCATGTATCACGACCAGGGCCACATTCCTCTCAAGGCCCTCGCCTTCGACCGGGGCATCAACTGCACCCTCGGCCTGCCCATCGTCCGCACCTCGGTCGATCATGGCACTGCCCTCGACATCGCCTGGCAGGGAAAGGCCAATCCACGAAGCCTGGTGGAGGCGGTGACCCTCGCGACCCGGCTCTGCCGCTGACAGTCTCGCCTGTCCGGAATCACTACAAAGACAGGGATTGCGGAGTCCGTGGCCCGATCGCGCATGAAAGATTAACGGCCCCATAACCGTCTTCTTTCCCAGGCAGGAGTTTGAACTCGGAAAACTTCCTCCCTTCCCTGAAAATCGACTCGGTTCCTATGAAACTATCAATCAAGCAATGTCTCATCATGGCCACGGCTCTGGGGCTGGGATTCCTTCCTGCGTCCGCTCATGACTGGCCACAATGGCGCGGGCCGAATCGTGACGGACGCTCCCAGGAAACCAACCTCCTCAGGAAGTGGCCTGCGGATGGACCACCCCTGGCCTGGAAAGTCAGGAATGCTGGTGGAGGTTTCTCAAGTATCGCAGTATCAAAGGGAACCATCTATACGCTGGGAGATCTCGCGGACGGCTGCCACCTGATCGCCCTCAAGGAAGCAGACGGGTCGCAGATCTGGAAGACGAGGACCGGTGAATCAGGGGGACACAGGGGCTACCCCGGCCCGCGCAGCACTCCCACCGTGGACGGCGGCCAGATCTTCGCCCTCGACCAGCATTCCAACCTCGTCTGCCTCGACGCCACGAACGGAGAGAAGGCCTGGTCGGTCAACCTGCAGGACGACTTCGGGGGCAAGATGATGTCGGGGTGGCGTTGGAGCGAGTCCCCCCTCGTTGATGGAGAGTCGGTGATCTGCACTCCCGGGGGGGCCAAGGGCACTGTCCTCGCTCTCAGTCGCAAGACCGGCAAGAAACTCTGGCAGACCAGTGAATGGACCGACCCCGCCGGTTACTCCTCGGTCATCATTGCCACCATCCATGGCGTCCGCCAGTATGTTCAACTCACCGGCAAGAGTGTAGCGGGAATCGATCCCAAGTCCGGCAAGGTCCTCTGGAGAGCCGGGCGTTCCGGTAAGACGGCGGTCATCACCACCCCGGTGATCCGCGAAAACATCGTATGGGTGACTTCCGCCTACGGCGTGGGCTGCAACGCCTTCCGCATCGACAGCAAGGACGGGGAGTGGACGACCGAGGAGATTCACTCCAGTCGGAAATTTGCCAATCACCATGGCGGCGTGATCGAACTGAAGGGACATGTCTTCGGATCGAGCGGCGGCACCTTCGCCTGCATGGATATCAAGAGCGGCGAACTCGTCTATCGCGAACGGAGCGCGGGCAAGGGCTCCACCGTCTACGCGGACGGGCACTTCTATCTGCGCAGCGAAAACGGACCGGTGGCTCTCATTGAGGCCTCTACTGAGGAACTGAAGGAGGTGAGCAGCTTTGAACAGCCCGGACGCAGCGACAAGAAGGCCTGGCCCCACCCCGTGATCGCCAACGGAAAGCTCTACCTCCGCGACCAGGATCTGCTTCTCTGCTACGATATTTCTGTCAAATAACCGGAGGAACAGAGAACGCTCCCACCTCCCGGATCAGGAGGCTCAGGATTCATCCGCCACCCCGTCGCGGTTCTCGTCGCGCACCCCGGAGAGCGGATTCCCGGTCACCGCCTCCCACGCAATCCTGCGAAAGACGCGGTCGAGCTTCGGGCCCGGAAAATCTCCCAGATCGATCTCCTTCTTGATCAACTCCGGGGACCGCCGGTAGAGTGTGGCGTAAAACACGTATCCTTCGAGCCACTCAAAACCAGGGCCGAGGTGCCCCAGCTTGTCTCTCCAGAGGGATCTCTTCTTGCCTCCCAGGGCGCGATGAAGTCCCTCCACCCCCGGGAGTTCGCCCCGCTCGAAGTATTGCGAAGCCAGGACCATGGCATCGCTGGTAGGCAGGATAAACACCCTGCCGGGATACTTCCCGTTCAAAACGGAAAGAATCTCGCCATAGGCGGCATTCTTGAGTTTTCCCAGGCTGGTGATGGTCTCTGCCACGAATCCCTTTCCGGAGTCCGGGACCATGTCCAAGTGTTCGATCTGCGGCCAGGCATCGGAGAGATAGAATTTCATTGCGGGATTGTACTTCAGGCAGAACTCCATCCAGCACAGATAGTATTCCGGTCGATCGTTGAAGTAGGGTCCCCACATCATGGCCTCCCACTCCGCATTGGCGATGGAGGTCAGCAACTTGGGTTTGGGCTTACCCTCGAACTGGAAAATCCCGTTCTCCTGTTCCCACTTGAAACGGGCGCTACCCGTCATCCCTCCTCCGGTATGAAGGTGAAGTGGTTGCCGGAACCCGGCCGCCTCACAGATTTTCGGGAGGGTCTTATAACCGGGGCCCATGAAACTGTGGCCGGTTCCGACAATACGCAGGCCTCCGTCCTTCGGACTGGGAAAGGAGGTCACCGGGTTCCGTTCGGACCCGAGGACCTTGGCGTAGATTTCCCTGATCCTTGCCGGTGACTGGTAGCACACCGCGTGATCCGGGAACTTTTCCTTTTCCCATCCGGGATTCACCGGGAACGACCGCGCAGCTCCCCGCCGGGCCTGGGACCCGTCCTGTCCGCCTCCGCCCTGCACCTTGGCGCGGTAGGCCAGAGCTTCCTCTATCGTGAGGATTCCGTCTCCATCGGCATCGGCCTTGGGAAACTGCTTCAGCAGGCGGGCCAGCTGCTCCTTGGAAGGATTGGCACGAGCCTCCCCGCCCAGTCCCACAAGAACGATCGAGCAGGCAGCGAAAAAGGCACAGAATCGAAGGTTTGGAGTCATTTCCGCTCCATGCTCCATCTCTGGGGTCCGGCGTCCAATCAATTTGGCTGAATCGGGGCCCAATGCAGCCCACCCGGACGGCGGAAATCTGTTTCCTGCAAGTTCCCGGCCCAGGGATGCCAAACGCTCGGCATTATTGGCTCGCCCCTCCGGATACCCGGAATCCAGAATCCAGGTCAGCCCCCACCCCATGATTCCCCGTCCCCGACTCCTTCTCCTGACATCACTCTTCCTTCTGCTCGCACTGGGAGCTTCCCCCGTTTCAGCCGCTCCCCGGATCACTGAGTTCATGGCAAGCAACGACGGGATCATTACCGATGAGGACGGAGACTTTTCGGATTGGATCGAGATCCACAATCCCGATCCGGCCTCCCTCGATCTGGCTGGTTTTTCTCTCACGGATAATTCCTCCGATTTGACCAGGTGGATCTTTCCCGCGGGTTCCACCGTGGCGGGCGGCGACCATCTTCTCGTCTTTGCCTCCGGAAAGAACCGGGCCTCGTCCGATACGGAATTGCACACCAACTTCCAGTTGGATGCCTCCGGTGAATACCTTGCCCTGGTCGCTCCGGATGGCACCACGATTCTCACCGAATTCGGTTCCGCTGCCCTGTCCTTCCCCAGGCAACGGACCGACATCTCCTACGGATCCGGGGAGGCGGCCCTGGAGACAGTCCTTCTTGGAGAGAATGCTACCCTGCGCTATCTTGTTCCACCCGACTCCGGGGCGCTCGATCCGGCTTGGGCGAGCAATTCCTTCGACGATACCCAGTGGAGCACCGGTTTTTCCGGTATTGGTTTCGACGTGAACGGAGGCGGCGGAATCACCAGCACGCCGCTGGATCACTGGCCGTTCGATGACGGATTCGGCACCGTGACGCGCGACACCGCGGGCCCCTTTCCCGGATCCCTCGTCGGAGCGGGAGACGGCTCAGCCTTCTGGGATCCGGACTCTCCGCAGGTCCCCGGTGGACCGGAGTCCTCGCTGCGCTTTGACGGCACAAGCAACCATGTGCAGACCACCCTCCCCGGAATCGGAGGATCGGCTTCCCGCACCGTGGTCTTCTGGGTGAAATCCAGCGACACCACTGACCACGGCATCGTTTCCTGGGGTGACAGCACCACCAGCTCCCGCAGGTTCCACATCCGCCTCAACAGCAATCCTGGCAGCGGGACGACGGGAGCCATCCGCTGCGAAGTGGGCGGCGGCAACACGGTGGGATCCACCGTCCTCTCGGACAACCAGTGGCACCACGTCGCAGTCGTTTTCGAGGAAGACGCCACGCCCACCATCTCCGACGTCCGCTTCTATGTCGACGGAGTCCTCGATCCCAAGAGCGGAGCCGGATCCCTCGCTATCAACACTGATATTTCCGGTCCGAATGCCACCCCTGTGGTAATCGGCCGCCGGGTGCAGGGAGCACCCCGCTACTTCTCGGGCAGGCTTGCGGATGTCGCGATCTACGATGTCGCCCTGAGTCCGGATGCCGTCACTCAACTTGCGGATGGTACTTCCAGACCGTCCAGTCCGGTTGGCCTTGGCTACCACATCGCCACCAACACCGAAGGCGAGATGCTCGGAAGGAATGCCTCCCTCTTCACCCGGACCACCTTCGACCTGCCAGCGACCCACGAACTGGATCAGTTACGCCTCTTCCTGCGCTATGACGATGGGGTCAGTGCCTTCCTCAACGGAGTGGAGGTGGTGCGAGAGAATGCTCCGCCGGGCAATTCCTGGAACGCAACTGCCCTGACCGGGCGTTCGGATCGCGAGGCGGTCACTCCCTCCGAGTTCAGTGCCTCCGCGGCCCTGCCAGCCCTTCGCCCGGTTGACAACGTGCTCGCCCTGCACGGAGTCAACCTCAGCGGTGCTGATGGGGACTTCCTCCTGCAGGCCCGCCTCACCGCCCTCGACCTGGAACGCCGGGCCGCCGGTTACTTCCTGAATCCGACCCCGGGAGCTCCCAATACCGGGGAACCGGATGCCGGGGCCTTCGTGGCCGACACCGAATTCGCTCCCAACCGCGGATTCCGGGACAACCCCTTCCAGCTTGAAATCACCAGTGCCACCGTCGGAGCCTCCATCTACTACACCCTTGATGGCAGCGAACCCTCCCCGACCAACGGCATCTTCTACACCGCCCCCCTGACCATCAACAAGACGGAGACCGTTCGCGCGGCGGCCTTCAAGAACGGCCAGGTCCCCACCAACGTCGATACCCACACATACATCTTCCCCTCCAGCGTGCTGGCACAAAGCACAACCCCTCTGGGCTTCCCCACTACCTGGGGAGCCCGCGCGACCGACTACGAGATGGACCCCGACCTCATCGGCAATGTCTATTCCGAACAGCAAGTGATCGAATCGCTACGCTCCCTGCCCACTATCTCGGTTGTAATGAAAGTCGACGATCTCTTCGACGGCACCTCGGGATTCTATGCCAACTCCGGTCAACGCGGAGACCAATGGGAAAAGCCCTGCTCCTACGAGTTCTTCGACTTCCCGAACGGGGCGCAGACCCAGTTAAACGGTGCCATCCGCGCGGTGGGACGCGCCAGCCGCAATGCCAACCGGGGCAAGCACAACCTGCGAGCCGTCTTCCGTTCCGAATATGGACCTACCAGGCTCCGCTTCCCGCTGTTTCCCGAATCGGAAGTCACCGAGTTCAACTCTCTCATCCTGCGCGGAGGCAACGGTGATTCCTGGCTGAACCCGGGCGTGGTGGAGCGCGCCCAGTATATCCGGGACCAGTGGCACCGCGACGCCCAGCGGGCCACCGGTCAGCCGTTCCAGCACCAGATTTACGCCCACCTCTACCTCAACGGTCTCTACTGGGGCATGTATCACCTCTTCGAACGCTTCGAGGACGACATGCTGGCCGCAGGTTTCGGGGGACGGGAAGAAGACTGGGACGCCATCAAGGATGCCGGGAGCGCAAGCGTCCTGGAGGTGGTCGACGGCGATCTCAGCGCGTGGAACCGGACCCTGGCTGTCACCCGACGCGACATGAGCAACCCCCGGAACTACGCCAATGCCCTCATCTTCATCGATCCCGACACCTGGATCGATTACTTCCTGATGAACTTCTATTCCGGCAATACCGACTGGGATCAGTCCAACTGGCGGGCAGGACGGCGCCGCGAGCGGGACGCCAAGTGGATGCTCTTCGCGTGGGATTCCGAACGCACCGACCGCAATGCCACCCAGGGCACCAACTCCAGCACCAACAACGCCACCCTTGAGAATACCCCGAACTTCCCCTCCAGCGTGCACCAGAAGTTGACCGCCAACGAGGAATACAAGTTGCGCTTCGCCGACCGGGTGCGCCTCCATTGCTTCAATGGCGGGACCTTTACCCCGGAAGGGGCCGAGCACCTCTGGAGTGCCCGCGCCCACGAGATCTACGAACCGCTCATCGCGGAAGCAGTGCGCTGGGGTGATCGCCACCGCAATCCTCCCGCCCGCCGCGAAACCTACTGGCAGGACATGTATGACACCATGCGCCGCAGCTTCTTCCCCCGGCGGACCGACACCCTCCTCTCCCAACTCCGCGCCCGTGGCCTCTACCCCTCGGTGGACGCCCCCGACTTCACACCTCACGGCGGCGTCTTCGCCAGCGTGGCGGAAGTGACCATGGAGGCTCCCACCGGTGGATCCATCTACTACACCCTCGACGGAAGCGACCCGCGTCGCCCCACCACTGCCGGGGCTGAAACCATCCTCCTCCCGGAGGGATCACCGGCACGGGCCTTCATTCCCGGAAACGATGCCCTGGGCCTGGACTGGACCGGCATGAATTTCGACGATTCTGACTGGTCCAGCGGAGCGAGCGGGATCGGATTCGAACTCGACAGTGGCTTCGAGGGATTGTTCGGAATTGATCTCAGCGCCATGCACGGCGTCAACGGCTCAGCCTACGCCCGCTGGGAATTTGATATCCCGGACCAGGCGAAACTCGATGCCATCACCTCGCTCACCCTGCTTGCCCGCCATGACGACGGCTTCATCGCCTACCTCAACGGTCACGAAGCAGCCTCTGCCAATCGGCCTGTCTCCCCCTCCTGGAATTCCACCGCCCCGGCCGCCCATCCCGACGGCGCCGCCACCGAGTTTTCCGGATTTAACCTCGCGAGTGTCATCGGCCACCTGCGTCTCGGCACCAACGTCCTGGCGGTGCACTGCCTGAACCAGGCAGTCGATAGCAACGATCTCCTCTTTATTCCCGAACTCACTGCCGCCACCGGAGTCATCACCTCGGGAATATCGCCTGCTGCACTTGTCTACCAGGGACTTCCTCTTTCCCTCGACACAAGCACGCGACTCAAGGCACGCGTCCTCGAAAACGGAACCTGGTCCGCGATCACCACCGCGGTCTTCACCGCTGGGACACCCGCCACTGTCGGACATCTCGCGATCAGTGAAATTCATTACCATCCGGTTGACGATGCTCCCACCGAGTTCCTGGAACTGATCAACATCTCCAACGAGCTCATTGACCTGACCGGGCTCACCTTCACCAGCGGCATCGACTTCACCTTCCCGGAAACCACCACCCTCGCTCCAGGCGAACGCATCCTCGTGGTGGAGGATATCACCTCCTTCGAGATCGCCTATGGCCTCGGACTGCCCATTGCAGGATCTTTCGAAAACAACACCCGCCTCGCCAACAATGGAGAGCGCCTCACCCTGCTCGCCCGCGACGGCTCCATCATCCTCAACTTCCGCTTCCGCGATCAGCATCCCTGGCCTGAAGCCCCGGACGGAACTGGACGGAGCCTCGTCCCCGTCACCCCTGGGAACACCTTGAGCACCGATCCCCTGGAATGGCGGTCCAGCCTCTTCCCGGGGGGAAATCCTGGCTGGTCCGATACAATTCCCTTTCCTGTAGATGGAGAGGAAACCTTGCTGACCTACGCTCTGGCAGGTTCCGGAACCCCCCGTATCATTGTGGAAAACGACATCCCCCTTCTCCTCTTCCGGATGTCCACGGCCGCCGATCATGCGACGATCTGGGTGGACTTCTCTCCCGATCTGCAGAACTGGTTCGCGGCCGAACCGGAAGACTTCCTCTCCCGGGAAGACCAACCCGACGGCACGACGACCTACCGCTTCGCCATGCCCACCACGCAACCCCTCACCCATCACTTTGCCCGCCTTCGTCTGGAGACACGGTAACCCGTTGACAGCAAGGTCGATGAATAACCTGTAACCTGCCTGATGATGATCCTCCTCAATCGCCCATGCCGCCCTGCCCTCCTTTTGATGATCGCTCTTGGGGAAACCGCAATCCTGCCCCTCGTCGCGATCGCTGATGAATCGAAACCCAACACCTTGTCCGCCGGGGAAAAGGACGCCGGATGGCAACTCCTCTTCGATGGAAGGAAACCGACTTCCTGGCGCAGTTTCGGGAAGGCGTCCCTGCCCGGGAACGGATGGGAAGTCTCGGAAGGATGGCTGATCAAAAAGGGCGGACAGAAGCCCGGAAACCTCGTGACCCGGAATGAGTTCACCGACTTTGAGTTCTCCTGGGAGTGGCGCATGGCCCGGGGAGGCAACAACGGGGTAAAATACTTCGTGGACGAGAAGCGTGGCAACCTGGGACACGAATACCAAATGCTCGCCAACCCCGGCGACAAGGCCAGCAAGGGAGCGACCGCCGGATTCTACGCCGTGCTGGCCCCGCACGATCTCCCGGCCATCAAGGCGGCTCCGGAAATCAACCACTCCCGCATTTCCGTCCAGGGTCGGAACGTTCGCCACTGGCTCAACGGCAAACTGGTCCTCGAGTATACCTGCGGCAGCGAAAAGGTCCTCGCCAACGTCGCCCTGAGCAAGTTCAAGAACGTTCCCCATTTCGGCAAGAAACTGACCGCCCGTATCATGCTCACCGACCACGGCAGCGAGTGCGCCTTCCGGAACCTCAAAATCCGCAAATTGCCCGCCGGTGCCGCCCGAGAGTGAATTCTCGGCCTCCTGCCGCCCCGGCACTCCCCGGACCCTGATTTTCCTGTGGTCGGGAGACCCCAGCGGCCCCACCTGTCATGCTCGCCGCAATGGACGGCGAACTGGCTGAAAGGAATGCCTTTAAGACTGCGACCCTGATTCTGGATCGCCCTTTTCTTCCTCCAATCCGACACCGAAATACAACTTCCTTAAGCGTTGTGTATATCTTCGTCAAATAACGGCACGCGACCTTGACCAGCCACCTGTAATCTCCAGTATTTCCACAATCGTGTGAGAGCCTGAATCCCAGCGGAATTCTTCGGCCTTTCCCCAAGACAATCCACTTCCCTTAAAACCCATGAAAACCCTGTGTTCCCGGATGCTGGCCCTGCCAGTGCTCGTATTGACCTGCCTGCCCCTTCACGCGCAACTGACCGCCACCGCCGGTGAAATCGCAGTTCGAAGCAACCAGAACGCGGCCAACCTGGCGACCAATCCGGGAGACGACATCGCGATTCAGTTCGACCGCGATGTCCTGGACGGCTCCGACTTCGCCGCCTCCGCAGACCATGTCCTCAGCCAGGGCAAATACCTCGTGCTCTACAGCACGCGGTGGGATCACAGCGGCGGTCAACAACGCGCCGAGATCAATACCCGCCTCACCCTCGAACCGGCGGGAGGAGGCGCCCCGGTCGATCTTAAATACGGTACTGCGCAGGGGTTCATTCGGACCTCCAGTGGCGCCAACGAGGCCGTGGTCTCGGGCGGCACGATCGTGGAAGCGGCCGCCACCGGCGACATCCTGCGTCTGCACGGCACTCGCACCGACGAGAACGCCACCAGCGTGAAAAACCTCCGTGGAACTGGGCTCTCCTCCATCCAGTTCCTCAAGCTCGATGACAGCTGGGACTACCTCAGGGTCAGCCGCACCACCGATACCGCCGCGCCCACAAATGACACTTTCGCGAGTGTCAGTTACGAGCTTGAGGATGAGTCCTCCCTCGGCGCCATGAGCCTCAGCTCTGGCACCGACATCACCTTCAACCAGGATGGCAGCTACCTCGTGATGGCCAACACCTCCCTTCTCAGCACCAACCTCGCCAGCACCGGCCGCACCGGCTACGGGCAGCGGCTGACGCTGGACGGCACGCTCGTTGCAGGATCCACCACCACCAGTTACGTGCGGGGTCACCCGAACGCTGACGGGTGCCACGACGGCGTGCTGGCAATCGGAACGATTGTGCAGGCCACCGCCGGCCAGGTCCTCAATGTGCAGACCCGCAAGGAGCAGGGCATCAACTGCACTATCACCAGTGCCGGTACCGGTCTGGCGATCGTGCAGCTTCCCTCCACCGGAAGTTACATCAGCCTCAGCGACAATTCCGGCCAGGACCTCAATGCCGCCGCCCCCGGAGCGTCCGTGAATTTCGACACCACGGTCAGCTCGACGGGCCTCGCTTTCAGCCACACATCCGGCACGAGCGCCGTGACCGTCAATAAGACCGGCACCTACCTCTTCCTCTCCGGCTTCTTCTGTCTCGAGGACACCGCCGACCGCCAGGTCCCCTGGCAGACTTGGAAGGTCAACGGGACCACCGCCTACGGCGGGTCGGCCCGCTATTCCCGGAACAACCAGATCGACCGGAACGGGAACTGGTCCGGCTTCCTGGCCTCGCTCACCGCCACAGACACGGTGGAGGTCAACTCCCAGGCCCTCGGCGCGGGCGGCAGTGTCCCGGGCAACGACCTCGGCCTGCAGGGTGTCCACATCGAGTCTCTCTTCCCCTCCGACGACCCGGCAATCACAGCCAACAGCCCGCTCAATGCGGTGGCAAACTCCCTGGGCAACGTGATCACTGACGACACGCATCTTCTCACCATCGACAACAACACCGGGGCCGACGGGCTCACCTACACGATCGACACCGCCATCACGGGCGGGATCCTCAAACTCAGCGGCACCGCCCTCGCGGTGGGCGGCACCTTCACCCAGGCTGACGTCAATGGCGATCTACTGACCTTTGACGCCGGAGCCGCAGCGGCAAACGGAGGATTCGACTTCACGGTCTCGGATGGCGGAGGTGGTCCCGCTTCGGGAACCTTCTCGATCAATGTCGGCCTCGCCACTGTTCTGGTTGCCGATGCCGGAACCACCGATGAAGATACCGGCGCCACCGAAGCCGATCTCACCACCGGGGCCAACCTTCTGGCCAACGACACCGGAAGTTCCCTGGTCGTGACCAGCTTTGATTCCACCAGCGCCAATGGCGCCGCCGTCACGGTGAGCGCGACCGGGACCTTCACTTACGATCCGACCGGATCCGCAAGCTTGCAGGTATCCGCAGTGGGAGAATCCCTCTCGGACACCTTCGACTACACCGTCACGGACGTCTTCGGGGTCATGACCAGCGCGACCGTGACCATCACGGTGGACGGCGTCAACGATGTGCCGGTGGTGGTGGCGGAGTCTCACCGGTCCTTGGGTGGAGCGATCACCACAGACAACCTCCTCGCCAACGATAGCGACGCCGATGTATCCGACACGCTGACGGTATCCAATTTTGATGCGGCGGGCACCGGAGGGGCTGTTCCGGTCCCCGGTCCCCTGGTTTTCACCAGTGCACAGGGTGCCACGGTCTCGATTTCCTCGAATGGGGCCTTCAGCTACGACCCCAGCACCTCGGCCGCCATCCTGGCCCTCGCCGACGGCGCGACCCTTACTGAGACCTTCAGCTACGACGTCTTCGATGGCACCTCTGCAGTTGCCACCACCGTCACAGTCACCTCGGTGGGAACCGTCGGTGCCTCAGGCGACCTTGCGGCGGTTGCGGCCAATGCCACCGTCAACTTCAATGCCCTGACCAACGACAGCCGCTACAGCGGAGATGTCGGTTCTCCCACCGCGGGGGCGGAACTGGAGTTCCTCGCCGATGGTGTTGGTAATTCCAGTGCCACGTGGCTGAACACGGGAGCCGCAACCGTGGCCTCCATTCCCAACGGCGGAACCGCCTTGATTGACGCCACCCACAATCTCACCCCGTCGAATCCGCTTCCTGGAATGGCGGCCACCTACGATTTTGCCGGAATCGAAGGGATCGAGCACGACGGCTTCGATGCTGTCCCTTACGGTCAATCCGATCTGGGCAATGCCTCCATCGAATTCCTCTTCCGCCCCTCGGACCAGGTTGGCGACGAGGTCCTCCTGGAAGTCGGCGGGAAGACGGACGGGGCGTCCATCTGTCTGGTTGACAACCTGGTGGTATGGTCCGCCTGCGACAATGGAACCCAATCCGCCCAGGCGGCGGCCATCCTTCCGCCCGGCGCAGTGGCAGGGGGAGAGTGGGTGCACATCGTCTGCAAAATTGATCTCGCCAGCGACAACGCGGAAATCTGGCTGAATGGCGTCCTGACCGACAGCAATGGGGCAGTGAATGTCAACAATGGCGCAGCGGGCAATCTCGCAGACTGGTGCGGCACGGACTCGGGCGGCATCGGTCGCCGGCAGACTGATGTGGGCGGCGATCTTAATGGTCTTGGCAATTTTGGAACCACTGATCTTGGAGACCTGACCGACTATGCGGGTGAGGTCGCGCTTCTGCGCACCTACGAGTCTCTCCTCACCTCGGCCCAGGTGATGGCCAACTTCCAGGCTCTGGTGGGCGCCACGGTGGGAGCGCCGGGGGCAGGAGATGTGACTGATCTCAACGGCACAGCATCCCCAGTCCCGGGAACCACCGTTGTAGTGCTCGCGTCCGGCGCGACGGTGGCCTTCGAACTCGACGGTTCCTTCACCTACGACCCCAACGGAGCCTTCGACGACTTGGGGGTGGGGCTGACTGCGACGGAGAGTTTCACCTACACCATCGACAATCACCACAATGCCTCCACCACCGTCGTAATCACCATCGACGGCACCAACCCCGATGCCCAGCTCAACCTCGCCGCCGACCAGGCCAGTGTGACCGAGGGCAACGACGCCTCCTTCACCATCACCTCGAGCTTTGCCCTCCCCTCCGATGTGGAGGCCAGCCTGAGCTACAGTGGAACGGCCCAGGATGGTAGTGACTTCAACGGGAACGCGACAGTCACCCTCTCCAGTGGCGGCACGGAATTCGACCTGACCCTCTCCGCGATTGCCGATTCCCTCTACGAGGGCGCGGAAACCCTCACCGTGACCATCGACAGCGTGACCGGCTCCGCGGTCTTGGGCGCCAACCCGGCGGCCTCCACCACCATTGCCGATTCCGACAGTCCCCCCGTCCTTTCCATCGGCACCCCGGCTGGAAACACCACCGAAGGTAGCAGGGTGGACTTCACCGTGACTGCCAGCGTGGCCTCCAGCGTGGCGGTTACCGTCGACGTGGCCTACTCTGGCACAGCCGGTCCCGAGGACTTCTGCGAGCAGGAGCAGATCACCATCCCGGCCGGACAGACCGCCGCCACCGCAAGCCTGCTGGTGCTCGACGACGCCGTGTCCGAGGGGAATGAGACCCTCACCGCCACCATCAGCAACCCATCGCTCGGGTCGTTGGCTACAACGGAAACTGATGGCCTGATTGCCTATTATGACTTCAACTCGGACACCGCCGCTGACACCTCGAGTGCGCTCGGCGGCAGCACCTCGGCCAACGATGGCTCGTGGACCGGAACTGCCGTCTACAAGGACGGCGCCTTCGGCCGCGCGGTGGAGATTGGTGATGGTGCCGGATCCAACTTTATCACCGCCAGCGGGGCAGAATATGAGTTCGGAACGGACACCAGCTTCACCGTGGTCTACTGGCTCAACACCGAGGATGCCATCCCCGGTGACCCGGCAGTCATTGCCGGCGGCGGCAAGAACTGGTCGGCAACCGGCGGTTCGCTCGGTTGGGTCTCGGCGATTGCCGGCGATGACCTCGACGCCAACATCGGCGACGGTGCAAACCGCGGCGACGCGGCGACGATCGACATCGACCACGACACCTACTGGGCCAACCGGGGAGAGCCGGGGGATCACTGGAACTTCGTTGCCATGGTCATCGACCGCGACGCGCAGACCCTCACCAACT
>Ga0315338_1002729_pt1 | contig 16695 bp, 14 predicted proteins | sample ASW8metaG_FD_204518 | JGI IMG/M metagenome (GOLD analysis project Ga0315338, IMG submission 204518) | Ammonia-oxidizing marine archaeal communities from Monterey Bay, California, United States - ASW #8 | ecosystem: Environmental > Aquatic > Marine > Coastal | place: USA: California | collected... | reverse complement strand
CAAGCATCCATGACATTTCAATCCACTTGATTTTTTTCTGAATAAATTTGTTAATTATTTCGAAATACATATAGGCGTCGATACCCAACCGACGAAAATTTTTATTTACTCCAAGGGTTATTACACGATAAGAATCTATTTTATTTTTCTTCCATAGAAATTTTGCCCAACCAAATGGAAATAGATTACCATTTAACTCAATCAAGACCTGATTGATATCAGGTAGAGCCAGCGAAAAACCTACCCCTTCCCCTTTTACTTCCGCTATCAAACAAAATTCCGGGTTCATAAATTGCTTTATTTGTCCTGCCGCAAATGCAAACTCTTTGAATGTCATGGGAACAAAACCCCAGTTTTTATCCCAGGCAGAGTTATAAATTCCCCAGATTATTTTTATCTCCTCCTCAAACCTTGCCAAATTCAATGGGCGCAAATTAAATCGCCCTCTATTCTCCAATTTGCAAGCTGCAACTTGAAGGTATTCAGGGATTCCAATCAAATCCAACTTAAACGAAACGAGATCTTTTAATTTTCTAAAACCCCACTCATCTAAATGCTTTTCATAATAATCGGGGTTGTAGGGGATACCAAGCATGGGGGGAAGATCGAATCCTTCTACCATCAGGCCACATTCATGGTTTGTAGATAAATTCAACGGCCCGATTAGTTTTTCAAATTCCCTTCCCTTGCACCACTCTTTAGCATGATTGAATAATAATCGTGACACATTTTTATCATCAACAGATTCGAACATCCCCATAATACCCGTATTTTTGGAACAGTTTTCCTGGTAGACACGATCGTGAACTAAGGCTATGCGGCCTAATGGGACACCTCTTTCATCCTCTGCAAGAAGAAGTTTAACCTCCGCACGATCGAAGAATGGGTTTATTTTCGGATTGAGAAATTGCTTTCGCTCAGAAACTAGAGGGGGAACCCAGCAAGAATGATCTTTATATATTTTCCATGGCAAGCGTATGAATCTGTCTAGTTCGACAGGGCTTTTTACCTCAGTTATTTTGAGGCTCATTATCCCTTGGAAATGATACCCAACTTTGCACCCAATTTTTTGAAAGACCCTAAAACTTTTTCAAGGTCTTCTTGCTTATGTGCAGAGGTATAACTAGTCCGAATCATGGCGTTAAGCGGGGGCACTACAGGTGAAACCGCGACACCGGCAAAAATACCTTCATCAAAAAGGAGTCGATTTAGATAAAGGGTTAAAGCTTCCTCACCAATTGTAATAGGAACAATTGGGATGGAATTATTGTTAACCTGAAATCCCATATCAAAAAATCCTCTTTTAATAAATGCTGTATTTTCACGCAAGCGATTGATTCTCTCCGGCTCGCTAATCATAATATTTAAACCTTCCGTGACACCAGCCACCGAAGCAGGAGGTAAGGCAGCAGTAAAAATAAATGCTGAAGCCTTGTGTCGTATATATTCTGTAATTTTGGATTTGGAGGAAATAAAACCACCAATGGAACCCAAACTTTTTGAAAAAGTTCCCATATATAAATCGATTTCATTTTCCAGATTATAATAGCTGGCGACGCCCCTTCCCTGTTCTCCTATTATTCCCAGCCCATGCGCTTCATCAATCATTACGGTCGCACCATAATCCTTAGCCAGCTTAACAATGACAGGAAGGTTTGCAATGTCACCACTCATACTGAAAACAGTATCCGTCAAAATTATTTTACCCTCGACATCAGAATGCTTTTTCAAACAATATTCCAAATGATCCATGTCGTTATGCTGATAACGAATGGTTTTTCCAGGAGCAATCGCGCAACCCTCATAAATACTTGCATGGTTTTCACGATCGGAAAATGCAACGTCTTTTCTTCCCAGCAAACATGAAATGGTCCCCTGATTAGCCTGAAACCCTGTAGACATAACAATGGTATCTTCTCGATTTAAAAAAGAAGAAATCTCACGTTCCAGATTTGTGTGGAGATTAAAAGTCCCATTCAAAAATCGGCTACCAGTACAACCTATCCCAAACTTCTCAAGAGCTAATCTTGCGGCTTCAATTACACGAGGTTCTTGTGCCAACCCCAGATAATTATTAGTGGAAACCGAGATCGCTTCTTTTCCATCAATGACCACCCTGCTACCATCTATCTCTTCAATTTCCTTAAAATACGGATAAATTCCCAGTTCTTTGGCTTGATCCGGTGCCAGGTAACCAAAACATTTAGCCAGAATTCCTTTTTCTTTGCCATTAGGAGGCTTAAGATGTGAATTCTCAAAATCAAATTTCTTCTTTAATAAGGAAACAATCTTGTTCCTTTTTAAATGAGCCGGATCTGTATCTTGATTTTCTAATTCATTGATGAGCGAAAAAGGCTTTGTCATATTGAGGGACCTTTATTTTAAGTTTGCACCTGATTCCATTTACCAGCGTGCATCCACAACTTAACGAGAGCGGGCCACAATCCGTATTGAACCGTTTGCCTATATAAAGAATCTTTCCCCTGATTTTCTAAAATACGGTTATGTGCCTCTCCTAGTGCATGATAAGGGAGATCGGGAAACAGATGGTGCGTCGCATGAAACCGAAGACCCACGGGAGCCCATAACGGTGTAATCCATCGGTTTCCGAGGTTATTGATTGAATCCAACATTTGATCGGTAAAACTAAGTTCACTTTCCTCCGCATTTCCATAATGATGAGCTGCCAGAGTACGAATCGAATTGACCATAAAGACAGAGGCTACTAAACAGTACCACATGAAAAAAGCCTTTGCAGGCATAATTTTCAGTAAAATCAGGATAATAAAGCTCATTCCGTAAATACCTGTTAAAACCTCCTGTAATTTCCATCCTTCAGTTCGAGCTAATGAAGACTGTGGACGCTGGTAATTCAAATCAATATTAAGGGAAGACATTTTCTGAACCACAAATTTTCTGAGTCCAGAATTAAAATACGATAGGGGTGTTAACACAACAAAACGGAAGAGAAAAATAAGTGGAATAAATAGTGAAAAACCAATGTACAGGAGAATCAGTCCTCTTCCTCTTGATGCAAAGGGGAAATATTCTCCATCTTTGACTGTTCCATAAAAATTCTGTTTATGATGATCAAAGTGCACGCTTTGATACAAAAATGTTGGAATCATTAGCGGAAAACCGCATATGAGATTCCAAACTTTTTGAAAAATCAAAAATGACCCATTTTTAAAATGAGCAATTTCGTGTATGAATAAAGCGGCTCGATAAATAGCTAAAACGGCAATTAAAAAACAAAACCCTTGTTGCAAAGAAAGTGTGGGCGCCATCAAGGTTCTTGCAAACGCTCCCCAGCCCAATAAAGCACTTCCCAAAAAGTCGCTCCAGTATATCCAAGGGTTGGGTCGGTATAAATCTTTAACTAATTCCCTCGCCTGAGTAATGGAGAATTCCCGTTTACGATCTTCGCGAATCAAACTCTTCAAATTAAAATCCTGCTGATGGAAAAAAACTATAGGCGCTTAACTCGAAACCTTGATTTTTACCTATTCTGAAAAAACAGCATTAGTATGTTTAGTTCATCGCTTTTCTGCGCAGCTCACACATAACGTACTTTCCGGCATCAATACAATTCTCCCCTGTGCAATAGACCTAGAGCAACGGACACAAACTCCAAATTCAGGAAGGTTAATTTTCTCCAATGCTTTTTCAAGCTTTACCAATTTAGCTTTTGAAGAATTCAAGGAAGCTTCGCTGATCCCCTGGCTGCTAATAGCTTCCATACGTGTGAGACGGCCAATAGCATTATCAGGTACAACCGGTTTTGAAGTTTCCGTAAAGCTTTCGATCAAATGTTTCTGCGTTCTTATCTCTTCGATGATCTTTTGCTTCAACTCTGCTCTTTCCTGTGCATTCATAGCCGCGTAATACCATCATTCTTTAACAAGACACATCTCCCTGAGTTTCCGGTAACCATCCACACATCGCACAGCGAATAGCAAATAGGGGAATGAAGTTGGAAATATTTTCAGAAATGGCATTCATAAAATCATTTGCCAAAGCTTGATCCTTGAAACATTCATAAATATCATCCAGAAAACCCCCACGTAAAAGTGGGTGGTTAAGGAATTCTCTGCCCGGTCCCGTTAGAATTTCAAGAGGATATTCGCTTACCTTCACTTTTTCCATCCCTAGTTCTTGCAACCATTTTTCAGCATGGAATGCAGAAGGTCTTTCATTAATATATTCATCAAGCGCATTTCTTTCATCTTTCAACCCACGATCCGCCATCTCCTTGTCCACATAAGTCCATAAAGAGTCAAAAGTTCCCAGCGATGGAAATGTTAAAACAATTTGGCCGCCCGGCTTCATGAATCGGACCAAGCTTTGCAGCACCTCAAAACGGTTTGGACGAAAAAACATGAAAGACAAATTACCCGTAATGCGATCAAATTTTGGCAGATCCGCAGGCAAAAAGCGCATATCGCCCACTTCAAATCGTAACCAAGGCAATTGTGCCCCTTGTATTGATCGAGACCTTAAGACTTGGCCTTGGTGAATATCAATAGCTAGAACCGATCCTTCAGGCCCTACCTGATCTGCTAAATAAAAAGCAGGAATTCCCCCGCCAGCAGCAATGTCCAAAATATGGTCCCCTTTTCGAATCTCAAGATGATGCAATAAGGATTCTGCAAAAGGAGTGGACCAAGGATCATTTTCTGGAAGCGACCAATTGTTAACCATAAATCTCTTTCTTTAAGTTCATAAAACTAATATTGCTTTACTTTAACCTGAAAAATAAAAACCTATCTTCAATCAAATTTATTTATAGAACCCTTACGAAGGCCCTCTTCAAATAACTGGGTTTCTACCACCAGAAGACCACTCAAACAAATCAGTCCAATTAGGTTGGGGATCGCCATCAAAGCATTCATCGCATCTGAAAAATTCCAAACCAAATCCAGTTTGACTTGTGCCCCGATAAAAACAAAAAGAACCCAAGAGTAACGGTAAAAGGAAATATATTTTTCCCCAAAAAGATATTCAAAACATTTCTCACCATAATATTCCCAACCCAGGATAGTAGAAAAAGCAAACATAATGGTTCCCAGAGTGACCAACATTTTACCCCAGTACCCGGGAAGCCCCGCAGAAAATGCCTGAATAGTCAAAGCAACACCGGTTTCACCCGAAGTCCATACTCCAGTTGAGCTGATCGCCACTGCAGTGACAGAGCATACAATCAAGGTATCAAGAAAAGTTCCTGTCATAGACACCAATGCCTGCTTACCCGGATGATTGGTTCTTGCAGCGGCGGCGACAATGGGGGCACTGCCCATACCCGACTCATTAGAAAAAAGTCCGCGTGCCACACCATACCGAATACAATTCGCCAATGTAGCCCCGGCAAAACCTCCCGTGGCAGCAGTTCCTGTAAACGCATGCTCAAACACCAGTTTTATCCCGGAACCCAGTTGGTCTATATGATTTAAGATAACGATCAAAGCACCAGCAAAATAAAGCGCGACCATGAACGGCACGAGATACGATGCTACGTCAGCAATACGTTTGATTCCACCAATCACCACCAATCCTGTCAAAATTGCGAGAAACAATCCTACGGAAAAACTATTAAAACCTGTGGTTTCGCTGACCGCTATCGCCGTTGTATTGGCCTGCACCATATTTCCTATTCCAAATGCCGCACAAGCTCCAAAGGCTGCAAAACAAATTCCCAACCATTTTTTTTTAAGACCTTCCTCCAGATAGTACATCGGCCCACCCGATATTTCGCCTTTATCATTTATCCGGCGAAATTTCACAGCCAGAAAACCTTCACTGTACTTAGTTGCCATGCCTACCAAACCTGTAACCCACATCCAGAAAATTGCACCTGGACCACCCAGAGCAACTGCCGTACTAACCCCAGCTATATTGCCAATGCCAACCGTTGACGCAAGAGCCGCCATCAAAGAACCAAAGTGAGAGATATCACCCTCCCCTTTAAGCTCCTTAGAAAAAACCAAACGTAGAGCATAGAAGAGAGAGCGTAGTTGGATACCCCGAAGTCGGATAGTTAACCAGAAACCCGTGCCCAACAAAAGCACAAGAAGCCAAGGGCCCCACATAAAATTAGCAAAAGAAGCAAACAAGCTATTCATAATTTTTAAAAAATCGAATAGGACTCAAACTAATAGTTTGGATTATTATAGAGTAAAAGTATCGACATTTTTTCCTTACGGCTAGTACAGAGAAATTTTCTGCTCTATTTCTATATATTAATTTAAAAAAAAAGAGCTACCAGATCTGGTAGCTCCTTGATTTAAGCCGTATCTATCCTAAACACTCAGGCATTTTCAGCAAGAGTTTATTGAACGTGACTTAATAAAATATTTGACTCTAAAATTAATTTATTTCCATTTGCCTTTTCTTGTGCCACCTTAAAATGTTTGGTTGCTCCTCCATGATCTCCCAACTTGTCTAATGAAATAGCCTCGTTGAAATGAATCTCTCCCAAAGAAGAGTCAATCGCTGATGCTGCTCGAAAATGTTTGAGAGCAACGTCATAATGTCCTTCCTTGTAATGCGAAATGCCTTCCTCGTTATGCCCATTGGCTTCTGGATTGGAACCTTCAGGAAAAGCCAAAGGACCTTCAGCAAGACTCACTGCGCTTTCCTTTGCATCAGACATCTTGGAATCCTTTTTATCTTTATCACCACAACCCACAGTTAAAACAAAAGATATTAAAATCAGCAAACAAATTAATTTCTTCATTATTGTTTCCTTTCGTTGGGTACAAGTAATTGGCGAGGATTTGGATACATAACATGATAATACCGTAACTGGGTATGGTTGTGAATCAAAATCAATTCTGAAGTGCCGGCAGTACCTAAAAGGGTGGAATATTTAAATAAGGTGGGGTTTACCCTTCATTTGTTAAACATAATGACACTTTAATCATTTAAAATGGATCTGGGTATACTTTGGTTCTGTTTTTCAAATTAAAGTCGAGATGAAAGGTTGACCTTAGTCTGTTGCTCAAATAGAGTAGGTTTGTGAGTAGGATGGGGAAAAATTATTGTGTAAGGGAAGTTCACTTGAGTAACTATAAAAATAAAAAAATGGCCTGTCTATTCGGTCCTGCTACGCAGTCGCTCTGGTTATTAGTGTTTTATTCTTTAAGCGGTGAACGACGTTCTTCTTCGATTTCCTTATCTATTTTTGTCGTCCTATCCATTCTTTGTGTCCCTAGCAAAGCCTATGCATATATTGATCCAGGCACAGGCAGCATGATATTGCAAGGTCTGATTGCTGGACTTATGGGGGTGCTTTTTACGATAAAAATCTATTGGACTCGTATCAAGAATTTCCTTTTTAGGCTCAAAATCGATCAGAAAAAAAACCCCGACCGAGATGAACAATAATCTTCCCAGTTCATTTAGAGATCCGAGCGGATTTCTCTTTCGAAAGAACGGGGTTCTCTATCGGCAGGTTAATAATTCCCATCGGAGAAACTATGACCATCTAATTGACTCAGGGTTTTATGACCAGTCTACCAAAGCAGGAATACTAGTACCTCACGTTGAACTCCCAGTCACAGATTTTTTTGGAAAAGAGGATGCCTATAAGATTATCCGTCCGAATGAACTTCCATTTATTTCTTACCCTTATGAGTGGAGTTTTAGTCAGCTTCAGGATGCCGCTCTTTTTACACTGGACCTCCAGAAAAGAGCGTTAACAGTAGGACTCTCTCTCAAGGATGCAAGTGCTTATAACGTTCAGTTTTATCGTGGACGTCCCATTTTTATCGACACTCTATCATTTGAGATTAGGGAGAAAGACACGCCTTGGGTCGCTTACCACCAATTTTGTAAACATTTCTTCGCCCCTTTAGTATTGATGAGCTTAACTGATGTAGAACTTGGTAAACTGTCACAAGTTTGGATTGATGGTATTCCCCTTGATGTAGCAAGTAAGTTACTCCCTTGGCATAGCTGGCTTAGATGGTCTATCGCCCTTCATATTCATGGGCATGCGAAGATGCAGCGTCAACACGGTGATGTTACTAAGGAGAGCGGGTCAGTGAGGAAGGACCCACGAATGACAAGTAAGTCATTTTTTGGTCTGCTCGAAAATCTCGAGTCGGCTATTAGAAAACTTGCATGGCAGACTGAGGGTACAGAGTGGGGTAATTACTACAGCAATACCAATTACAGCGACGAAGCAAAGTTGTCTAAGAAAAGAATAATTGAGCAGTTTATTGATAGTGGTATTCAACCGACGAGTGTTTGGGATCTTGGTGCAAATGAAGGGGTTTTCAGCCGCATTGCTAGCGAGCGTGGAATTTTTACGATTGCGTTTGATATTGACCCTGCTGCTGTGGAGAGGAACTATCGACAAGTGCGTAAGGGAAAAGAAGAAAATCTATTACCACTTCGTTGTGATTTATCAAATCCGAGTCCGAGTTTAGGCTGGAACTGTAAGGAAAGATTGTCATTTCTCGAGAGAGGACCTACACATACAGTGATGGCACTCGCCCTGATTCACCATCTTGTAATCGGGAATAACGTTCCCATGTCGAGTTTCGCCGAGTTTCTCAGCTCTCTTTGCAGTTTCTTGGTGATCGAATTTGTTCCTAAAAGCGACTCACAAGTACAGAGACTGTTAGAGACCCGTGAGGACATCTTCCCAGACTACCATCTTACTGGATTCGAAAAAGAATTTTCCAAGAAATTTATAATAATGAGAAAAGTTAAAGTTCAAAGTTCGGACCGAGTTATCTTCCTACTTAAAACTAAAAAAACTAGTTAGCCAAAGGAATTGTAAATGAACATCAAAAACTGGATTCTTCACCCAATTCTCTTTTCTATTTATCCAGTCATTTTTTCCTATTCGAATAACATTGGACAGGTACGGTTCGAAAGTGTCGTTGAGCCACTGTCTTTTACAGTTTTTACTGTACTTGCCGGATGGGGGGTTCTGAGATTGATTTTAAAAGACTGGTTTCGTTCAGGCGGAATCGCAAGTCTTTTAATAATATTATTTTACTCATACGGACATGCTAGAACGAACATCGACTTAGCAGGGGTTGATTATTTTTTACCAGTAATATGGATTGTTGCATTGCTTTTAGGGGCATTTGTCATTATTAGAAGCAGAAAAAAATTTACTAACGGGACAAAAATATTGAACGTCGTTTCTGTTGTTCTCGTCATGCTTGTAGCAACTAATATAGGGTTGTACAAATTTAAAATGACTACATCAGCTCAGACACGACCTCAGATAGAAAGAATTCCCCAAAATCTTATTGATAAGGATGAACAGCAACCGCACCCGGATGTGTATTTTATAATTCTCGATGCATATGCAAGGCAGGATGTTCTCAAAGATATTTATAGTTTTGATAATTCAAAATTCTTAGATAACTTGGAAAGTAAAGGTTTTTACATTGCGGATAAGGCTATAGCAAATTATGGCCAAACTGGATTATCGGTCGGATCAAGTTTAAATTTAATGTATCTAGATGACTTGGTAGAACAGATTGGTGAAAACAATCTCAGCCGAGAACCGCTGAATCTAATAATTAACAAGAACCAAACTGCGTTTTTTTTGAGAAAAAAAGGATATAAGATTATAGCATTGGCTTCGACAAGACCAGAAACACAGATGTCAAGCGCCGATGTGTTTCTTAGTTCGGGAACAATGCTAAACGAGTTTCATGAGGGGCTTAAGAATACAACTCCTCTTCCAGACATGGAAAGTTCTGATAAAAGGGAAGAAGTTTTTTCCAGGTATCGAATGCATACAATGTTCACGCTCGACAAGCTTGGCAAATTAGCTCTTGAGTATAAAGGACCAAAGTTCATCTTTGCCCATTTGGGGCAGCCTCATCCTCCTTTTGTATTTGGTCCTAATGGAGAACCTGTTCAACTGGAGTCTAGATTTAACGATCATGACGGGAACTGGCTTGTACGTCCGGGACGACTCACCGTGGAACAGTATCATAAACACTATGTTGATCAATTAATTTTTTTGAATAAGAAGATAGAGTTTGTAATTGACGAAATACTAAAGAACTCGAGTCGACCTCCAATAGTGATTATATTTGGTGACCATGGGCCAAGATCTAGATTCAACTGGCAAAGCCTAGAGAAGACAGATGTGAGAGAGTCTTTCTCAATACTTAGCGCATATCATTTGCCAGGAAATGGCAAAGAATTACTTTACCCTGAGATATCGCCAGTTAATAGTCTCAGAGTTATTATTAGCCACTATTTTGGAGTCAATCTTGATTTACTTCCTGACCGGAGCTTTTACTCAACAGCACGATTTTTATACAAGTTCCAAGATGTTACTGAAAGGGTTAGAATACCTTTTAAAGAATAAAATGGTGGGAGTGAGGGGCATTGCAAAGATGGAAAAAACCGGAATTCGCAAGGCCCCGGCTGAGGATAAGTACCATTCCAACGGTAATCGTTGCCGGGTGGGAAAAACCGGAAAAAGCATCCTGGACGGGAACCAGGCCTAGCAAAACGCACAGGATAAGCCCCATGAAAGCGACCACGTCATAACGTATTCTTCCCCATGCGAACAGAGCAAGAGTACCGGCAAGAATTGAAAAAATCGCAACCTGTTCCTGGTTCATCTTAGTTTGGTTCGTATAGAGGGATCAGGCTATTTAAAGTTTAATAGAGTCTTCGAGGACTCTCTGATTGCCTGTCTCACACCTAGTGGACTTTTATCAATTCGACATCAAAAACTAAAGCGGCATTAGGTGGAATGATATCGCCAACACGACGTGCGCCATAACCCAAAGAAGATGGAATGATTAATGTACGGTGTCCTCCAACTTTCATGCCTTGTACGCCTTGATCCCAACCTTTGATGACCTGCCCTGCCCCTAGTGTAAATTCGAAGTTGCCCGGACGATCACGGGAACTATCAAACTTTTTTCCTTTATTCTTAAGGCAGCTAAGCACGCTTTTCAAACTAACAAAGCGCGGGATTTCACTACACTCTCTTGGAGCAGATTTATTAAACAGCCAACCCGTATAATGAACATTCACCTTATTACCTGCAATCGCTTTTTTTCCCGATCCAATTAAAACATCAATTTTAGTCAATACTCCCTTATCAGCACTCGCATGAGTCGCCATGGTAAGACCAAATATAAACATACTTAAAACAAAAAAAATTTTTATTCCAGACATTGTGACCTCAAAAAATAAATTTAGTAATTTAAATATCTTTATATCTGACCGCTTGATTTAAATGGTGAGCCGTCTCGGGATCGAACCGAGGACCTAATGATTAAGAGTCAGTATTTCGCCTTTAAATTATCGAATTTTATCATAGGATTTTAGCTAATACCCCAGATATATCTCAAGCTGTAAAATTAATAACAATAAATTGACAGGGTTTGGTGCTGTAAGTCCCTCTTCACCTTTATACCTTAATTAAAGCATCTCCAAGGCATGCCCTCAAAATACTTACTTCATTTTAAGGTTGGAGAATAATCGATTTTGAGTTTCTGTGATCGTGGTAAAATCCTAGGAAATGAAGTCTCTATGGCATTTACAACATATTGGGAAAATATTGCATTGCCATCATTAGTCAAATGAACCGGGTCTTTATAAGCGGTTCCCTTGAAATTCGAAAAAATCATTTTAGAATTATGAACAATAACACCCTCCTCAGCAAGTTCCGAAATTAATTGTGAATAGTATTTATAGTGTCGGCGATGTATGACCTGGGAAGGGTCTTCCATGTATTTAGCCTCGGAAGGCGTTAAATCCTTCGTCTCTGGGAAAGGCAGTGGTTGTAAAATATGAACTACCGGAATGGAATATGTTTTTGCCGTTTGATGAATTATGCGGACAGACTTTTTCCAAATATCCTGACGAATTTTTTCATAAGGTTCCGCACTAACAGTCAAGCCTGGGAATGTCTTTCCGAGATGACTGAGTTTCATTTTTGTCATTTCCTCCTGAAGACCCATTAATTTTTCACCAAGTTTCAATAGTATTCTGTGGAGAAATAATTTTATTAAGTGGCTATTTTCCGCCAGTGAAGACTCTGAGTAGTTGTCAATTAATTCATAGGATTTTTTATAAAATTGAAAGTTCAGAGAGCTTACTTCTTTAAGTTTTTCATCGAGATATAAATAGTCCATATAATAATACCAAGCTGGATAATCGATGGGATAATACTCTGGATCTAGGATAGCGATGTGGACCTCATTATAGCCATCAATAACTATAGCCATATCTATCAAGTCAATATTTCTAACAAAGGAATGCATCTGCATGGGAGCAAACCCCCCCCCTACTGCAAAATTAAGCACTGTAAATGTTTTGCAAGAACTGTCTTTATATTTCTTGGTTATATGCTTCAGGAGTTTTCCCTCTTTTCCTTTTTCTGACTCTACAACTTTTCCTGAGGAATGGCTCCAGCCAAGTTCATATGCTCCGTAATAATATGCTGCAGACCCGCCAAAAATTCCTATGTTGCAATGGCCTTTTTTTAAAATTACAGGTTCAGACAACGCATCATTTCTTCGATCTCGATAATTTCCAGGTACATACCCTAAATAAGGGTGGAGGCTGCCATGTTTAGTTCGACGAAAATCAGCATCTTTTAGAGTTTTCCATTTGGATGGAATTTTTATTATAAAGGCACTCTTGGGTGGTATGTTTACCTTTAAAACTCTAACCGCTACTTCACAGCTCAAAATAAAAATAACAATAGCTGTCGCTGCAACTAGGAGTAAAAAAAACAATCGAAGAACAGGGAAGGCGTTTAGTGGGCCAAAAAACTTTCCGGGTTGGTTAATTTTTTGGCTCATTTCATTATTTAAGGAAGAACAATGGACGTACGACAATAATGGTCATGCATTAATCATACATTATCCTTTGTTTACTTTAAATATTATCTTTGTTTACTTTATATAATATTCTATATTTATGTGGCACAGTAAATAGGGCAGGTCAATAACTCGTAATCAAAAACTACCATAACCTCGTAATCAAAAACTACCATATGAAATATTTGCGTAAATGTATTTGGATGTCGCTCCCTTTTCTGGCTGTATTTTTAGTATTGGAGTTGGGTTTAAGAATGTCCGGCTTGGAGATTCCGTCACCGAGTGGTTATATGGTCAAATATAATGGCCCCTACCGAACTGACGCTAACCCAACAACCACTTTGGGTTCCAACTTTGTCACTCACCCCTATCTGGGACTAAGCTCTCAATATTATAAGGATAGAGTTGCTGAAATGGATTACAACCCAAGCTTAGGTACCCCCCCTATTGATTCAGATAGAAGAGTATGCAAAATTGCGGTATTTGGAGGATCAGGCGCATGGTATTACGCCGTTTATGAGAAGGAGAAGAAATTTTTAACTAACTATATAGCTAAGAATTTTAATTTTAGCCGCTGTAAGAAATATTCATTACTAAATTTTTCACTATCTGGCTCTATGGCTCCTATGCAGCTATACACTTTTATTCAAAATTTAGACATTATCGATTTCGCCATTATTCTAGATGGCTATAATGAAATTAACCTCCCTGCTTTAGACCCGAAAGTATATCCAATAGATTTCCCAGCTTGGTATTATTATATTGACTTTATGTACCTTGTTGACAAGAAAGCTTCGATAAATTCTCCTGAGACAATTATATTAAAATTGATATATAAAAATATTGAATCTTTTTCCGAAGAAACTATTTTTAAAAATATTAAATTATTCCAATATTTTTCAGGAAGAGTTTTAGTTACAATTGAAAACAAATTGAACCTGCTTGGCAACGAGTTAAAACATGAGCTATTCAAATACAAGGAGGGTACAGAACCTCCTGCGATGCACTTCTCATTGCAGGCGGGTGAGTTTCCAAAATATCTACAGGTTAGAGTAGGTGTATGGAAAAAATCTTCACTTTTAATGGGTAAAATTGGAAAGATTTATGGGATTCCTGTGATTCATGCATTACAGCCGATAGTAAATGATGCTAATAAAAAATTAACGACTAAAGAGAAATACTTTCTTGAAGGTATGGGAAAAAAAATAAACTATAACAAATTTTACCATCCGGCCATTCAAGATCTAGAAAAACATAAAATAAGTGTCCACAATCTATCTAATATTTTTAAAAATGAAGACGAGCCAGTATTCAAGGATGCTGTGCACCTAACTGACTTGGGACTAAAAATTCAGTCTGAAGAAATTATTAAAATAATTCAGGAAGATGGGTTGAAGGATTTTATGGACTCTGATATGAGAGTTAATTTTTCCTTGCTTGACCCCACAGTCACTCAAAGCAAACCATAAGTCAACCTCTAGCCCTCTCCAAGTCATTTACTAAGCTTCACCGGTTGAAGTAAAGCTTCAACCTTAAGGCGGGAGGAATGGGAGTATAATCCTCTTATACAATTAAAGGAGGAGACCGCAATGAAAAAATATCTATTCGGTTTAGGAGCAATGTTAGTTGGTGTGAGATTGAGCGAAGTTTTCACTACAAAAATCTGAGACGGTATATGTACAGGGTGCTGAAAAATCTCCCCCCGTTGGCCATCAGTAAAACCCATACGACAAGCCCCTAAAGGATCAAATAGCGCTCCAAATGCTAGCCACAGTGCTAGCCAAAGGCCAAAATGGGCTACAGCCTAAACTGTACCCATTGTTTTAAATGGTGGGCCGTCTCGGGATCGAACCGAGGACCTACTGATTAAGAGTCAGTTGCTCTGCCAGTTGAGCTAACGGCCCACCTTATAATTTGGTAATTTTTACAAAGGGTGGCTCATTTTAGCGAATCCTCTAAAATCTCGCAAGGTAACCTATCCCCCTAACACCCAGGCAAGGGCATGATACTGCATTGCGCTGATAGTTGCAGAAAATCCCCCCAGTATCAGCGACAAAAACAAAAAACGATAAGCCTTTTCCTTATCTTCACGCATTTCCACAATATCAATCAAAAATGCTACAAACATCAACGCGAAAAATAGTAGTTTTGCAACATCTGGTAGAATATCTGATTTTAGTGCCTCCGCTTGCTCGACCAGCATTTTCTCGTGCAGGAATCCGACTCCATAGAATCCCATCAGTAGGACTGTCCATACCTTAAGTAGTAATTCTCTGGTTTGCTCAATTTTATAACTAGCCACAGCGAATTCCTCTCCCTGACTCAATCATTTTCTCTGTGCCTTCAAAACCACCAAATCATCTAAATAGTTACATTAGCAAGCACATAAAGGTAGATATTTGAGATTGGATTCAGGGATATTCTCCTCTACTGCACGTTATGGTATAATCTTACCTTAATAACGATAATCCCTTACATTTTCTTATTTATAGGCCCGTGCTTTTGTGAACGGGTAATTAGGACAAATCATTAGGAAAAAGATTTTTCCAATTTATAACTTTTTAAAGAGGCAAGCAAATCATGGCAATCAGATTAGGAGACACCGCACCGGATTTTACAGCAGAAACTACCGAAGGCACCATCGAACTCCATAAATACCTTGGAGATGGATGGGGAATTTTGTTTTCACATCCTAAGGATTACACACCGGTCTGCACAACCGAACTTGGTCGTGTTGCTAACTTAAAAAGCGAGTTCGATAAACGTAATGTAAAAGTTCTCGCGTTGAGCGTAGACCCCGTTGACTCCCATAAGGGCTGGATCAATGATATAAATGAAACTCAAAGTTGTTCCGTAAATTATCCAATCATTGCCGATCCCGATAAAAAAATTGCGGGAATGTATGACATGATCCACCCCAATGCTTTAAACAACCTGACGGTTCGTTCTGTGTTCGTCATTGCCCCGGATAAAACAGTAAAACTCACAATCACTTACCCCGCTTCTACCGGAAGAAATTTTGATGAGATCCTGCGCGTTATCGATTCTCTTCAACTCACCGCCAATTACCAGGTTGCAACACCGGTTGATTGGAAACATGGTGATGACTGTGTTGTGGTACCGGCAATCAAAACAGAAGATATCCCGGCAAAATTTCCGAAAGGACATAAGGTCATTAAACCTTATTTGCGCACGACACCACAGCCGGACTTATAAAATTTTTATCCAAAGCCTGTGCGGGCAGCGGACTGCTGCTTGCATCAGGCTTTCTTTTTTACTTACGCCAAATGGAACAAAAAAAAGCCTTGGGCCAGATTTCATCTCTCATTCAGTTGTTAACTGATCGGGATGAGTTTGTGAGGAACCGAGTTCGCGATCAACTGGTCGAGTTGGGTGAAGATGCCCTACCCTTCCTTGATATGGCAACCCGCGGCGAAGACGAATCATTGCGCATTCAGGCCCATCTGATTATCCAGAATATCCTGCCACATAAGCTTGCTGAAAAATTCAGGCAACTGGCGAAGAAAGGCCCGAGTCAAGATGTTGATCTGGAAGCCGGGATGATGCTCATCATGGAATTTGGCTACCCGGAATCCGACCCTGAAGAGTGCCGTCAAAAACTTGATGACCTGGCACAAAAACTGGCAGGGATTTTATATGTTCATAATGAACCACAACAAATTGTCACTGCTTTTACGCATTTTCTTTTCCAGAAAAATGGATTCAAAGGCAACAAAGATAACTACCATAACCCGGACAACAGCTTCATCAATAAAGTTTTGGAAAATCATACGGGTTTACCCATCACCCTTTCGGCCCTATGTGTTCTATTGGCAAAACGATTGAACCTTCCCATCGTGGGTGTGGGGATGCC
>Ga0315338_1002728_pt1 | contig 16707 bp, 13 predicted proteins | sample ASW8metaG_FD_204518 | JGI IMG/M metagenome (GOLD analysis project Ga0315338, IMG submission 204518) | Ammonia-oxidizing marine archaeal communities from Monterey Bay, California, United States - ASW #8 | ecosystem: Environmental > Aquatic > Marine > Coastal | place: USA: California | collected... | reverse complement strand
TGGCTGCTCCGTACCTGGAAGCCCGATCAAGTTGAACAGGAAGGGTGAATCTGTTGGATGATCTAATCCGTATTTTCTTGAATTCGGTGTTTTCCGAAAATTTGGCACTCGCCTTTTTCCTCGGCATGTGTACCTTTCTGGCAGTCTCCAAGACCGTCAAAACAGCGATCGGTCTTGGTATTGCAGTGGTGGTGATCATGACGATCACGATACCCGCCAACAATCTGATTTATCAGTACCTGCTCAAGAAGGGTGCCTTGGTCTGGATCAATCCTTCCTGGGGCGAGATCGACTTGGGATTTCTCTCCCTGATCAGTTTCATTGGCGTGATTGCGGCGATGGTCCAGATTTTGGAAATGGCCCTCGACCGATTTTTTCCGCCTCTCTACAACGCCTTGGGAATTTTTCTGCCCCTGATCACCGTGAACTGTGCCATTCTGGGCGGCTCTCTTTTTATGCAGGAGCGGGATTATGACTTCCTGCAGAGTTGCGTCTTTGGATTCGGTTCTGGCGTTGGTTGGGCGCTGGCGATCGCTGTCCTGGCCGGAATCCGGGAAAAGATGAAGTACAGCGATGTGCCTGACGGGCTTAAGGGACTCGGAATCACATTCATCGCCGTGGGGCTGATCGCGTTGGCATTCATGTCGTTCGGAGGGATGTAGCAGACATGCTCGAAATTGTACTGGGCGTCTTGATGTTTACGCTGATTGTTTTGGCACTGGTGGTGCTGATTCTGGTGGCCAAAGCCCGCCTGGTCGCCAGCGGTGATGTCGAAATCCTGATCAACGACCAAAAAACCATCCATGTGCCCGTTGGACGTAAGTTGCTCGGCACTCTGTCGGATGCGGGCATTTTTGTTTCTTCGGGTTGCGGTGGAGGGGGTACGTGTGCCCAGTGTGTAGTAAGAATCGAGAAAGGAGGTGGCGATATCCTGCCTACCGAAAGGGCGCACATCAACAACCGTGAGGCCCGCGAGGGTTCCCGACTTTCCTGCCAGGTTGCAGTAAAACAGGACATGAAAATCGAGGTGCCTGAAGAAGCGTTTGAAACGAAGCAATGGCTATGTACCGTACGATCCAACCATAACGTGGCAACGTATATCAAAGAGCTGGTGCTGGAATTACCCGAGGAGGAAGCGTTTAATTTCAAGCCGGGTGGGTATATCCAAATTGAATGTGCACCGCATTGTGTTGCGTATAAGGATTTTCATATTGAGGAAGAATATAAAGAAGATTGGGACAAGAATGATTTATGGCGATATGTTTCCGAAGCGGATGAACCGGTGGTACGCGCATATTCCATGGCCAACTACCCGGGTGAGCCAGGTGTTATTTTTCTCAATGTCCGCGTTGCGACTCCACCTCAATGGGCTCCCGAAGACACTCCGCCAGGCAAAATGTCATCCTTTATATTCAGTTTAATACCAGGGGATCAGGTGAACCTATCGGGTCCCTATGGAGATTTTTTCATTAAGGATAGTGATGCCGAGATGATTTATATTGGCGGCGGCGCGGGAATGGCGCCGCTTCGAAGCCACATTTTCGAATTATTCAAAGGAAGAAAGACGGATCGCAAGGTCTCCTACTGGTATGGAGGTCGGAGTAGGCGAGAACTCTTTTATGTCGATCAGTTTCGAAAAATAGAAGAGGATTTTCCAAACTTCAAGTTTCAAATTGCGCTTTCCGACCCACTCCCAGAAGACCAATGGGATGGATACACAGGTTTCATCCATCAGGTACTATACGATAATTACTTGCGAGATCATCCGGCCCCTGAGGATATCGAGTACTATCTTTGCGGTCCACCGATGATGAATCAGGCAGTTTTCAAATTGCTTGATGATTTGGGAGTCGAGAAGGAAAATATTGCCTTCGATGATTTTGGTGACTAGGTTTTCATACCACCATAATATTGATTTTTGCACGCAGCGTCTGTTTCCGGCCAAACCGCTACAGGTTGAAACAGTTCACCTGCTAGGATGCGAAAAATCGAGTTGTTACCCGATGGGGGAATGATGGGATATTCTAAAAAGGCTACACGAAAGCTCCGAGAATAGGGTCGATGGCTGATGGTGCTCTCCAGTAATAAACGACACGGTGGCCTCTTTGTGGGGGCCTGCATGCGATTTTGTGATCGAATCATCTTGCTGGCGTTGATCGCACTTTGGCTTGGCTGTGATCGGCCCGATTATGTAAGGCAGGGTATCGATACTTTTCAGTTTTCGGGTCGCACGATGGGGACGACCTACGGGATAAAGGGCTGGTTTCAGGAGTCCCTGGGGACGGAGGTGCAAAATCAGGCAACACTGCAACAGCAGGTCGATCGATTGCTTGCTAAAATTAATGCCCAAATGTCAACCTATCTTCCCGATTCCGAACTGTCGCGGTTCAATTCTGCCCCTCCAGGCCAATGGTTTTTGGTTTCCCCGGAAACGGCTTTTGTTGTCACGGAGGCTATCAAGTACCACAAGCTTACCAGCGGCGCCTTGGATGTGACTATCGGTCCGCTGCTTCGCCTATGGGGTTTTGGCCCTCAAACAGGGGAAAGGCCACCTCCTTCATATCCACCAGATCAGGAACACCTGCATGTGGTTTTGCAATATGTTGGTTGTGACCATCTGAAGGTCCGTGCCGATCCTCCCGCCTTACAAAAGGACATCGAAGGGGTCGAGATCGATTTATCTTCGCTGGCCAAGGGATATGCGGTTGACCAGATTGTTGCACTCTTGAGGCATCAGGGAGTGGCGGGGGTGATGGTAGAAATTGGTGGCGAGGTTCGCGCGGTGGGGCATCGGCCGGATGGAACCGCTTGGCGAATCGGAATCGAAAATCCAATGCCGTATGGCCGCAAGATCTCGCATGTCGTGCGATTGCGCGACAATGCTCTAGCAACTTCGGGCGATTATCGCAACTTCCAGCAGTCTCAGGGAGAAACATTCTCTCACATTATTAATCCGCGAACGGGACAATCGCTACCCACGCAGGGAGCTTCGGTGACCGTTTGTGGTACGAGTTGCCTTGAAGCGGATGCCCTGGCAACGGCCTTGTTATTGATGGGAGCCGAACGGGGAGTCCTGTGGTGTGAACAAAATTCGGTTGCTGCCTTGTTTCTTACGCTAAAGGCAGGCAAAGTGGTGGAACAATATAGCCCTCTATTTCTTCGCTACACCCGATAAGCTGAGGTGAAAATAAGATGTGGACTGCCATCATGTTGACGATCATTGTGTTTGTGATTGCCGTATTGGGGATGGCCATAGGAGTTATTTTCTCTAATCGCTGCTTGCGTGGAAGTTGTGGTGGGATGGCAAACAAGAATGATAGCGATATGTCATGCGACTTTTGTAATAACGCATCAAAGGAATTTAGGAGTGAATCGTCCGAAGAGGACAGCCAAGAGAACACCCGTCCAGATAATCCGCAGTTGGTGCATTGAAGGAGTCCCCACTTCACTTTTTCCCCACGGTGTCTATGATCTCTTCGTGTAAAGGGGGTTGTGACAAGAGGACAGTTCTGAAACTGTAGAATGTTGCCGGTGTGTATTTTCGTACGTGAAGCTGCAGGCTAGAGAAAACTGTAATGCAGAAAGTTGGAGATTCTCAATGGTCCCTGAGTCGTTTGCTTTAATTGACATCGAATCGGTGCTCGCAGAATTTAAGGATCCGGAAACGGGCCGCAGTATTGTTCAGCAGGAGCAGGTTCATGAGGTCCATCTTCACGGGAACCGGCTGTCGTTGACACTCGCTTTAACTACCTATGTGGCCCCCATCTGGGATGAAACTCGCGATGCTCTTTGCTGCCTTCTTAAGGAGCGATTCCCCGATTTAGCTGAGGTCGATGTCACCTTAGCCGTCCACGAGCGGATTCCTGCAAGCCTGGGACAGATTGGTCTGAGGGCCAAAAGTGTCATCCTCGTTGCTTCGGGAAAGGGGGGCGTTGGTAAAAGTACCATTGCCGCCAGTCTGGCGATTGGACTCAAAAACGCCGGCTGCCAAGTCGGCCTAATGGATGCGGACGTTTACGGACCGAGCATTCCACATCTTCTAGGAGCATCAGGGCGTCCAGAGATTACGGAAAAACAGGCTGGAACGGATGAGACAGGTACACCAGTTATTGTTCGTAGTATTGCACCCATTGAGGTCGATGGGATTAAAGTAATCTCAATTGGTTTTTTGGTGCCAGCGGATAAAGCCGTAATTTGGCGAGGACCGATGTTGCATGGATCCATTATAGGTTTTTTGCGAGATACCGATTGGGGACACCTTGATTATTTGATCATCGATATGCCACCTGGAACCGGTGATATCGCACTGACGCTCTCTCAAACCTTGCCACCAACCGGAGCAGTTATCGTCTGCACGCCACAGGATGTTGCTCTTCTGGATGCGGTTAAGGCGATCAATATGTTTAAGGAGGTGGGTATCCCAATACTTGGCTTGGTTGAAAACATGAGCTATTTTCTCTGCCCGGACAACGGCAAGCGCTATGATATCTTTGGTACTGGTGGAGCTAAGAGAAAAGCCGAAGAATTTGGGATTCCATGCCTCGGAGAGATGCCGATTGATATGCAGGTTCGCATTAATGGCGATCAGGGTAGCACCGCTGCAAATTTTGAGGATCCCTCAACCGCTAAACCGCTTGAGTCGATCTGCCGCAGTCTCGTGAAAAACCTTGCCACCAGACATTTAGAGGAGCCACCACTTCCGAGTCTCTCCGTGCTTTAACACGACATGCCGTAGACTGTCTCGAAGAATCGAGTTCACGGCTAGATTTCTTTCAGTATTCATCCTCGCTAGGAAATATTTTTAGGACAGCTGTAGCGATTTCTGTGCACGACATATCCTTGGTCTGGGCTGCAAGGGTCCATTCGCATTCGTGCAGGTGAACGAATGTATCTAGACGATCTCTCCAAAGGTCTCGGAGAGCATGGATCGTGAGTAAACCACGAGTGTTTCAAAGTGTAGGGCCTGACTACGCTCTGGTATAAGATATGTGAAAAAGTTTGTTCACTCCGAAGGCCTTTTTGTAGAACCCACTTGCTGCCAACGTATTGTCTACAATAAATTTTTTACAATGAGATGTGCCGAAAGCATGCTGAGTCTTCTCGGTATCTAAGAAATATCGGATAGGTACCTTCCTCCAGTTTTCTAGAACAGATGAATATCAGTGCAGCGATCACCGATACATTCCAACCGATAGCCGCTGTCGATCACTGCGGTTGGCATCGGCCAAAAAAGAAGCCGCCCGGCCTAGGGCCGGGCGGCTGAATAACCAAATCAGACGAACAGAATGGCGACTTATTGTGCCATGGTGTGCGCCAGACCTCACTTAGAACTAGCGCTTCTTCTTCTTCTTCTTGGCAGCCTTCCGTTTGGTCTTTCTCTTTACGGCCTTCTTCTTTTTCTTAGCGGCCTTCTTCTTTTTCTTCTTCTTTACGGCCTTCTTCTTTTTCTTAGCGGCCTTCTTCTTCTTCTTCTTTACAGCCTTCTTCTTTCGCTTTGGTGCTGCCTTCCTCTTAGCAGCCTTCTTCTTCTTCTTCTTCTTAGCCACAGTTCGTCCTCCGTAAAAAGTTCTCAGTGAGATCCGTCTCGACAGGGCCAAAATCAAGCCGGGGCCAAAATCAAGCCGGGGCCAAAATCAAGCCGGGGCCAAAATCAAGCCACTGTCCATCACGTGTCCCACCATGACTAAGAGCCACTTTTGTTAGGGCGGTGTCAATCGTTGCTATTTGGTTTAAGCGATCAGCAAAAAACAAAAACGCAACAGACAACCAGACCCAAGGTGACTCATCTACCGTTGAAACACTTGAAGTCGAAAACCCACATCAATATGGATAAATCCAACTTCGTCTGGAATTCTCTCTATCTCTCACAACACGTCAAGACCTTATTAAAAAAAAATGAAGTTTTATCCAGCATTTGATGTCGACGACAAGTCTTTTCATTTCTCGCACACACCAAGTAACACCATGCTCATCGAATATCAGTTTGCAAAAGAGTTGAGACGGGCAAAACGGTACTCCCTTTCGCCCACTGGAGCAGAACAGATGGTTTCAACAGAAGCGAGTCACTCAAAAAGGTGGCATTGGTGGTTCAGGCAAGGTTATAAAAAGTCGCTAATTCTCGCATTATTGTGTCATTCTTGAGTTTTTTACCACCACCAACGCATCCTGTTCGTCGAAGGTGGGAACAAATGGAAAAATTCATATCAAAGCTGGTGATAACGTTCATGAACCATGAAAATGGTGTTGCAGAGAGAGTGTTGCGGGTCTTGCTGCGAAGTTTTCATCCGGGTTTGTTTTCTCAAAAGGCATGAAAAAACATGGCGAGAAAAAAATGAAAAAAATTGAGTCAACTGCCAATTTGAAGGCTCGATTTCCTTCAGAAGCACAACACCGCTCGAACGAGAACATTGCTTTGGAAGGTGTCGGCCGACTGTAACTTTGCACTACGCGCTACGCGGCATATTGGGGAATTGATTAAAATACAGGCCTCTCAATCAAAAATGTTGTTTGCTACCGAGAAAAATAGACCACAGTCAGACGCGTTTTCTATTTCAGATCTAATGTTGCAACTCATGAAGAGTACAAATCATTTGATCTAGAACTACAGCCCTACTGTGTGAGGACCGCCCGCCGATTATGGATGCACAATCCTCGAAAAACGGAAGACTGGGGTTTTTTTAGCAAAAATTGCATGGTGGTGAGTATCAAAACGGTCTCTGGTGGCATTCCGGTTGCTGCGCTCCGTTTTTTGGCCAGGCATTGTTTTTGGGCCAGACATTTCCAAAGCGTGACTAATCAGTTGCCGGGACCTGATGAACGTCCACCACCAAAGCCGCCGCGGCCCATGTAACGCTGCAAGGCCGTGTAGCTCATATAGGCCAAATAACCGAACATGATGGCAAGAAATAGCCTCCCTAGAAGCATGATACTGGCAATTGCCACGGCAGTTGAGACAAAGATCGAAATCCCAAGCGATCGTTCAATCCCCCGATTGCGGTTTGTGATTAAACACAACTCCCGCATGATCTGGCCCCCATCAAGCGGGTAGATTGGCAACAGGTTCAGCAGGCCCCAGAGGATATTGATCTGCCACAGATACCAGATAAGCGCATCAAAATTTTCCGAGGCAAAGGGAGAAAAGGATGCCCAGGGAGGGAATAAGATAATTTTCTGCAGATCCCGCAGATCCGGGAATAGCTGTACAGGATGGCCACTTCCGTGTACTGCCGCCATTACAAAGGCGATGAACAAAAAGCCGGCGGCTGGTCCGGCGGCCGAAATGAGAATCTGGCTACGGGCATCGTGTCGCGTTGGTTGGTAGGAGGTAAGGCCTCCAAAACCATAGAGCGTGATCCAGGGCCGCCAACCATGGGAGAGTGCCGCTACGGCATGCCCCAATTCGTGAATAAGGATCGACACAAAGGCGCAGCCAACCCAGATCAAAAGGTTGATGGGATCTTCGCCACCACCAAGTCCCAGTAGGGCGATCACCACCCAGAAAAAGGGGTGGACGCGAACAGGAATGCCAAAAAGATGAAAACGCAGATCGTATGGGCTTGCTGGCGGTTCACCGAGCATTTTTTATTTACCTTCAGTTGTGAAACAATCCCAGTCTGTTGCCAATGGTCAGCAGCGACTGGTAGTATCAGCCAAGAGGGTGACTCCTGACGGTTTTGTGAGGCTAGATGGGGAAAAATGGGGTTGAGGCACGTGATCAGTATTGCTTTCTAACTGCCCGAGAATATATGTAGCGGCCCGTTCTGAAGCCCCGCCACTGCCGATTTGTTCCCGCAACTGGTGCAGCTGCGCCCGACGCCTTTTCCATTCCCGCTCATCGCTGAGCCAGCGAATCAGGTGTCGAGCGATTTGTGCAGATTTGTCGCCATAGGTAGCGTATTCTGGGAAGGGGATATCTTTTGCGCCGCTTCGGTCCGTATCAATATACCGAGACCGCTCAATTAGTGGTTCGTCAGCGAGCATATTTACGAGCGTGATATATTTCACCTTAAACTGCAAAAGCGGTGCAAAAATTTTCACTAACCCATAGAACCACCACGTTAGCCAGTACAGAATAACGGTTGGTTTTTCGTGGTACAGCAGTTCTAGAGATACCGATCCAGAGCAGGCCATGGTGCAATGGCTGGCACGGATCAATTCGGGCGTCTTCCCCACAACAACATCGACGGGAAAGTCCAATCGGGCGATCAGGGATTGAGCTATTTTGACCTGGGAATGTTTGAAGATGGCAATCGCAAAGCGAGTCTGGGGGGCCTCCTCAAGGATTAGCCGAGCGGCCTTAAGGAACCATTTGAGATTGTTTTTGACTTCCTGGGTTCTCGATCCGGGGAGAATGGTTACCAACGGACCTGGCCGATTCGTTAGCTCCGCAATCAATGGTTCATCCAACAGTTCCTCGCGCAATTGATCGAAGTAGGGGTGACCGACAAATGTGGCGTTGCAGCCTCGCTGCCGGTACCATTCCGGCTCGAACGGGAGTTTGCAAAGGATATGATCCACAAGTCGTCGCATTTTATGGACGCGCCATCCGGCCCAGGCCCAAATTTGTGGCGTTCCATAATAGAATACGGGGATTCCATGGATTTTTGCGCGGCGGGCAATCCACCAATTGAATCCGGGGTAGTCGATAAGCACAACAGCATCGGGTCGATGGTGCCGAAAATAACGATCCGCTTGACAGACGAGTCTCCAGAATTGGGATAAATTAAAAAGAACGGCAGACAAACCCATGACTGCCAGCTGAGTAAGATCTGAGTGCAAACGGCAACCTGCAGCCACCATCCGCGGTCCCCCATAGCCCACCATCTCCAGACCGGGTTGATGTTTTTGCAGTTGCAATATCAGGTTTGCGCCATGCAAATCCCCACTAGGCTCCCCGACCGAGAAAAAGATCTTCATTCGTGCGATTTTCCCATTTGGAACCTCTTGGAAAGCCGTGTTGGATTAGTATCGCAAAACAGCCAGCGCGAAGAAATAGCATCTTGAAGGGAATGGGTAGCGCGTCGAGGGCTTTTAGAAAGTTTTTTGAAAACTTCATTCAGCGGATTGGATCACTCGGGCTTTCATTCATTCCGGTCGGGGAATGTACGATTGTCCGGGGTAAGAAGTGTTTCGTCCGGCTTGCGGCTTGGGCTGTTTGGATCTTTTCTGGAACTGGCCCTCACTTTGCTCTGTTTGAGTCGCTCGGAACTTTGCCCAAGGAGAGATTTGCTCCGGTTGGCTTCGATTTCCTCTTCAAGTGCGGACTGCGCTAGTTCCTCTGAAGTTTTAGCACCCGCTTCACGCAGCGTTTCCTGGATCGCGTGGTTTTCGAGACTTTGGTTCTCCAAATTGGCCAATTGTTGTGCATCAGACGTTGAACCCAGCAAACGGTCTATCGTACGACCTTTACTGGTACCCATGTCGAGTGGTGTCCTTCGCAAACCATCGAGTGCATTCACATCTGCCCCGCTGCGAATCAGCATCTTTGCAAATTCCAACTGCTGCAGGGTGGCAGCAACATGGAGCGGTGTCGGCCCTTTTTTGAGGATTTTGTTGCCGTCTTGATCCGTCGTATTGATCATATTGTTTAAATTTACATCTGCCCCATGTTCGATCAACAGCATCCCCATCTCTACAAAACCATTGGCTGCCGCTTCGTGGAGGGGAGGCAGCCCTGTTGCAGGCTGGGTGTTGGGATTCTCTCCGCTACGGAGGATTAGGCGAGCTTTTTCCAAGGCATTGCGACCCACCGTACTGTTGAGTGAATCATTGTCCTGCTGCGTTTTTTTTTCTATATCGGGAGGGAGAACGGCCTGTTGCGAATTAGAACATCCGCTAAAAAGAATGAGGCATTGCAGTAGCATGATGCCAAGAAGCGAAATGTGTTGGGTTGAGAACATAAGAATTGTTTAACGAAAAAGCTGAGGAGTCAGACGCCTGCTCTCAGACGCCTGCTCTCAGACTCCTACTCTCAGACTCCTACTCTCAGACTCCTACTCTCAGACTCCTACTCTCAGAAACGAGAACAGTGATATCACATAGCCCCACCACAGAGCTATTCTCAAGGTCCTACCACTAATCATAGCAGCCTGAAAGAGTTGTAGCCTTTTTCTGTTACCTGAGAATCGGGAAAATGACCGAAAACAAGAAAGGATCTCACCTCTCTGGGGCATTTCGCGGCCGTTTGCGTGCGGTCACTTTGATCGGTTTGGTTTTTCTGCTCACCCCCTTTTTTGTTCGGTGGGTGCGTCAGGATTCCCCTTCGGCGGCTGACCATCCGTCTGTTGGCAGGACCCTGCTAGACCTGCATCTGCAGGGACCAGAGCCATCCGAGTTGGTCGAGATGGATGATCTGCGGGGTTCGATTGTTTTGCTCAATTTTTGGGGCATCTGGTGTCCGCCCTGCCGTACTGAATTGCCTCACATGGTCGCGCTAACCGATGCGTTTGATGGTATTGCAGGTGTTCGGGTACTGGCGGTCTCCTGTGGACCTCCGGGACAAACCGAGCAGATCGGCCCACTATGGAAGCAGACCCGCGATTACCTTGCGGGTCGTCGGCTAAAGATGCCCGTTTACACCGATATTGGTGGGCTCACGCGCCGCAATGTAGCAATGGCCCTCAGCGGCCACCTTTTTCTCCAAGCCTATCCTACTACGCTTCTTATTGATCGTGGGGCAAAGATTCGGGCGGTCTGGACCGGTTATGCACCAGGCAGTGAAATAGAGATGCGACGCGAGGTTGAGCGTCTTTTGGCTCGTTATGAAGCGAGTAGCCCCTGATCCGCAATGCATGGGGTCGGCCAACGAGCACTTTCAATCGACCATTTCCGGCTGCGATTTTGCCTCTCCTGCCTATCTTTTCTAGAGGCTGGACGACTGCTCTTGTCGGTTTTCTCCGGCATTGCTACCATCCGACCGAATTTCTGGCCGATCTTGTTGGTTTAGGGGAAGAATGTGGTGAATGTGCCGAGGTCCCACGTAGCCGATCCACCGTTGTGCACGCGGCTGGTTGCTTGCCGAAGAAGTGGAATATTGCTGATCCTTTTCGGTATTCTCGCCGGCTGCTCACAGAATTCGAAATTTGCCAACCCTTTTGCTATGTCTGCACGGGGTACAGCAGCAAGAATTCCATCGGGTTCTCCTGCCCAGCAAGTTGCACAATTGGAACAGTGGCGACGCGACTCGGAGAATGAAGCAAATCAGATGCGGACAAAGGTTTCGGAATTAACAGATACAAACCGTACACTACAGACACAGATTGCCAATATTAAGCGTCATGCTCAATTACAGGACCAGCACCTCCAAAGTGTTGCTGATCGCCTTAAAGCAACAACTGCAGAGTTGTCCCAGACACAGGCTGTAAAAAGAGATACCTCAGCAAATGCTGTTTCTTTGAATCGGTTGAACCAGGAAAAAGAGAAGCAATTAGCCGCCGCACGACAGAGTGTGCAGAGGTTGCAAGCAGAGCTAAAAAAGTCCAGTGAACAGTTGCAGACCGTTCAGGAACAACTGGCTCATAGCCAATCGAAGAAGGCAGCCGCCGAACAATCAGTCAAGCATCTTGCATCGGCTAGTCGTCAGCGTGGTGGGGCCACAATCAGCGCAAATAGAAATTTGCCCTTGGCGAATATTCAAGCCGATGGTGTGACACTTGAACGCGACGGCGAGGTTATTCGTGTTCGTTTTACTTCTGGACGGCTGTTCGAAAAGAATGCTGCTCAACTGCGGCCGGGCGCACTCGTCATTTTAGATCAAGTCGGTGCCGAATTGGCAAAAACTTATCCCACGCAGCGGATTGGCGTGGAAGGTCATGCCAATATAGAGAAACAGTCCGGGACCCCTTGGCGGAATGGACACCATCTTTCCTCAGCGCGGGCGATGGCTCTCTATGAATTCCTGCAGTCGAAATCTTTTTTCAGTGCAGATCAAATGTTTATTGTGGGGCACGGTCCCAATCATCCAGCCTATTCGACAGCCACAGATTCCGGTCGGCGAGCAAATAATCGGATCGAACTGGTCATTTATCCGGAAACGGTAAAATAAGATTCTTGCGGCTACCCAGTGTCCGCCAAAGGTTGCAAGCGGCCTCCTCTTCTCTCGTCCTGACGAATGCCGCTTCATGGCATAGAATGACCGCTTCTCATTTTCAGTCTATCGATATGTTCCATCAATCATTTTGGGCTGGTGTTTGGAACAATCAAGCAGAAGAGTTACAAAAAATGATTGCCATCATTGATTACAAGATGGGGAATCTACGTAGCGTCCAAAAAGGAATCGAGCGTGTGGGATGTTCTGCGACCATCACCGATGATCCCGCAATTCTGGCCGATGCGGAAAAAATTATTTTACCAGGTGTGGGGGCATTTGAAGATGCGATGGCAGAACTTGATCGTCGGCGACTTGTAGCACCGATCTTAGCGGCGGTCCAAAGCGGGCGGCCCTTGCTGGGTATTTGCCTTGGTTTGCAGTTGCTGTTTGATGTGAGTTATGAAAATGGTCAGCATGCGGGTTTGGGAGTGATCCCTGGAGAGGTGGTTGCTTTTGAAGGCTTGCCGCCAGAATACAAAATTCCTCACATGGGATGGAACCAGTTGGAATTGCGAAAACCGACACCGCTACTTGCTGAAATTAAAGAGGGCGCATATTGCTACTTCGTGCATTCTTATTATGCGATTCCAAAGGACGAAAGCGTGGTTGCAAGTCAAACAGACTACCACGGTTTTTTCCCCTCGGTGGTTTGGAGCGGTAATGTTTATGCCACGCAGTTTCATCCTGAAAAAAGCCAACACGTTGGACTCCAGATACTGCGCAACTTTGCGGAAATAGGATCCTAGTACATCTGCTAAGGCGGCTTGAAATCCCAGAATTTCTATGGGATATTCCTTGGTTCGAGTCCATCTCGATCGGCCCGTAGTTGCCCATTTGCTTTCTGCCGGGGCGGTGGCGTGGATTGGCAATCGGAGTGGTACGGCGTATGCAAATCTGGCCAGCTATCGATCTTCGTGGTGGACGTTGTGTCCGGTTGGTTCAGGGCGACTACAACCGTGAAACGGTATACGGCGATGATCCGGTGCGCATGGCTGCACAATGGGCCACCGAGGGCGCCAAATTTCTACATATCGTTGACCTCGATGGTGCCCGCGATGGTCACCCGGTAAATTGCGAGGCCATCAATGCCATTGTTCGTGATACCAACTTAGTCTGTGAGGTTGGGGGTGGTGTTCGTGACGAGGCCACAATCGAGCAATTGTTAGAGATCGGGGTATCGCGAGTTATCGTTGGAACAGAAGCACTAAAGAATCCCGATTGGTTCAGCGAGATGTGCGGCAAATACCCTGATAAGCTTGTGCTTGGTATTGATGCCCGCGAGGGATTGGTGGCTACCGATGGTTGGCTGGAAGTGAGTGATTGTTCTGCAACCGCCTTGGCCAGCCAGTTTCAGGACATGCCTTTGGCTGCTGTGATCTACACCGATATCGGGACAGACGGAATGTTGGCTGGACCTAATTTTGCGGCCATCGGTCAAATGCAGGAGGTGTTCGAGGGGCCGGTGATTGCATCCGGTGGGATTTGCAGCGAGGGGGATATTCGGCAACTTGCAGAAATCCCTGTCGCAGGCTGTATCGTCGGAAAGGCACTGTATGAGGGGCGTTTGTCGATGGCTGAGGCATTGGCTGTGGCAAGCAGAAGTGACTACATCAAAGAAAAAAATTAAAGCAACATTGCAATTTGAGGGATTCAAATATGGCCAAACATACTATTGAAGACATTCGTAACATTGCCCTAGTGGGACACGGATCTTCTGGGAAGACAACTTTGGCCGATAAATTTCTTACGATGACTGGTGTGGTAAATGCCAATCCGAGTGTAGATGATGGTACCAGTATTTGCGATTTTGATGAAGAAGAAAAACACCATCACCATACGATTGAGGCCGCGCTCATCAATTGTATGCACGCTGAAAAACGATTCAATGTGTTGGATACACCGGGTTATCCGGACTTGATTGGCCAGGTTATTGGTGCTCTGCGTGGCGTTGATACTGCCTGCATCGTGATCGATGCTCCTGCTGGAATCAAAGTCAACACACGACGGGTTTTTCAGGAGGCTGGTGCAGCGAATGTGGGCCGGATGATTGTGATCAATAAGATGGACGCAGAAAATATTGACTTTCCATCACTCCTGTCCAACATTAAAGAACTTTTCGGTGCTCATTGTGTGCCTCTGAATGTGCCAATTGGTTCTGGTGCTGATTTCAAAGGGGTGGCCAGCACCCTCAATGTTCCGGATGAAACGACGGGAGCTCTCATCGACCCTGGTGAAATTCATGAGCCATTGATTGAATCCATTATCGAGGTCGATGAGGTAGTTATGGAGCGATATTTTGAGGGAGATGAGCCCTCTGATGCAGAACTTTGTGAGTTACTCGCCCAATCTGTTGCCGCTGGTTCGCTGATCCCCATTTTATGTGTCTCGGGAAAAACGGAAGCAGGGATTACCGAATTGTTGGATGCACTTGCAATGTGCGCCCTCTCGCCAAAAGCGATTGAGCGTAAAGCAAAAAATGGAGATGAGGAAATTACTCTCTCGGCAGATGAAGCCGGGCCTTTGGTGGCTCAGATCTTTCGCACACGGATTGATCCCTTTGTGCAAAAGCTGAGTTTTGTCCGTGTCTTCTCTGGCGTTCTCAAAAAAGACTCTGTAGTGAAAAGTCCGGGAAGTCGCAAAGGAATCAAAATTGGCCCATTGCTGGAGGTTCAGGCTAGCGAGACATCTCCTGTGGAGACAGCGGGGCCGGGTGATATTGTTGCCATTGCAAAAATAGAAGAATTGCATACTGGAACTACTTTGGGCGACGCTGAAATGCCGGTTATCTGTTTCCCCACACCCATGGTTGGACTGGCAGTGGTGCCAAAAAGTCGTGGCGATGAAACAAAACTCTCCGTGGCACTGCAGAAAATTACGGAAGAAGATTCGACGATCCGTTTAGACCACGATGCGGAGACGAAGGAACTCGTACTCAACGGAATGAGTGAGTTACACTTGACATTAGTTCGTGAACGTCTGAAGCGACGTGACAAGGTGGAGGTTGATTCGAAGGAGCCAAAAATTCCCTATCGGGAAACAATTCAGATGAATGCTGAGGGAAGTTATAGGCACAAAAAACAGTCCGGAGGTGCTGGTCAGTTTGGTGAAGTGCATATCCGTATGTTTCCTTTCCCCGACGGGATGGATCCGGAGGAGTTTGCCACCAAGGCCCGTTTCCCCTCGATGAAGACCCCCCACTATCATGCCAATAGCCATTTTCTTTGGATCGATTCGGTCGTGGGTGGCTCGATACCGGGGAATTTTATGCCAGCGGTGGAAAAGGGATTTTTGGAACGCGTTTCGCACGGGGTGATTGCTGGCTACAAGGTGCAGAACGTCTGTGTGGAGGTTCACTTTGGTAAAGACCATCCGGTTGATAGTTCCGAGCAGGCATTCAAGACAGCATCATCGATGGCCTTTCGTGAGGTTTTTGAAAAGGCGAAGCCCACATTGTTGGAGCCGATTGTGACCATTCATGTAACGATCCCGGGTGACAAGTTGGGCGACATTAACAGCGACCTCTCAGGACGACGCGGTCGGGTCCATGGCATGGAATCGGCAGGTGGAGACTTGCAAACGGTGACTGCTGAAGTGCCACTGGCTGAGGTCTCAACGTATGCCCGTGCCCTCTCGAGCATGACGGGTGGGCAGGGTAGTTATACGCTGGAGTTTTCACACTATGAAGTTGTGCCGGGCAATGTACAGCAGGAAATTGTCTCTCAGACAAAAGTAAAAGCTGAGGATAGTTGACCCCGTCGCCAAGATGCTCAGATTGCCCCAGATTCCTTCCAAAATTGGCTAAAACCACAGCTAGCATGTTTGCTGATGGCGGTTGTCAGTGAGCAAACGGAGCAAATCCCTCTAAACTCCCCGACTCCGGCTCGCCGAAGAAAAAACCAGATTCCTTGATTTTGCGTATATTCGGTAATAGGATAGGTCTGAGTTTGTGTTGGCCACAACTCCTTCGGGGATTGAAATCATGCAGCGCTTGAGTAATTCGTTGACTCTCTTCTCCCATTGCCGCTGTACGTGTCCGGTCTAGCACCGGACACCTGTCTACTCGTTTTTCTCCCCGCTACTGGTGTTCTATCTACATCATAGCGATCGGCTAAGATTTTTTCTCGTGAGGCATCATGCCATGGCTTCTGATTTTAGACGGAAAGAACAATTGCCTAATTTAACCCATCAGATCGTTCAAACATATTCTGATGTAGGCACGATCAATCATCTTGGGCATAGCCCATTGCCCAGTTACGATGTGATTATTGAGGCGGCTGAGGCAATCAAGGAAATCATTTACCCTGGCTACCGCCGTCGCGAGGGGCTGCACCTTGGGAATATTACCTATCATGTGGGAGATTTAATTGACAGTTTACATGATAAGTTGACACAGCAGATTACCAGGGCTCTTCGACACGATGCGGGAGCAAGTCACGATATTGAGCATGAGACCGATTTTGAAGCACTGGCCCAGACCATGGCCATTGCATTTTTGGAAACGATCCCATCTTTGCGGACGATTCTTGCAACAGATGTTCAGGCAGCACTTGAAGGAGATCCATCGGTAAAGAGTGCGGATGAGATAATTTTTTGTTACCCGGGTCTTGAAGCAATTACAA
>Ga0315338_1002727_pt1 | contig 16711 bp, 13 predicted proteins | sample ASW8metaG_FD_204518 | JGI IMG/M metagenome (GOLD analysis project Ga0315338, IMG submission 204518) | Ammonia-oxidizing marine archaeal communities from Monterey Bay, California, United States - ASW #8 | ecosystem: Environmental > Aquatic > Marine > Coastal | place: USA: California | collected... | reverse complement strand
TATCGTCACTCTTAAGACGCATCCAGGGCCTATCATTCCAAGCTCGCTTGATCCGTATGAGCAAAAATAGAACGCCCGCACCAAAGGCAACCGGTAATGCCGAATAAGGAAATTGCAGGGAAATTTGCATACCGTCGCTGGTTTGACCTTCTGCAAATTGAACAGTTTGAACAGATGAAATAGTCAGTACAATCAAAAGTGCTAGGGTGATTAGATCCAACACCCGCATCCAGAGCCAATGGTAGTTTGGTGCTAGAAGTTCGGGAATAAAGGTTACCCTGATGTGGCCATTGATCAGGATTGACACAGCCGTTCCCGCCAGTACGGACCATACCAGGGAATAGCGAGCGAGCTCCTCGGTAAAAAACGGCGTAAAACTAAATCCGTAGCGCATCACAACCTGCACCACGATCAGCACAAACAGCACAAACAGGGCTGTCGCGCCGATCGTTCGCAGGAGACGTTCCAACAATTGTGTCATCGTTGGAGGGTTAACCCACTAAGTGGGAAATCCTATTTTGAAAGCCGAGCAACTTCCGCGATGACTTCATCCACTAAGGCCGGCGTATTTACATTTTCTTTCAACCATTTGACGGCTGCCGGACGCACACGGTCGGCGAAAGCTTTTTTCATGCTCTTGGTGAAGGGAATGACAGTTACGCCTTTTTCCTTCGCCATTGCCACGTTCTTGGCTTCAGCAGCACGAGACGCTTTCCTATTGAATGCAACCGCATCCTTGCCTGCGGCCAGGACGGCTTTCTGTAAATCAGATGACAATCCGCTGAACCATTTGTCATTGATGCCTAGGGGTCCAAAAGAATAAATATGGCCATCCAGCATCAGATATTTTTGAACCTCGTGAAGCTTGATGAGGTTGAATACCCAAACTGCGTTATCCTGACCGTCAACGACACCCGTCTTTAATGAAGTGTAAAGCTCTGGAAATGCTATGGGTGTTGCAGAACCGCCCAATGTCAGAACCGGGATACCAAATATGGGGGCCATGACACGCATCTTGAGACCCTTCATATCATCCGGGGTCCTGATTGCACGGTTTGAACTATAGTGCTTAAAGCCACCAGACTCCCACCAACCGAGCACCCGAATACCCGTCTTAGTACGAATGTCTTCGGCCATCTTAGTACCGATTGGACCGTCGAGAAGCTTCCAGGCGGTCTGCTCATCCGGAAAAAGATACGGCATGGAAAGAACTTGAATATCTTTATAGATGGAAGCGTAGTTGCCTTCGGAAGCATCCGACATTTGAATGACACCTCGGCGGACTTGATTAAGACGTTCATTAGGTTTGCCAAGGGCACCACCATAGACGATATCCATTTTAATCTTGCCACCTGATGCTTTCTCGACTTCCGACTTAAAAAATTCATACATGCCGTTCACGGGACCAGCCCCTGGGAAACCTTTTTTCAGCATGAGGCCGGCTTTGATGTTTGCTGCCGATGCTTCCACAGCCAAACTGCTCGACAATATAAGTGCGGCACCAGCAGCCAGTATTGTTTTCAATTGATGTTTCATAACTCATCTCCGTTTTTGATTAAAATTGAACGCCTCTTTAGGACTTTTGTCCAAGGTCTTTTATTGGAAGCCATAGTCATTTTTAGCTCCATCCTTAGTAATATATCCTGCCTCCAAATCCGCTCGGATTAATGTTTCTTCTCGGTCGTCTGGGTCGCCCAGCCCTCCCCCTCCCGGCAGTTCCACGCAAATCCTCTCGCCTTGGGGGACTGTGTGAACCGCCTTATCTGTAAATTTTTTACCTGAAGCCAGTTGTGCGGTTCCAGTTATGCCAGCCCGACCTCCATCCCGACCCCGTGCCGGATTACGCATACGGTCAAATGTAGCGGCGGAAACGGTAAAGGGATGGTCTTCCGTGTTGCCGACCTCAATTACCTGACCAAGCCCACCTCGGAAGGCACCAGGTCCTCCAGAATCGGGTAGGAACTCTTTACGCCAGAACACTAAAGGCGATTCCGTCTCGGTTACCTCAATGGGAATGGCTCCGACGCCACTCGGAAAGGCCGTAACTGAAAGACCGTCCTTGCCGGGTCGGGCGCCAACACCGCCCATGGCTACGTTCATCACATTAAATCGCGAAGAATTGTCCCCTGATAAGTTTGGAGAATTAGAGCTGACATTAGCAAAAGGGAGAACCCAGATACTTCCGGCGCTCTCCGCTGGAATTTGCCCCTCTAGAGCCTCTGCAAGGCATCCGAAAGCAACGTCGGGAAGCATTTGTCCGATGACGTGACGGGCCGTCACGGGACTAGGGTGAACCGGATGAAGCGCCGATCCTTCTTCCGCTTCTGACCTAAACACGCTGAGCGAACCGTGGTTGTTAGGCACAGACGGCGCAATGATGCATTTTAGACCGAAACAAGTATAGGCTTCCGTATAACAAAGTGGTGAATTAATGCCATAAGAAGAAGCTTTCGATGTACCACTATAATCGATGACTATCTCGTCATCCGACACGTGCATACTAGCCTTAATAAATACGGGTTCATCGTAACCATCCAACTCCATTTTGGTCGAAAAATTACCATTGGGAACCGAAGCAAGCGCATTGACCATGGCATCCCGGGAGTTGTTGATGATGAACTCGGCAAGAGGCGCAATGGAGGTAAGACTAAATTCTGCCATCATGTCTTGAAGGCGGGCCTCGCCTGTGTCGTTGCAGCTTACAAGAGACAGAATATCGCCTTTAACTTCAACGGGATTGCGGCTATTCGCCAGTAAGATGGTGAAAAAATCGTCGTTCAATCGTCCCTGCTCCCGCAGTCTCATGTGGGGGATGAAAATACCTTCTTCATAGATGGACTTTGCCTCTGCAGAAAAGCCACGACCCCCAACATCGATGACGTGGCAGGTAGAAGCAAAGAGCGCCGTAGGTTCGCCACCATAATATGCAGGCGACACCACAACAAAATCAAAAAGGTGACCGGTCCCGAGCCACGGATCATTGGTGACATAGACATCGCCTTGCTTCATCTGGTCGACGGGATAGTGGGCAAGAAAGTGCTCTACGGCCCGGGCCATCGTGTTCACATGTCCAGGCGTTCCTGTGACAGCCTGGGCGATCATTCTTCCTTCCAGGTCGTATATCCCGGCGGAAAGATCTCCGGCTTCACGGACGACCGAGCCAAAGGCCGTTCGGAGAATGGTTTGGGCTTGTTCTTCCACCACCGCAATCAGTCGGTTCCACATAACCTGCTGGTGAATTTTATCGAGGGCATTGGTTGCGCTTTTCGTATTCATATTCATGCGCTCCCTTTGGCTTGGTTTTCCATTACGATATATTCTAAGGAATTGATAGAGGCCGTAAAGTGGGCAGGAACAATTGTCGAGGTTTCGTCTTCGGCAATGACCGCAGGGCCCACGATCTCAACGCCAGGTTCTAAATCGAATCGCCAATAGACGGAGTAGTCGACCATCTCCTTTAGGCCAGCGTCATATATTTTGCGGGTCCCGTTAACTTGATGTTCCGGTTGTAAAGCCGGGTTACGTGCCTTGGATGGACGTAAAGACTCTGTCGCGACAGTGACCGACCAAGAAACACTTTGAATATCCATACCTTCTATTTTAAGACCGTAAATATCTTGGTAAAGCTCTTCAAAGCGCGACCTTAGAACTTTTGCATCTTCCTGCAGTAAAGGCCTATCATCCAGGGGAATTGGAAGATCGTGACCTTGCCCCACATAGCGGAGTTCGACAGTCTTTGTTGTAACGAGGGATCTGCTGCCAGCGGTCTTCTGCACAACACCGAGGGCTTCGCTGTACATCTCATCGAGCATTGTGTTGAGGCTACCGGCATTAAAATTGGAAAAATTCACAGATCGCGAACGCACGACCTCGTATGAGATTGGCGCAAGCAAAAATCCGATGGCAGATCCAACGCCGGCACCCTTTGGAATCACCACTTTCGCAATTCCCAGTTTCTGAGCTAGCCGCCCGGCATGGAGGGGTGCGCCTCCACCAAACGCTACCATGGTATGACGTCCGATGACCTTACCGCGCTCGACGGCATGCACACGGGCTGCGTTGGTCATATTTTCTTCGACCATTTCCGTGACACCGACGGCTGGCCAGTGGTCATTCAGGTCAAGTTCCACACCAATATCGCGGTTAAGAACAAATTGCGATTTCTCAGGTACCAGAGTTATTTTTCCCCCAGCAAATTTGTTTGGATCCAATTTTCCAAGAGCTAGATTGGCATCGGTTACGGTTGCATGGTCACCCCCCTGGTCATAGCACGCTGGTCCCGGTTCTGATCCAGCACTGGCTGGACCAACAGTAATACGCCCCATCTCGTCGACCTCGGCAATGGATCCACCACCTGCACCGATCTCTATCATTTCTATGACGGGAATTCGGATTGGGAGACCGCTACCTTTAAGATCGCGGTAAATTCGAGCGACCTCGAAGGATCGGGAGCGTTCCGGCGTGCCGTTCTTAATCAGACAAATCTTAGCTGTAGTTCCCCCCATATCAAATGACAAAGCTTCGTCCAATCCGCATTCCCGCGCCACATGACCACCCAAAATCGCACCGCCGGCAGGACCGGATTCCACAATTCGGATAGGATACATGACGGCATTATTCAACGTCGTTAAACCACCACCGGACATCATGAGATACAGGGGACAGACCATACCGCGCTCGTTCAGCATATCTTGGAGGCGAAGGAGGTAGCCCGACATTAATGGCCGCACATAGGCGTTGGCACAAGTCGTTGAAAAACGCTCGTACTCCCTGATTTCAGGGCAGACATCACTCGATAGGCAGATGGTCACACCCGGCAATTCCTCTGACAAGATCTCTCTTATGACACGTTCGTGATCCGGAAAAGCATAGGAATGTATAAGACCCACCGCTATAGCCTCGACATCTGCCTCTTTCAACTCCCAACCGATTTCTCTAACTTGATCGGTATCTAATGGGAGCAAGACCTGTCCCCGTCCTGAAACTCTTTCCCGGATTGTCCTTCGAAGGGGACGGGGCACAAGTGGGGCGGGTTTGTCCATGAACACATCGTAGTGCTCGAACCGTTTTTCGAATCCCATTTCCAGGATATCTCGGAACCCTTCCGTGGTGAGGAAAGCCGTTTTAGCTCCCTTACGCTCAATTAATGAATTTGTAGCCAAGGTCGTACCATGGATCAAAACATCGACCTCCGTCGGGGAAATGCCAGCTATATTCAGGGCTTTGTCTATTCCGGCAATCGCCCCAAGTTCTGGCTCATCAGATGTCGTCAATACCTTGGTGGTATACCGTCCAGCATCGGTTTCCAAAACAACATCTGTGAAGGTACCACCGATGTCAGCGGCCAGCCTGACTGAAGGTGAACTGGTCATAAGCTCCCTAAATTACTTTCACGGGCTGTATCTAACGCAACCCTATGTTACTCTATTAACGGCTCACACATAATGTTGCAAGAATTTTGCAAATATGCAATAAAAATTCCGTTTCGTAATTGTCTCCATAGGATAAAATGACCCCTGAAGCCCGTTATTCATTGGAAAATTGTCTCGAATTAGACCGGGTAGACCCGCTCGCGGGTTTACGAAACAAATTCGCTTTTTCGGCTAACGGGAATATTCATTTCGACGCAAATTCCATGGGCGCTATGACGAAAGATGCTCCAGACCGTGTGCATCAGTTGCTAACAAAAAATTGGCGAGACAAGAGCCGCCGCTCCTGGTCCACTGAAGACTGGCTCGAAAAACCGCGCAAGCTTGGTGCCAACATCTCACACATGATTGGGGCAAATAGCCAAGACGTCGTGGTGTGCGATAATACGACTATTAATCTCTTCAAAATAATTAGTTACGCCTGGAAACTACGCGGCAGTGGAAATGCAATATTGACAGAGGCGCATAATTTTCCAACTGACATGCATGTGGCTCAAGGATTTATAAAGTTTCTTGAAGAACTTGGCGTGGCTGGACACATCATAAAAGCTGAAACCCGTGAACAAGTCGTCGATAAGCTAGACAGGAATGTAGCCCTTCTTTATCTAACCCAGACTGATTACCGTTCTAGTGAGCGCTGGGATCTCAGTGAAATGAACAAACGTGCACATGCGGTAGACGCTCTGACAATTTGGGACCTATCTCATTCTGCAGGGGCACTGAATATTGACCTCATGGGAACTGGTTCTGATTTTGCCGTGGGTTGCGGATACAAATATCTTTGTGGCGGCCCGGGTGGTCCAGCTTACCTGTTTATCAATCCGGAACATCAGGGTAAAAGTTGGCCAACCATAGCGGGTTGGATGGGGCACGCCGAATGGGATAAATTTTCGGCGGATTTTGAACCTGCTGGAAACGTGGCAGGGCATCTCACCGGAACCCCTCAAGTCGTTGCAAACGAGATATTTTCAGCCGCTGCAGATATTTGGAGCAAGGTCCAAAGGGCGGACGTTGCGGATAAACACCAATCCCTTACGGCAACCCTTATTGGTATCCTAGAACAGGAATGTAGTCCTCTAGGTGTGGGGATTAATTCCCCCAGACTTTATCAAAAACGTGGAGGGCATGTATCCTTCTCTCATGCTGGCGCGGGGCAAGTATGTGAGGCGCTTGTCGATCATGGCTTAGTATCGTCGTTTAGGTTTCCAAACTCAATTCGGCTCGGCCTCAGTCCTCTTTATCACAACCACGAAGATGTTTGGAAGGCGGTACAGATTATTAAAAATGTTCTACTTCAGGAGGCTTGGCAGCAACCTAAATACGAAAATGTATCCATGTAAAATGGGAATGGGATCAAAATGGCTGACGCAAATAGTACACCAAAGATAGCCCGCTACAAACCTTACTACACTGAGTTAGAACCGGAGCGCACTTACCTTTGGTGCAGTTGCGGCCGAGGCAACGCGCAACCCTTTTGCGATGGCAGCCACAAGGGTACAGACTTCAAACCGGCTCGATACAAACCGGAGAATAAAGGAGAAGAAGTTCTCTTCTGTGGCTGCAAACATACAAAGACGCCCCCCTTTTGTGATGGTTCTCACAACGACTTACTGGAAAACTACCCATCCGATGATCCAAACAGTGAAGAGAACAGCGCCGTCCCCAATGTGAGGTTATCCGGTAATCCGCGCGCACCCCTCAATGGCGGCTGCTATGTGTTTTCCCCCGATCGTGCTGTACATGAGGAAAAGGGCAATCTTAAATATTGCTCGGTAATTGGACCGGAGTTCGGCGCTATCTATCAATCTCAGTTCTACTTTGAAGCAAATGAGGGACATTCGCCGTTTATCTCGTTTGGTGATCGGGACGTGGTCTTGTTTATTTCTGAGGGCGAAGTCGAGGTGACCATCTCCGGTCATTCGTTCATAGGCCAACTTCATTCAGGTATTTACATTAAAGGCAATGAAGTTTTCTCCATCAACAACTCAAGCGGAGACACTGTCAAGTTCTTGGCGTCTGCCTGTCCTAGAGCAGAAAAACCAGAGTGGCCGGAAGTAATGTTGGATAATTTCGATACATCGCAAGCAGAAAGGGTCGTTCCTCTCGACCCCTCCCAACGCCAGGGGATGGCAAATCGCTATTTTCAAATGTTAGTCGATAAATCGGTAGGATCCCTCGTTGTTACTCAGTTTATCGGACATATTCCCCTTTCGAAGGCAGAGCCTCACCGCCACCTCTACGAAGAGGCACTCATCATCTTGACCGGTAAAGGCTGCATGTGGACGGAGAATTTGAAAACACCTGTTACTGCCGGCGACGTAATATTCCTACCCCGCAAACAAATTCACTCCCTCGAAGCAACAAATGAGGATGGTATGCTGGTCGTAGGCACAATCTATCCAGGGGATAATCCGTCTATCAATTATTAGTCATGGATTGGTGAGCATAACGTATGTCAAACTCTGTACCGCCCCGCTATGTTGAGAAAATGAAGATACCTCTAGTCGCGGGTCTAGAGATGCCAATCAATTCGAATGTCCTTAATTTAGGAACAAACCAATCTCCATTTGGAGCACCTCAGATAGCAATCGACGTTGCTATTAAAAAAGCCAGAGAATTGCACCAATATTGTGACCCCCTTTCCAGAGACCTTCGGCACGCTTTAGGCACATTCCATAGAATTGACCCTGACCAAATCGTCTGTGGAAACGGCTCGGAAGAACTTCTAGATGTTATTGGCCGCCTCTACGCTCGCCCGGGAGACGAAATTTTGCACTCCGAATATGGCTATCGGCAATTTGAAATGGTGACACACAGATTGGGCGCTACCCAAGTCAAAGCTCCAGCTGACGGCATGACAACCAGCGTTGACGGATTACTGTCAAAAGTGACAAATAAGACAAAAGTATGCTTCATTGCTAATCCAGAAAATCCAACGGGCACCTACATAGATCGGCATGAGCTTAGCCGATTAACAACTGAACTCCCTCCGTCAATCGCCTTGGTAATTGATTCAGCTTACGCCGAATATATTGATGATCCAGACTATTCAGATGGTATGACACTGGTGGATGAACATCAGAATGTGGTTGTCGTCCGGACATTTTCTAAAGCCTGGGGACTTGCCGGCCTGCGCGTGGGGTGGGCGTATTGCCCGACGAACATGATAGGATCTATGAACACGGTGCGAGGCTTGGGCAACGTGAATTCAATTGCTCAGGCTGCTGCGACGGCGGCCCTGAAGGACACAGAGTTTTTAAAGGATATCCGCTTGCGAAATCGTGAAGGTATACAACGATTGACGAAAGACGCCGAGACTATAGGTTTAACCGTCGTTCCAAGTGCTGGAAACTTTATCCTTATGGGATTTCCCAATACGCCGGGAAAAACAGCGGATGCTGCAAATAATTTTCTATTGTCAGAGGGGATCATTCTTCGGCATGTACCCGACCATGGCCTACCAAACCACATTCGTATGACACTAGGAACACCTGAGGAGTGCCGTCGAGTAATATCTTGTCTTAAGAGGTTCTTGAACTAAATCGATCATCAAATAAAACTATGCGGATTAATCGTTCAGCATAAATTTGCCAGCTGAACTACGAAATTAAGATACTTATATTTAATAACGATTACGATGAATTTACGAACTTTAATATGGCTTCAATTGCACAATGTTAAATAGGAGAAAAAGCGAAAAAATTATTTATCTTTAGTAACGAAGTACTAAGAATAACCTGAGCCTAATTTAAGTCGATCTGATGCTCTTTAAGGGTATCGATGCAAACAGGGGCACCTAAGCTCCGGATATGATACAACAATCGGCTCTACAATTTTAGTGCCCTAGGAGCCCGGGCCTAGCCTTTTCGCCAAACGGTCGCAAGCCAAGGCTGCCTGTCGCGCGGTAACCCAGTTGGGCGAAAGTAATGGCGCACTTCAATAAACCCCGCATCGACAACATAGTCACGCCAAGTGTCGAGATCGAAGAAGCAACTGTATCTACTTCCCCCCAAACCCTCCTCGTTGTTTCCCCGCGGATTTGAACAGAACAGAACGCCTCTGGACTTCAAGGTAGTAGAGACTTCAAGCAATATTCGCGGTAATTCCTGGCTCGGCACATGAAATAAGGATGCATTTGCGAATACTCCATCAAAGCGGCTTTCAGGTAAATTCATTGCTAGAAAATTCTGTTGGAGAACCTCACACCCTGAATTCAAGCGCGCTATAGAGACAAGTGTTTCCGATCCGTCCAGTCCAATGACGGCGTGTCCCAATGAATTAAAGTACTGGAGATCTCTCCCAGGTCCACAACCCAAATCGAGAATGTCGAAAGGAGGCTTCCCTTCAATCGCCTCCAAAAAAGCTTCATAGTTCTGGCTGACATCGTGATTTCGGGTCCCATACCAGTAATCATCTGCCACTTTGTCATAATGACCGATGGTTATTTCGGACAGACGCTGCAGTTCCTGGAAATTTTTCATTCAGAAATAACCGCCAAGGCCCTGGCTGAGGAAAAAGGCTGACCCAGCCAGTATAACAACTTCGACCAGAATAGTGTGTACACGGATCGAAGTACGTTGAAGGATCCATCGTCCTGCATAGGCTGCTGGGATTGTACAAAGCCCTAAAATTAAACCTACGCAGATCAGCGGAAAATTCAGAAGTGGCGATGCGCCAAATACGATGACTTTCGTTATATTCAGGGTGACACCCATTGCACCCGTTATTGCAATTATCTGACTACCCACCAAACCCGCACCCAAAAAAAACGGCGCCAACATCAGAGCCCCGCCCATTGTGACACCGGCAATCACACCATAAACCGGTCCGATGGCTGTAAATCCCCATCGACCTACTTTGACACCTCGATTATTCATGAAACGCCTTCCGGGAACAGAGAGGATCATAAAAATCCCCAGCACCAGGGCTACAGTATGGACGGGCAAATGGACGAAAATGAACGCCCCTATGACCATACCGGGTAAGGCGGTCACAATCAGCGAAAAATAAATCGGAGTGACCAGGTCGCGCCGGAATACCCAGAGACGGGTGACGTTATTCATGACAGCCGCCACCGCGACGACCGGTACAACCGTTTTAATCCCGAGAATGGGGGCCAAGGCTATTACCATAATAAGCGCCCCGGCAAATCCGCTAACACTATGGAATACAGAAGCAATGAACGCTACAAGAAACATCAAGAGTAGTTCTATGTAACCTACCCCGATCTCCGTCATTATGGTTTGCAACATGAAAATTTATAACCTTTTGGAGGTCAGAAATGACGATAGCGTAGGGATCACACGCCGACATGGAATGGAAAACAATGCCGAGGACCAATTACTTTCCTTTAAATTGAGGGGGTCTCTTCTCCATAAACGCGTGACGGCCTTCGATATAATCTTCACTGGCATAGGCTTGATCCACCATCCTCTGGCAGGCTTCAAGATCCTGATTGCTCTCTAATTTTAAGATTTCATTGATTATATGTTTCATGGATTTGACAGTGAGGGGTGCATGATTCGTTACTGTTTTAGCGTAGTCATGAACAAACTCCCGCAATTCGTTTTCAGGTACAATACGTTGTACAAGACCAACCCGCAGCGCCTCATCCGCATCGAGGCGGCGGGCGGAGAAGGCGATGTCACGGGATACACCTGGCCCGACAGTGTCAACCAATCGTTTTAAAGCTTCAAAACCATACCCCAACCCCAATTTAGCAGCAGGTAAACCAAATTTCGACTTTTCTGAGCAGAAACGGAGATCACAGCAAACCGCTAACCCAAGACCGCCACCGATACAGTAGCCGTTTACTTCGGCGATTGTCGGCTTCGGGAACTCATGCACAAATCGGTATAGCGCACCAACTCGCTTATTATAATGGAGGACGGCCTCTTTGCTTCCTCTTTCACTGTCAAATTTAGAAATATCGGCCCCCGACACGAATGCCTTTCCACCAGCACCCGAAAGAACAACAACCCTTATACTTTCGTCTTGAACAAAGCTATTCAGAATTTCCTCGGCGGCATCCCACATATCCAGAGAAACAGCATTGTGCCGTTCCGGGTTATTGAAAATCATCCGACCGATGCCGTCTTGCTTTTCAGCTAACATTTTGCCTTCGCTCATGTCTTTAACCTTCAAATGACGTTTCTGCCTACGAGACCTTCAATTTCATCGGTACTAAATCCAAATTCAGTCAGAACCTCAGCTGTATGCTCGCCCCGTTCCGGTGGGCGTCGGGCCAACTTACTGGGCGTGCGGCTTAGCGTAATTGGTTGGCCGAGCATTTGGGTAGCACCAAAAGCATTAGTTTCAATTTCCTGGGCTATACCTAGATGTTGAACCTGGGGATCTTCAAACATTTCTTTGACATTATTTATTCTCCCAGACGGTACCCCGGCTTCAGCAAACATATCTATCCAATAGTCACCCGGGTGATCTTTGGTTCGTTCTGCGATGAGGGCGTTTAGTTCGTGGCGGTTTTTTGACCGGTTTTCATTATTCACGAAGCGTGGATCTTTCGCCCACCCCTCCTCGTTCATGACGCCGCAGAAACGATTCCAAATTGTCTCGCCTGCAATTGCAATATTTATATTACCATCTGATGTTGGAAATACGCCCGTCGGTATCGAAGTGGGGTGGTCATTACCCGCCTGCCCGGCAACCTCATCTTCCATGAGGTAGCGTGCCGCCTGAAAATCAAGCATGAAGGTCTGAGCCTGCAAAAGCGAACTCTGCACCCATTGGCCTTCACCGGATTGAACACGCTCAAACAACGCGACCAGTATGCCAAGAGCGCAGAACAATCCCGCCGTCAAATCAGCAACGGGAATACCAACACGCATTGGGCCTTTTCCGGGTTCACCGGTAATGGACATTAGTCCGCCCATACCTTGCGCAATCTGGTCAAATCCCGGTCGATTTGCGTAGGGCCCATCTTGTCCAAAGCCAGATATACTGGCGAGTATGATGCGCGGGTTAATAGCCTTCAGGCTCTCATAGTCAAATCCGAGGCGTTCCTTGACGTCAGGCCTATAATTTTCAACTACGACATCGGCATCAGCTGCCAGTTTCATAAGTACTTTACTGCCTTCCGGGTCTTTTAAATTGATGGTTATGGAGCGTTTGTTTCGCTGGAGATTTTGGAAGTCGCCGGTATTTCTACCTGCCCCCAAAGCGCCATCGCCCTCGACCGCTTCCGGCGTTTCAACTTTGATAACATTCGCACCCCAATCGCCTAATTGACGAACGCAAGTCGGTCCCGACCTCACTCTGGTCAGGTCGAGTACTGTTATGTGTTTGAGAGCATCTGACGCTGGCTGATAAGGCATGCGTATTTCCTCTTTAATTTATGCGGTTAACATGTTGAACGTATTAAAAAGTCCCCACTTTTCGCTCTGGAAAAAAATCCCTACTATTAAGAAACACAGCGATTTTATCGGAAGTATATTTGCCGTTTCAAGGGTTAGCCATACATTCTTCGAAAGCGCCATTTCTCCACCCAATGTTCCTTAACGCCTCCACGTAAATGGGCCCTCTTCATTTAATGTATTGAACCACCCGAAAGAACCATCCGCAAACGCCCACGGCAATTGATGGAATATTCTTTCTTTACTTGAACTTACGTGTGACACAAAGACCCTAAGCCAGATAAATTCTTCGGTCAACGCTAGAAATTATGGTATTTGATCACACGGGAGGTAATCCGATTATCCTCCAGTTTGACTATGAAAAACCTTATTCAGGCCTGGAATTATTGAAAATGACAAATCTCATTGAACTTATCGAAAATCGCTTTGGCACAGAAACTGATGTTTCTCAAATTGTGGAAATGAATAACCTAACTGAAGACGTCCTGGCCCGGCGGAGTTTTCGTCGTTATCTAAAAAGGGAGGTACCTGAAAACCTGAGAAACCTGCTTCTGGCTTGCGCGCAATCGGCGTCTTCAAAATCCGATCTGCAACAGTATTCCATTATCGATATCCAGGAGCAATCGACAAAGGACAAACTTGCGGAACTATCGGCTAGTCCGTTCATGATCGAAGCCCCGGTGGTTTTAATATTTTGTGGCGACACCCACCGTGGACAAAGGATATCTGAATTGAGGGGATTACCTTACGTTCAAAATACCCTGGAAAATTTCATGAACGCTGCCGTAGATGCTGCGCTCGCGATGCAGACATATATTTTAGCTGCTGAATCACACGGTCTGGGCTGCTGCCCTGTCAGCCATGTGAGAAATGATTTGGAACGAATTCGAGATCTGCTTCACCTGCCTGAGGGTGTCTTCCCCGTGGCAGGTTTAGCGGCCGGGTGGCCGGGTGAAGAACGCGACGTCACCCTCCGTCTGCCTCCATCCGTGGTCGTTCATAAAAACACCTACAACGATAAAACCCTGAAAGAAGAAATTAATACCTATGACCGGCGGCGCCATGAAAAGAGACCCATCCCCGCGCCCAGCTATCTCCTCTCCGAAGAATTTGATCTCCCAGATTTTTATGGCTGGTCGGAGCATATAGCCCGCCGCCTCTCAAGGCCCAATGGTCTGGAAGGTTTAAAGCCTTTTCTTAAATCCCATGGATTTAAACTAGAGTAATCGCAGGTCTTGTTACATCAGACTTGTGACAACACCCCTTGGCTAGAGTGTGGCATCAAGCCCCTTCATCAGCTGCTCTACTTCAGTACCGGTTGTGTAGTGCACAAAGCTAAGGCGCAGCACACCTTCTTTTGGATCGCAGCCCAATGCGCCGATGGTACGCATGGCATAAAAATCACCTGCACCAGCCATAATCCCGTGATCTGCTAGATCACGGGCTATGGCTTCGGCTAGCCGCGCGGCATGTACCGCCACGGTCGGCACTCTACCTGTTGGTGTCTGGATATGATTATTTCCAAGAATGCGTACATCATTTCGGCTGCGTAGATACTCCAGTAGCGGTGCCAGCGTTTTATCCTCGTGCGACCGCTGTAGACCGGCAACGGCGCGCGCGCGCGCGGCAGGAGCATCATTCGTATCAAAATGATGTGAATAGAGGGTGTCAACATAATCAGCCAATCCAGCGGCTGCGGCTATCTGAGCGTGGTCAGGGCCAGCCGGCGTAAAGCGTTTGGTGCGGGCATCGGCGTTAAAGTAATGCGCCTGATTCGGCAGACTGTCAGCGAGCGTCCGCCGCACTACCATGATGCCTTGATGCGGCCCGTAGGTTTTATAGCTTGAAAAAAGATAGATATCAGCGCCAAGCGCGCCTATATCGGGAAAGCCGTGCGGTACCATGCTGACGCCATCAACACAGGTGACGGCCCCTGCCTCATGCGCCATCGCCACTATTTCGGCAACCGGGTTTTCCTGACCTATAATATTCGAACAATGCGGGAAACATACGAGCTTTACCGGACCTTCCAGCAACTTGCCCAGATCATCGAGAGACAACTGGCCCAATTCAGGGTCCACATGCCATTCCCGGACTTCAATACCCCTGTCGGCAAGTCGACGCCAAACGCCGGTATTAGCCTCATGATCCTGGTCAGTGACAACCAAAGCTTGACCCGGCACGAGCACATCAGCAAAGGCCTGCGCCAGAATATAAGTATTCTGGCTTGTCGATGGACCAAAGCTGAGTTCATCTGTCTCAACATTCATCAGCGCGGCAAGCCGGGTGCGCGCTTCATCCATCTCATCACCACCATCCTGAGATGCTTTGAAAAATCCATAGGGTTGTACCTTGCGCTCGGTATAAAAGCGGTGCAGGCGGTCAATAACTTGACCGCATGCAAAGGATCCACCCGCATTTTCAAAAAAAGCATGGCCTTGTAGTGATGGTTGGGAAAATGCAGGAAACTGTGCCCGCACAAAGTCAATATCCAATTCGGTCATTGTGTTTCCTTTTTTTGAAGAAAAAATTAATTTAGAGGCCAACCATTCCAATGATAAATACATTTAGGTACAGTAGGAATAAGATAAGAAGTTAATAGGAAAAAAGCTTTATGAAAATTAGCATTTTGGATGACTACTTCGATACCCTCCGTCACCTTCCTTGTTTCAAAAAAATAGCTGAACACGATGTAACTATTTGGAACGACCATGTTCAGGATCGAGATGTTTTGGCGGAGCGCCTGAAAGATACCGAAGTTCTTGTCTTGATCCGCGAGCGTACGCAAATCCGTGCCGATCTTCTAGACCGCTTGGGTAACCTGAAAATCATCAGCCAGAGAAGTGTCTACCCGCATATCGACGTGGATGCCTGTACCCGTTTAGGCATCATTTTATCATCAAACCAGCATACCGGCACCCCCTCCTTTGCCACTGCTGAGTTAACTTGGGGATTGATCTTGGCCGCCATGCGACAAATTCCCCAGCAAATGGCTTCCCTAAAATCAGGCAATTGGCAAATGGGTGTAGGTTCCACATTGGCCGGCAGGACTTTGGGGATCTTTGGCTATGGTCGTATTGGGCGGACTATAGCAAATTACGGTCGCGCCTTTGGAATGAAAATATTAATCTGGGCGAGTGAAACATCTCGTTCGCAGGCAAAAGTGGATGGATTTGATGTTGCCAAGGATAAGGCGGCGTTTTTCGAGGAATGTGACATACTTTCCCTTCATCTGCGGCTTTACGACACAACCAGAGGGATAGTTACAGCCGAAGATCTCACCAGGATGAAACCAACAGCTCTATTAGTAAATACCAGCCGCGCTGGATTGATTGAACCAAATGCCCTGGTTAAAGCCTTGCATGCCGGTCGTCCGGGCATGGCCGCAGTCGATGTTTATGAAAACGAACCTCAAAAAGATATCAACGATCCCCTGACCACAATGAACAACGTCATCTGTACGCCGCATATTGGATACGTGACCGAAGATGAGTTTGACGTACAATTCTCCGATGTGTTCGATCAGATCATAGCCTACAATAGTGGCAAACCGATACACGTCATTAATCCTGAAGTTTTGAACTCTTAATCCCCTGGTTATTGAAGGTGAAGTCCGGCAGCTAATATTTGATGATGCAATCAACTTAGAGACCTGAATGAAAATAATATCGTGGAATGTAAACGGCATTCGAGCCGTCGAACGTAAGGGTGAATTAGACACCCTGATAAAAAAAGAAGCTCCCGACATCCTGATGCTTCAGGAAACAAAAGCTTCTCCCGATCAACTGAGCAGGAAACTCACCGAACATCCAGACTACTTGCAATTTTATCATAGCGCGGAAAAGAAAGGATATTCCGGAACGTCCATCTGGGTAAAGCGGAACCAAGCGGAACCTATAACATACAACA
>Ga0315338_1002726_pt1 | contig 16711 bp, 18 predicted proteins | sample ASW8metaG_FD_204518 | JGI IMG/M metagenome (GOLD analysis project Ga0315338, IMG submission 204518) | Ammonia-oxidizing marine archaeal communities from Monterey Bay, California, United States - ASW #8 | ecosystem: Environmental > Aquatic > Marine > Coastal | place: USA: California | collected... | reverse complement strand
GGCGATATTAATATAAAGAGTTTTATGCCCTTGGCAGTAGAATTTGGAATGGGTATCGATAAACTAAATATTGATCGCTATTTACCTAAGCAGGAAAAATCAAAACAAAAAAAATCATCAAAGCAACCAAAACCAATCACCCCAGAGACCGCTGCGGTTGCCACTGTAGCGAATGTGTCCACCCAAGCATTACAGACGTTAAATATCAAAGGCGACTTAGCAATTGGAGAGTTGGTATTTTCTAACGCTAAACTTTCAGATATAGCGCTTAGTATCAATGCGGCTGACGGACTGATTGAACTAAATCCCGTGTCAGCAAAGCTATATCGGGGGACCTATTCGGGCAATATTGTACTTAATGCAAAAGATAAAATACCAAATTTAACGATGCAGTCAAAATTAGCAGCTGTACAAACGGAACCTCTATTAAAAGATGTGATGGGTACGGCTGACCTCTTAGGCGAAGCCAATATTAATCTATCATTGAGTAGTGTGGGGGCAGATATCAATAAATTAAAAAGCTCACTCTCAGGCAATGCAGATATTATATTTAAGGATGGGATTTTAAAGGGTGTTGATATTGCTAATACGTTAAGGCAGATAGAGATGATGTACGAGTCAAAACGTTTTGGTGATATAGAAACAACCGGAGATACACAATTTAAATCATTGACGGCTACCCTCAATATTAAAAACGGAATTGTTGATAACAATGACCTCTTATTGAGTGCAGCGGGTTTTAAAGTTAACGGAAAAGGAATGTTAATAAATCTCAATGATGAGACGTGGAAGTATAATATGAATGTTGTAGTCGATAACTCTACGGCAACTAAGGGCGAGGAGAAATATAATATTGGTGGCTATGATATTTTAATAAAATGTAGGGGTAAGGTTATCAATAAGCTCTGTATGCCGGATATTGGTTCTATGATTGAGGCTATCTTTAAGGAAACCACAAAAGAAAAACTTTTAGATAAACTTGGAATTAAAATTCCAGGTCTTACACCAAAGGAAGAAGCACCAAAGGAAGAAGCACCAAAGGAAGAAGCACCAAAGGAAGAAGCACCAAAGGAAGAAGCACCAAAGGAAGAAAAGCGAACAACACCAAAAGACCCATTGAATGAACTTAAGGATGCGGTTATCGAAGATTTATTTGAGAAGTTGTTTTAATTATTATTGTGGCACCTCAAGCGTTTTCAGATTTAGTTCTCAATTGGTTTAAGCAAAATGGCAGGAAAAATCTACCATGGCAAATCAAGGTTAGTCCCTACAAAGTCTGGGTTTCAGAAATTATGTTACAGCAAACCCAGGTTATAACCGTTATCCCTTATTTCAAACGGTTTATGAAACGGTTCCCCGATGTTCAAACGCTAGCCAACTCATCACCGGATGAAGTTTTACATTATTGGACGGGTTTAGGTTACTACGCTCGTGCCAGAAATTTATATAAAACAGCTAAAATAATAACAAAAGAATATCAAGGTATTTTCCCATTGTCCCTAAATGAAGTCATGAGCCTTCCGGGTATCGGTAGGTCAACTGCAGGCGCTATTTTGTCATTATCATGCGATAAGTGTTTTCCTATATTAGATGGCAATGTTAAACGTGTTTTAACTCGCTATCATGGTATTAAGGGATGGCCTGGAGAGAAGAAAATCGAGAATAAACTTTGGTCATTAGCCGAGTTATATACACCACGTAAATTAACTAAACAGTACACGCAGGCCATCATGGATTTAGGCGCGACTGTTTGTACTAGACGTAAGCCAGATTGCGATATATGTCCCTTAACTTTAACTTGTTTTGCAAGAGAAATGGGAAAGCAACACGATTTTCCAGGGAAAAAACCAACAGCAGTCATACCAAAACGAGATACGGTATTTGCGATTATGGAAAATAATAATGGTGAGATTTTATTGGAACAACGACCGTCGAGTGGTATTTGGGGTGGGTTGTGGTGTTTCCCCGAGTTTTCATCGCACTTACGAATAGAAGAAATGATTAAGAGAAAATATGGATTTAACATCAAACAACAAAAAGAATATAAGCCCATTAAGCATGAATTTACACATTTTCATTTAACGATTAGACCTATCCACATTAAAATACGAATATATACAGATAAGGATTACGATACAAAGGTGTTAAAATGGATTCATCCTAAAACAAATCCAAACCTAGGATTACCAGCACCCGTTTTATCTATGTTGATTGATTTAAATAATACTAAGAGGGCAGTTCTAAATGAGTCGTAAAGTGCATTGCGTTAAACTCGATAAAGAAGCAGACGGATTAAATGTAGTAACTTATCCTGGTGAATTAGGAAAACGCATTTATGAGCAAGTATCTCAGGAAGCGTGGCAAATGTGGCTCGGCCATCAAACCATGTTAATAAATGAATATCGATTAACACCCATTGAACCTAAAGCACGAGAATTTTTGGAAGAAGAAATGGAAAAGTTTTTCTTTGGTGGAGGTTCTGAAAAACCAAAAGATTTTGTAGAGCCCGAGAAAGAGAAATAGCATAACTTGACGTAATACTTTTATGTCGGTTTAATACGCGTCTTTTTTTTCAAGAAATAACAAAGGCCAGGTAGCTCAGTCGGTAGAGCAGAGGACTGAAAATCCTTGTGTCGACAGTTCGATTCTGTCCCTGGCCACCATATCATATTAGAAATACTACAATCATAACGTGAATAAGATTGCTATTTTTGCAGATGTGCAAAACATCTACTATACTACCCGTCAAAGCTATGGTCGCCAGTTTGATTACAAAAAACTTTGGCAACGCATCAGTAACGAAGGAAAGATTGTTTATGCTTATGCGTATGCAATACATCGTGGCGATGACCAACAGATTAAATTCCAAGATGCACTCAAACGCATCGGCTTTACAGTTAAATTAAAACCTTTTATTCAACGTAGTGACGGCTCCGCAAAAGGAGATTGGGATGTGGGAATTACTATTGATGTTATGAAAATAGCAAAAGACGTCGATAGCGTTATCTTGCTCTCAGGTGATGGTGACTTCGGCCTATTACTGGAACAAATAAGAAATGATTTCGGCGTTAGTACTCAAGTCTATGGCGTACCAACACTCACAGCTAAAAATCTTATTAATTCTAGTAATGTCTACCACCCCATTACAGAAGAATTAACATTATGAGTAATCAAATTGACTGTCTGTTTTTAATAAAAGAGGAAATTTTATGGCTAGTTTAAGTTGTTGGGGAGAAGTCACAACGGAAAATGAACAGGACGTCATTGCGGCCAATCGTAAGCTCCATCCGCAGCAAGTGAAACTGTTATCAGTACTCACCGACATCTTGACCTCTACTAAGACCGAATACTGGATCGACCAGGGCACCCTGCTAGGCGCTTATCGGCATGGAAAATTCATCGAACGTGATTCTGATACAGATATCGCGATTAGGAATAAAGAGCAATTCGAAGATCTCTATGAACTATTGAAATCCAAACTGCCAAGCATTTACGGTAGTGAGCGAAAAGGAAACCACTGCAAAGGCTACCGAATCTGGTTGAAGACCGGCGGTACTTTCAAGGGAACTTTCAAAGAGAGAGAGATCCAATGGCCATTGGTTTGCTGTGATGTGATGTTTTACAAATACAACCAGCAGGATAAGACCTACGTTCAACAATACGAAGGATTCGGGGTAGAAACATTCATCTTTCCGGAGACAGCGATCTTTCCTCTCAATCTGATTGAGTTTGAAGGAAGTACGTATCCTTGCCCAACTGATTTAGAAGAATATCTGAAAATTCAGTATGGCTATATTGGGGAGGGCGCATATTGGGATCCCGATATAAATCGATGGGCTAAGACTTAATACTTTCGCGTTAATTTCTATCATCATTCGCTGCCGAGTGTCTGCTTCCGCTGGATAGCATACATTCATAGTGGTTGAAAAAAGAGTGTGACGTAGATGTGACGTAACTAGTCTAAATGTGACGTAATTTAAGAGGTGGTGTGCAACTTAAGTGTTTGTTTATATTAGTAATGCCTTTCTGGTACTACTTCTGAAAATCCTTGTGTCGACAGTTCGATTCTGTCCCTGGCCACCATCTTATTTTTCTATTTTCCATAGATTCGCTGATTTAAATCCTAATAAGTATAAAGCAACATAAGTAGGAAGACATACCGCTACAACAAGTAGTACTTCAACAAGGGGGAGAGTTATATTTTGTAAAATAGTATTGTATATAAGGTCCCACATTACATTCAACACAAAACAGATCTTCCAAAAATTCGCCGATACTAGTTTCATTTTGTAGGTGTATGCAAAAAGACCGGCTAAACCATTAATAGTAACTATTAAATCGAGATAAAATAATATGGTTTTCGATTCGGTTATAAAAGCTTCTGTGTAACCTGCAGCTACTACTAGTAAAAAAAACCAAGAATAAATTTTCCATCCCATAAGCGATTCCATAAATCTTCTAATGAAGAAGTTCCTCAGGCAAAGGGGCTTTCAGTACATCCTATATTTATTTAATTTTGCAAGTACCAGATAAAATCATACCAATTTCTGTATGGTAAAAATATGGTTTATCAATACTCTCCTTATCAAAATCATTCATTTGAAATAATGCGTAAGTTCCATTACCTTTAAAGTGTGTGAAAACTTTTAGTGAGTTATCATCTTTATTCGTAGAAATAACAACTGGTTTATTATCCTTGTCGCCATTATTTAGTCTAGTTTTTAGAGCTGTTGTATTCAGAATACTTCCAGACTCATTATCAATAGTAAATCGTCTCTTTACATAATTTCCTTTCCAGCCATGAGTAACGAAGTACCCATTGTCATTCAAGCCAGCTACATTGACTATTGAACATACATATAAATCAGCATATGCCCAATTTGAGATTAGTAAAATTACCAAAAATAGAATTTTTTTCACTAGATAATACCCCTAAAATTTATATTTTTTATATTAGTTAAATCGTATATTCTGTTTTTATAGAATAGATTTCAAGTGAAATCTAAATTCCTTTGTTAAGTACCACAAAAAGTTTGATAGTTATGATCGGGCTTTTCAGGCGGATGCATATATTCGCTATTATCAGGTTGATCCTGATATGGTTTATTCAGCAATAAAATCAAATGATCCATATAGGAATAGTCGTTGTTATCAACTGCTTCATAAATAGCTTTTTCAATCCGGTGATTACGCGGGATAAAAGCCGGGTTTTCCTTTTGCATTGATATTTTTATTTTTTTAAATGATGTACTTTGTATTTTTAGACGCTTTCGCCAGCATACCAACCACTCACTAATTTTATTTTGTGACAAAAATTGTTTTTCAAAATTTAAATTACCAGTATCATTTTCAATAGCATCAGATAAATAGCGAAACGTTAATGTATAATCAGTTTTATTTTCTTTCATTAATTCCAGCAATTGTTCGAGCAAATTAATATCTTCCGGTTCATTTTGTGTTAAACCAATTTTTTTATACATTCCACTGAGCCAGTATTTTCGAAATTTATCTTGAAAAGAATCTAGAATTTCTTCGGCAATGCCTATGGCTTTATCTCTGTCGGGATGAATTAATGGTAGCAAGCATTCTCCAAGACAGGCTATATTCCACTGTGCAATATTTGGTTGATTACCATAAGCATAGCGACCATGATGATCAATTGAACTAAAAACAGTGGCCGGGTCATAGCTATCCATAAAAGCACAGGGACCGTAATCAATCGTTTCCCCAGAGATAGATGTATTGTCGCTATTCATAACCCCGTGTACGAAACCAACATGCATCCATTTAGCAATAAGCGCTGCTTGCCTATCACAAACGGATTCCAAAAAAGTTTGATAGCGGAGATTAGATTTTTTTATATTAGGAAAATGGCGATTAATCGAATAATCCGCTAATAGCTGTAAATTTTCCTGGTCATCGGATGCAGCAAAATATTCAAATGTCCCTACACGAAGATGGCTAGATGCGATACGAGTAAGAATACCACCAGGCAATGATGTTTCCCTTGATACCAATTCACCAGTTACAATAATCGCCAATGAACGTGTTGTTGGAATATTAAGGGAATGCATAGCTTCGCTTATAATGTATTCTCTAATAACAGCGCCAAGCGGCGCACGCCCATCACCACTTCTTGAATAGGAAGTTTGTCCAGAACCTTTTAATTGTATATCAAATCGACAACCACCATTATTAACAATCTCGCCTAATAAAATGGCACGTCCATCACCCAGTTGCGGAACAAAGTAACCAAATTGATGACCGGCATAAACCAAAGCTATAGGTTCCGAGCCCTCTAGCACTATATTCCCTGAGAAAATATCACTAAGGATATCGTTATCTTCGATTACATTTAAACCGATTTCATTTGCCAGAAGTTTATTAAAACGAACCAGTTTTGGTTCTTTGACAGGAGTAGGTTTTATACATTCAAAAAAAGATTTTGGCAATCTCGCATAACTATTATCAAAATTAATTAATTTTTTTTTATCAGGCATCATGTTTTATGCATTTAAAAAATATATTTAAGGTTTAAGAATTTAAAATGTATCAAAAATAATTTGTTGCGGTAACAGAGCACATTCCATTTACAAGCTCAACTTTTACAACAGGCTCTGATGCGGCCAAAGGTATTAATTTCACTTCTATAACGGCATTACCTTTACCACTGTTTGTATAGACAGTGCCCACATTGTTTTCTGTTGTCATATACGGGGTAAAATCGTCATTCGTACTATATTTAAATTCAGCACTACAATTAATATCAACGTCTACTATCTTATCGCAATATGAATCAACAACCACATCAAATTTTGCACTACAAGACTCATATCCATTGATTATTATACTGTCTTTGCATTGCATGTTGACATCTATAATACTTAAATCAACATTATCTAATTTAAGATTACATTTCTTTTTCCCATCATTAATAGAACTCAATTCTTTAATAGAATCTGAATTGACCATTTTTAAGTATATCGATGAAACATAACCAGTTTCATTTCCTTCGATGATAGTTTTTACCCATTCAGTTGACATTGGCGTCACTAAAATTTTTTGTCCTCTATACAAAGAACCAATGATTCGCCCTTCATTACTAGGGATAGATCTAATATTTAATGAACTCGCAGTTACTTCAGCGGTATACATCATATCTGCACTTACAGGTAAATACATAAGTAGCATGAAAGTTTTAATAATTAAAATTTTAATTTTCATTTAAGTAAAATCATTTTTTATTAATTAATAAATTGATTCCAATTAAAACTCATATCAGCGATAACAAAAAACGAAGGATTAATTAATGAATCCTTTATATTATATTTAATTGGATTAAAATTTTCATCGACAACACTCCCGCCGGATTCTTCAACAATACATTGGGCTGCAGCTGTATCCCATTCAGAAGTAGGGCCAAACCGTGGATATATGTCAGCTTTACCTTCTGCAACAAGACAGAACTTTTGTGAACTGCCGATTGACAGAATTGTTGCATTTTTCAAATTAGATATAAAAGATCTTTGTTTTTCATTCCCATGAGAACGACTACCAGCAACCGTAATATCATTTTTATTTGTTTTTTTAACTGATATTCTTCTTTTATTTTTTTCATAACATTTATAGGCGCCATAATCTGTGGTTGCTATATAACTTGTATCGATCACGGGGATATAAATGGCTCCTAATACAGATTGATTTCCATCGATTAGCGCTATATTGACAGAGAATTCACCATTTTTTTTAATAAACTCACGTGTTCCATCAAGCGGGTCAACAAGCCAGTATTGCGACCATTTTTTCCTTTCGGAAAAATCAATACGCGAAGATTCTTCTGATAGAATTGGTATGGTTGGGGTGAGTATTGAAAGACTATGGCAAATTATTTTATGTGCCGCGGTATCTGCTGCTGTTAGCGGTGAATTGTCTTCTTTATTAGTAACAGAGAAATCTGTTTCATAAATTTCTAAGATTTTTCTGCCAGCCTTACGAGCTATTTTATCTATCTCTAATAGTAACTCAGGTAAATTATTATGATCTATTTTATTCATTTGTTTGGCTTTGTTATCCTAAACATTAATTAAAATCTATTTTATATGTCTTTAGACAACATGGAACCTATAATTAACTGGAAAGAGATAAAAACCGTGCTATTTGATATGGACGGCACGCTGCTCGATTTGTATTTCGATTATTATTTTTGGCAAGAATATTTACCCGAACAATGGGCCAAAAAGAATAATATGAGTACTCAGGAAGCAAAGGTTAAGTTACTGGATTGGTATGAAAAGGAATCAGGGACACTTTCTTGGTATTGTCTTGATTTTTGGACTCAGAAACTAAATTTTGATGTATTTGCATTAAAAGCTGATATTCGACATCTAATCAAATACAGACCTCATGCAGAGTCTTTTTTAACACGATTACATCAGTTAGATTTTTCACTAACATTGGTTACCAATGCGCATGAGAAACTAATTAGAATGAAAACTGAAGAAACAGGAATTGATACTTTTTTTGGCGAGATAATTAGTTCTCATTCAATAGGTCACGCAAAAGAGGAAAATGCTTTTTGGGAAAAATTAAAATCTAAAGTTCCATTTGATGAAAACAAAACCTTATTAATTGATGATAATTTGACTGTATTGAGAACTGCTAGAGAATTTGGAATTAAACATCTTTTGACAGTGGCAAAACCTAATAGCCAAAAACCAAATCAAAATTCGGAAGAATTTGAGGCAGTTTATTCTTTTGATGGGATTGTTTTTTAAAATTTTATTTTAAACCATAACAAAAGTCCCAAACATTATGTTCTAATTTTTTACCTCGGCATTCATATCGTGTTTCAGTTCTCCAAAGAGGTCTTGGCGAAAAATTATTTTCACCAGCTAGATTAATCAATCCTGAATCATTATTGGCAAGTTCTCTAATATATTCTGCATAATCTTCCCAATCAGTTGCAATATGTAAGCGACCATGGGCAACAAGTTTTTCTTTTAGAAGTTTTATTAGTTTCTGGTTAACAAGACGACGTTTGTGGTGTCTTTTTTTAGGCCATGGGTCGGGGAAGAAGATAAAAACCTGGCTTAAAGAACGATTGGGTATTTGTTTGTTAAGAATATCCATTACATCATATTTAATAATTTTTATATTCTTTAGAGCGGCTGATTCTATTTTATTTAATAATTGCCCTATTCCTGGTCGGTGTACTTCAACTGCTAAATAATTATTTTCCGGATGTAATTTTGCATGATTAATAGTTGATTCTCCTATCCCAACACCAATATCCAAAATTATAGGACCATGCCTTTTAAAAATTTTTTCAAAATTAATTATTTTAGGATTATATTCAAGCCCATATTTAATCCAGTAATTATTTAAACCATGGAGCTGTGATTTTGTGAGTCGTCCTTCTCGCTTTACATAGCTTCTTATTGAGCTTGTGCTCGTTATATTATTTTTTATGAAAATCAATATTCTTACTCGGATGGCGTGAAAAATAGATTAAAAAAAACGGCCATCAATTGGCGAAGAAGCGCTTGCGTAGGCGCGTTTTGGCATGCGTCCAGCAAGATATGCCTCTCTTCCTGCTTGAATCGCCTTTTTCATTGCGCTTGCCATTAGTATAGGATTTTTAGCTTCCGCAATAGCTGTATTCATTAGCACGCCATCGCACCCAAGCTCCATAGCAATTGATGCGTCTGATGCTGTACCTACGCCCGCATCTACAATTATTGGTACTGATGCATTTTCAACTATAGTGCGAATATTATAGGGATTCTGAATACCCAGGCCGGAACCAATTGGTGCCGCGAGCGGCATAACGGCAACACAACCAATCTCCTCTAAACGTTTAGCGATAATTGGGTCGTCGGTGGTGTAGACCATAACTTTAAAATTATCATCTATAAGTTTTTTCGCAGCATCTAAAGTTTGTGTGATGTTGGGGAAAAGCGTTTTTTCATCAGCCAATACTTCAAGTTTGACTAAATCATGGCCATTTAATAGTTCTCTGGCCAACTGACAAGTTCTAACTGCAGAAGCAGCATCGTAGCAACCTGCGGTGTTAGGTAGGATTGTAAATTTATCAGGTGGAATTATATCAAGTAGATTTGGTTCATTTTTTTCTTGACCAAGATTAGTACGTCTAATCGCCACAGTTACAATTTCGGCACCGCTTTTATTAATAGCAGATTTTGTTTCTTGTGAATTTTTATACTTACCGGTACCAACTAGTAATCTAGAGGAATATTTAGAACCTGCTATTGTAAATTTATCCGTATGAGAGTTTGTCATAAGTATCTTTTAAATTGACAGATATAATTCTATCCGCCACCAATAGCTTGAACAATTTCAATTTTATCTCCACTATTTATTTCTTGATTACTGTATTCACTTCTTGGAATAATAATTTGATTTATTTCGACAGCATATTTTCCATTCAGTTCTAGATTTTTAATTAAGGCGACGACCGAGCAATTATTTTCTATTGAGTAAGAAGAACCGTTAAGTAAAATCTTCATTTTAGGCTACTAGTCCAGACTAATTTCTAGAACTTCTTTTGCAATATAACATTTTAATGATGATTTCTTTTCTGCAATAATCTTTTCACATTTCCTGTGGATATTACTTACCGTTTCATCATCGTTATTTGGGTCATGTGAAAATAAAAATAGATTCTTAACCTTGGCATCAATCGCCATATTAATTATATCGATATAGCAAGAGTGACCCCAACCTTTTTTCTTTTCGTAGTCTTGAGGGGTATATTGCGCATCATGAATTAATATATCAGTATTAGCTATTGCATTAACTTCCGCCTCATACTCTTCACGATTCATCTCCGTAAACATGGTTGTTTCTTCCTGGGTAAAACCCGCCAATTTTTTTTTGATTGATTTATCGAGAAACAAGCATTCATTATCCGGGACATATATTATGGTTTTGTTTTTGGCTTTTATCTTATATCCATACGTTATTCCCGGATGGTGAGCGCTGTAATATGAAATCTCCATCGGACCATAATTTAGCTTTTTTTGTTTTGGGTCGAGATAAGATATTTTTGCCACCCACTCCTCAGTACCCACAGGAAAGTAGGGGGCTTTCATTTGGTTATCAATATATTTTTTTATTACTTCTTTTGAGACTCCAGGGCCAAAAAAACTGATATTGTATTTTGAAGAAAATGCGGGGACGAAGAAAGGTAGGCCAGAAATATGATCCCAATGAAAATGCGATAATAATATTAGCAGTTCTTTATGTTTATCATCAGATATTAATTTATTTCCAAGAGGTATAATGCCAGTCCCAGCATCACAAATAAGCACATGGTCATCTACATTTATTTCAACACAAGGGGTATTGCCGCCTACTTCTAGGTGGGTTTTAAATGGTGCAGTATACGAACCCCGTACACCCCAAAAGCGGATATAAGATTTTGCCATACTTCAAATTTCTAATAAGTACTAAATGGATTAAACAAATTATTATTATTTTATATAGTCAAGCATTATACTAGTAATAGATCGCATTGACATTGGTTTAACAATAAAATCAAGCGCCCCTAGCTCAAAAGCAACCGTCCGATCTTGGGTATAATCCTTCGATGTAATCATTATCACTCTAGTATCACTATGGAGAGGTATTTTTCTTAATTCCTCAAGGAAGGTTAGCCCATTTTTATCTGGCATTATAATATTTAGGAAAAGCAAACTAGGCTTATTATTGTTAAGATATTCCATTGCTGACTCTGTGTCCCCATAAGTTTTTAGGTCAATTGATAAATTTTCAACACTTCGTAGAAAAAATTTACGAGAAGTTGCATTATCATCAACGATAATTACAGTTCGTTTATATTCGCCCATTATAGAATCTACAGTTCGTTTATATTCGCCCATTATAAAATCCTATCCATTTGCCAAGTCTAAATTCTACGTAAAAGTCAATTGTGCATTACTACAGGGAAACAAAATATCAGAATTTAATGATTTATTACTAAGGGACTTTGAGATTTAGTGACGCAGTTCAACTTATTGGTATGTGAAATTATGATTTGGCAGCTTAATTCAATGTGAATTTTTATTTTTTTGTATCAAATTACATTGATTTATTTTCAATTTTCTGCTCTATAGTTATAGAATTTATGTTATTAGCTGCCAGTATTTTTTTCACAGCGTCCTTTTTTTCTTTATCTTTAAATGGTCCAACGAAGACACGAAAGCTAATACCTTTACCAATTATATTTGTTTTTCTTATATGTGCAGATAGTCCTGAAAAAGCAAGTTTTGCTTTTAAAGCATCCGCCGATTTAAAATTTTTAAAAGAACCAATCTGAATAGTATATGTCGTTATTTTTTCACTTTTATCAATATTTATTTGTGTTTCCGGGTATGTTTTTTCAATAATTTCTTCTACTATTCTTTCTTCTAGTATTGTTGGAAAATCGAATGTTATTTCTTTTGTGTTTATAGTTTCAATATTTTCATTTTCTTTATTATAATTATTGTCATTGAATGATGGTTTTCCCTTATATATATTCTCATTTTGATTAAAATAAATACTGGTTGCAAATGTACCCAATACCAATCCAATTAAAAAAGAAAATAGATTACTGGTATTTTTTATTTTTGGTTCTGATTTATTATTTTTTATATTTTTATAATCTCGCGGCATTACATTTCCTCTGGAGAACTTACCCCTAATTGTAATAATCCATTTCTTATTACCTGTCTTGTAGCGTCTATGAGTGATAAGCGCGCATTCCTAATTAAATTATCTTCAACTAAGAATTGGTTAACGTTATAGTAAGTATGAAAATCGTTTGCAAGATCTTTTAAATAATATGCTAGTTGATGTGGCTCAAAGGAAACAGCTGCGCTTTCGATTACATTAGGATATTTAGCGAGAGATCTAAGTAATTTAATTTCATGATCTTCCGTCAATGTTGATAAATCTGAAAGTTTTTTTGATTGAAAAAAAGTATATCCTTTCTCATTCATTTGGCGGAATACACTACAAATTCTCGCGTGTGCGTATTGAATATAATATACTGGATTATCATTTGATTCAGATTTGGCGAGTTCTAAGTCAAAATCTAAATGCTGTTCGTTCTTTCTCATTATATAGAAAAAGCGAGCAGCATCTTTACCAACTTCTTTTATTAATTCTTTTAAAGTAATAAATTCACCCGATCGCGTGGACATTTGTAATTTTTCTTTACCTCTAAAGAGCGTTGCAAATTGTACAAGTAATATTGTTATTGCTTCGGGAGGATAATCAAGGGCTTTCATTGAGGCCTTAACTCTTTCAATATATCCATGATGATCAGCGCCCCAAATATTTATTATCTTTTTATAACCACGTTCAAATTTAGAAAGATGATATGCAATATCAGAGGCAAAATAAGTTTTTTGACCATTCTCCCTTTCTAGCACGCGGTCCTTCTCGTCTCCAAGCTTACTAGAGCGGAACCATTTAGCCCCATCTTTTTGATAAACCCAAGATTTGTCATTTAGTTTTGCAATACATTGATTAACCGAATTGTTTTTTAGTAGAGAATATTCTGAATACCAATTATTAAATTCAACACCAAATTCATTCAGATCATTTTTAATAGAAGATAATATTGAATCTAGGCACGTTTCTAAAATGAGACGATAATTCTTTCCTCCAAGCACGCTGACACAATGCTTAATTAATTTATCAATTTTTATATCTGCTTCTTCTTTTGTATCTAGTAAATCCAAAATATCTTTATGGGGAGTTACAAATTTATTCGCATATTTATTTTTTAAGTCAGCAGCAATATCAATTATATAATTACCCTTATAGGCACTTTCCGGGAAACAAATTTCTTTATCATGCTGCTGCAGGTAACGTATCCAAGTGCTAACAGTTAGGATATCCATCTGTCTTCCAGAATCATTTACATAATATTCACAATGAATATTGAAGCCAGTTTTTTTAAGCAAATTGACTATTGCGGCGCCGTAGGCAGCTCCTCTGCCATGCCCGATATGTAGAGGACCAGTTGGGTTTGCTGAAACAAATTCAATTAATGTCGATTGATTATCTCCGATTTTAGAATTTCCATATGCATCACCTTTTTCTAAAATATCGAGCACTACAGATTGATATGAATTCTGATTTAGAAAAAAGTTAATAAATCCAGGACCTGCAATCTCAGTTCGTTTTATTAAATCTGATTTTGGGAGGTTTTCAGTAATCCTATTTGCTAATTCACGTGGATTACGATTATGAGTTTTCGCTAATACCATGGCTAAATTACTAGCAAAATCACCATGTGATGGGTCACGGCTGTACTCAATTTTAATATCGTCTTTTTTAACTGCAATTACCATTCCCTCGGATTTGAGTACTCGTAGGGATTGGTCAAGTAATGCTTGGAGTTGTTTTTTCAATTAAGCCATCTCAGAAAAAAAAGTGGCGTTATTGTATTAGTTTTAATAAAACAAGAGAAGTTGATTGGAGCGGCCTATTTAACTACAGTTAATCCAAGAATTTCCCAATTTTGCATACCACCACGATACCATTTGAGTTTTTCAGCTGGATAACCAAACCTGAGTAATGTTTTGATATTGGAGGGTGATTGGCCACACCACATGCCATTGCAAAAGAGTACTAGTGTTTTTACATTTGAAAAATTCCATAATCCCTCAATATTCGTTACACCAAATTTTTTTTCTAGAATCTCTGCTATTTGGAAAGGGTCAGCCCCAGCTTCTGGTTTTAATAAAGTCCAAGGAATATTGATTGAGCCCGGAATAGTGCCATTTCTAACCCAATCCTCCGTGCGTGAATCAATAATTAGAATAGAATTGTCACCACTAGAGATTTTTCTTAGATAGTTTAACAATTCCAATTCTCCAACCGTCTCAACACCACCCTCAAGATTATGTGGTTGTATACAAAATGGCGGACATTTTCTTGAGGTTTTTGCATACTCAGGATTAACTAAATTATTAGGTGACTGGTTTCTCTGAATTCTAATTTCTTTTCCTTTATGCTTTACATCAATAAAGCCAATGTCACTACTTATTTTAACTTCAAGTTCATCACTTGACGCAGATGAAATATTTATTACCAATAGAGAGGTAAATAGAAGTAGTAGAACGTTTTTGATTGTATTATTCATTATTAATTGCTTAGTTCATATCTTGTGGGTCTATGTCTAATGACCAGCGAACTTTTTTTGAATTTTTCGTTTTTTCAAGATTTTTTAACCATTCATCCAGATGTTCATGCAATATTTTTCTATTTGTTGCTTGAATAATTAACTGGTAGCGAAAGCGTCCGCCATATTTTTCTATTATAGCTGGTATTGGACCAAACAATAGTAACGTGTTTTTTGATAACTGTTTCAATTGCATACTAGCATGCTTAATAAAACGTTTTATCTCTTCAATATTATGCGCCTCTACCCTTAATAATGCCATGTATGAATATGGCGGTAATGATGAACATTTTCTTTCTTTCAATAATGATTTAGCAAGATAATTATATCCATGTTTAATTAGGTTATGAAATAACTGATGTTCAGGATTATATGTTTGCACAATAACCGTGCCTTCTCTTTTACCTCTCCCCGTTCGACCACTCACTTGCATAAAGAGTTGTCCTAATCTTTCACTAGCACGAAAGTCAGTGGAGAATAATCCGCGATCCGCATCAACAATTGCAGCCAAAGTAACTTTTGGGAAATGATGTCCTTTTGCGATCATTTGGGTCCCGATTAAAATATCAATTTGGCCGGAATGTACTTTGCTTAGATATTTGTCCATTGAATCTTTTTTTTGTGTTGTATCACGATCAATCCTCGCAATATTCGATTTAGGGAATATTTTTGAGAGTACCTCCTCAATTCTCTCAGTTCCATGTCCAAGTTGAAGTAATTCTGATTCACATAAAGGACAGTTTTTTATATTTTTTTTTGATGAGCCACAGCGGTGGCAATTAAGACGATTATTAGACTTATGATAGGTAAGGGGTATTTCACACCTGTCACATTCTGCTTTCCAGCAACAATGATGACAATAAAGATGTGTTGCATAACCTCTTCTATTTAGAAATAACAGTATTTGATTATTGGTTTTTAAATTCTTATCGATTTCATTAATGAGCATTTGTGACAATGGCCCATTCATTTTTTTATTTTTTATGTCGAGTAATTTATATTTGGGTTGTTTCGCAACACCAGCCCTAACAGGTAAAACTAAATGTATATATCGATTTTTTTCAGTGTTATGAATTGTTTCTAGTGAAGGGGTAGCAGAGCCTAATATTACGGGGACACCATTTCGATTCGCACGAACAATCATCAAATCTCTTGCCGAGTATTGGAAGCCACTATGCTGTTTGTAAGAAAGGTCATGCTCTTCATCTACAATATAGATACCGGGATTTAGGAGAGGCGTCCAAACGGCAGAACGTGTTCCCAAAATAATTTTTGCTTTACCTGTTTTTGCGTCTTGCCAATATTTAAGCCTTTCGCTACCAGAAAGACCAGAATGCTGTATAGCCATATGTACTTTAAATCGATTTTTAAAGCGTTGTATTAGTTGTGGGGTTAAGCCAATCTCTGGCAATAAAACCAAACATTGTTTTTTAGATTTAATCACGGATTCCATGACTGACATATAGACTTCAGTTTTACCGCTACCAGTTATCCCATCAAGTAAGAAAACTGAAT
>Ga0315338_1002724_pt1 | contig 16726 bp, 12 predicted proteins | sample ASW8metaG_FD_204518 | JGI IMG/M metagenome (GOLD analysis project Ga0315338, IMG submission 204518) | Ammonia-oxidizing marine archaeal communities from Monterey Bay, California, United States - ASW #8 | ecosystem: Environmental > Aquatic > Marine > Coastal | place: USA: California | collected... | reverse complement strand
ATCAAAGCGCTCGGTGGCTATCCCGTCGTGGTCAAGCCTTTCGCGGAGGGCTCCACTTTTGGGATCAGTATTGTTCGGTCGGAGGCGGATTGGTCCCGCGCGGCTGAGGTGGTCCGACCTTTTCTTCATGGCTCTCGCGGCGCGATGGTCGAGCGTTATGTCCCTGGTCGCGAGCTGACAGTCGGGGTCCTTCTGGATGTCGCCCTACCCATCGTGGAGATCTCTCCTCACCAGGGCTTCTACGACTTCGAGCGGAAGTACACCTCCGGCGCCAGCGACTACGAGGTCCCCGCGGATCTCCCTGGACCCTTGACCGCCCAGATGCAGGGCTGGGCCCGGAGGGCCTATCGCGCCCTGGGATGTCGGGACCTGGCTCGGGTGGACTTTCGGCTGGCGGATGATGGTGAGATTGCCTGCCTGGAGCTCAATACGCTTCCGGGCATGACCAGTACGAGCCTTTTTCCCATGGCCGCAAATGCAGTGGGGATTGATTTCGGCGAGCTGCTCGATATTCTGTGTCGAACGGCTGCAAAACGAGGACGCGAGTGGGGAGGGGAACGGTGAGCATCAAAGTACACGACACCTTGTCGGGGGATCGCAAAGAGTTCGTCCCGGTCAATCCGGATTTTGTCGGGATGTATGTCTGCGGCGTTACCGTCCAGGGCAAACCCCATGTCGGGCATATGCGGGCGGCCATTTCCGGCGACATCATCCGTCGGACACTCAAGTACTTCGGCTACGATGTGATCTTCCTCAACAACTTCACGGACGTCGATGACAAGATCATCGAGCGCGCGCGCCAGGAGGGATGTGGGTACGGAGAGATTGCGCAGCGTAACATCGATGCCTATATGGAAGCGCTCGGGAGGCTGAACATTCTCCCGGCCACGCACTATCCGTGCGCGACACAGCACATGCCCGAAATCGAAGAGCTTATCCAGCGTCTGATCCAGAAAGACGTGGCCTATGCCACGGACGGCGATGTCTATTTTCGGGTCGGCCGATTTGCCGAGTACGGGAAGCTCTCCCGTCGCAAGATCGAAGACCTTCGCTCCGGGGGGCGGATCGATCCCACCGAGAACAAGGAGAGCCCGCTCGATTTCGCTCTCTGGAAGGCAGCGAAGGAGGGGGAGCCCTACTGGGAGACTCCCTGGGGGCGCGGGCGCCCGGGCTGGCACATCGAGTGCTCGGCCATGGCGATGAAGTATCTCGGTGACACGATCGATTTTCACGGGGGTGGGCTCGATCTCATCTTTCCCCATCACGAGAACGAGATCGCGCAATCGGAAGCGGCGACCGGCAAGGAGTTTTCGCGTCATTGGGTTCACAACGGCCTCGTCACTCTGGGTGGCGAGAAGATGTCGAAGTCGACCAATCACGTCTTTCTGATCGAGGAGCTGTTGGAGCGAGTCGACCCCGACACGGTCCGCTTCTATTTGATGTCCACTCACTACCGAAGTCCGATCGAATTCAGTGAGGAGCGCCTGGCCGAGGCCGGGGTCGCTTTTGGACGACTCCAGGCAACGGCAGAGGCACTCAGAAAAGCTCTCGGCGAGCCACCGTCGGCAGAGGAACTCGAGGAGCCCATTGCGCTTGAGTCCGTCACAGATCCGGAGATACGAGGTGTTTTTGCCCTCTTTCGGGAGGCTATGCAGGACGACTTCAACACCGCCAAGGCCCAGGGGCACCTTTTCGAGCTCTGCCGTCTCCTCAATCGGTTCCTGGCCAGCTCGTCCTCGGGATCAGATGAGGACCGGCTGCGGGATGGCCAACGGGTGTTTCATCATCTCGGAGACTTCCTTGGGCTGAATCTGCGGGAGATCAGCGAAGCCGAGGTGCCAGCAGAGGTTCTGGCCCTCGCTCAGCAACGAACGGAAGCGCGTGCGGCGAAGGATTGGGCTCGGGCCGATGAAATTCGAGATGCCCTGACCGAGAAGGGGTTCGTGGCCGAAGATAGGGACGGGAAGACCGTCGTTCGGCCGATATAAGGGCATTCTTGGGTCAAACTTCGCTAGGAGAAACGGAGCGTCTGGGCCTGGATTTGAGATTGGAACGCCGTTTGCAAGCAGCTTGAAATATCTGGTTGACACTCGCAATTCGGATCCATACCATTCCCTCTCTTGGCGACGAGTAAACATAAGTCTGTCCAGAAGTTGTCCCTAGGTGACAGATCCGAGGTAGTACAGGGCTAACGCTCTGTGCTTTCTTTCTGGTCTCAGGAACGGTTTTTGGCGATGTCGGCCTGGATCTGCTGGCGTAGCTCAGTTGGTAGAGCAGCTGATTTGTAATCAGCAGGTCGGAGGTTCGAATCCTCTCGCCAGCTCAGCTTTTCACTATTTCTGGTGGAAAGCGATTTACGGAGTTTTGTGGCGAGGTTCCCGAGTGGTCAAAGGGAACAGACTGTAAATCTGTCGGCGATTGCCTTCGAAGGTTCAAATCCTTCCCTCGCCACCATTTAGTTTCGTAGTCCGGTCTGTGTCTGGGTTCGGTACAGAGCGGTGAATTCGCGGGCGGGAATAGCTCAGTTGGCTAGAGCGTCAGCCTTCCAAGCTGAGGGTCGCGGGTTCGAGTCCCGTTTCCCGCTCCACTTTGTTCGGGTGCCCACGTAGCTCAGTCGGTAGAGCATCTGCATGGTAAGCAGAAGGTCACCAGTTCGATTCTGGTCGTGGGCTCCACGTTTGAACGTTCTTTAGGAGGACGAAAGAAAGCCATGGCGAAGGAAAAGTTCGAAAGGAACAAGCCGCACGTCAACGTAGGCACGATTGGCCACGTGGACCACGGTAAGACGACGTTGACCGCAGCGATCACGATGGTGCTCGCGAATGCGGGCGGCACGAAGCTCGAGGCTCGTTCGTTCGATTCGATCGACAAGGCTCCGGAAGAGAAGGCTCGTGGGATAACGATCGCCACGGCGCACGTCGAGTACGAGACGGAGGCCCGTCACTACGCTCACGTGGACTGTCCCGGCCATGCTGACTATGTGAAGAATATGGTGACGGGAGCAGCGCAGATGGACGGCGCGATCCTGGTGGTGAGTGCGGCGGACGGCCCGATGCCGCAGACGCGTGAGCACATTCTCCTCGCCCGTCAGGTCGGTGTGCCGTACATCACGGTCTTCCTGAACAAGGTAGACATGGTGGATGACCCCGAGATTATCGAGTTTGTGGAGTGGGACGTTCGTGACCTGCTCAAGCAGTACGAGTTTCCGGGAGACGACATTCCGATCGTTCAGGGCTCGGCTCTGAAGGCGATGGAGAATCCTACGGACGCGGATGCTGCGGGCCCGATCCTCAAGCTGATGGAATCGGTTGACACGTACATCCCGACGCCAGAGCGCGACGTGGACAAGCCGTTCCTCATGCCAGTTGAAGACGTGTTCTCGATCACGGGTCGTGGAACGGTAGCAACGGGCCGTGTCGAGCGTGGCGTGATCAACCAGGGTGACAAGGTCGAGCGTGTCGGAATCCGTGAGACGATGGACGTGGTCGTGACGGGTGTGGAGATGTTCCGCAAGCTTCTCGATCAGGCACAGGCGGGTGACAACGTCGGTCTGCTCCTGCGAGGAATGGACAAGGACGACATCGAGCGTGGGATGGTCCTGGCCGCACCGAAGAGTATTACGCCTCACAAGGTGTTCAAAGGTGAGGTCTACGTTCTGAGCAAGGACGAAGGTGGTCGCCACACGCCGTTTTTCAACGGTTATCGTCCTCAGTTCTACTTCCGTACAACGGATGTGACAGGAACGATGGATCTTCCGGAAGGCCGCGAGATGGTCATGCCGGGTGACAACGTGTCAGTGCAGGTGAACTTGCTCACACCGATCGCGATGGAGGCGGAACTTCGGTTCGCCATCCGTGAAGGCGGTCGTACCGTCGGCGCCGGTGTTGTCGGCGAGATCATCGAGTAAGGGAGCCTCCAGTCCTCATGACCACAGTAACGACAGAAACGGGAGCGCCTGAGAGCGGGAACCTCCTGACGCGGCTGCAGCGATTCATCGCTGATGTGCGGATCGAGCTGCGCAAGGTTACCTGGCCGACGCTCGAGGAAGTGCGTCAGTCGACGATCGCCGTGTTGATCACCTCTTTGGTGATTGCGATCTTTATCTTTGGGATTGATCACCTCATCGGTCGAATCATCAAGACGATTCTGTAGGAAGGTCATGGACGAACAAGTTCAGAACGAAGAGAGCAAGCTCGCGAAGAAGTGGTATGTGATCCATACCTATTCGGGGCATGAGAACAAGGTCAAGGCGAACCTCGAGAAGGCGATTCAATACGCTGAACTCCAGGATCGCTTTGGTGAGATTCTCGTTGCGACGGAAGACTTTGCGGTCGTGAAGGATCGAAAAAAAACGATCACACGGCGTAAGACTTTTCCATCGTATGTGCTCGTGGAAGTTGCGCTGAGTGAGGCCGCCCGAGGGTTGGTTACGAGTATCCCGGGAGTGACGCACTTCGTTGGCGACGAAAAGAATCCGATTCCGCTCACGCAAGCGGAGATAGATCGCATTCGCGGCCGCAAGCCGATCGAACGCATCCAGGTTACGACCGAAGTCCCCTTCAATGTTGGGGAGAGCGTCAAAGTTGTTGATGGCCCGTTTAGTGACTTCACCGGCGAAGTAGAAGAGATCAATCTCGAGCGGGGCAAGGTAAAGGTGATGGTATCCATCTTCGGTCGGGCGACTCCCGTCGAGTTGGATTTCATGCAGATCCAGGCAGTCTAAGAACGACGGGCCTGGCGCTCGACGGAGGATAGTATGGCAAAACCGGTAGTAGCGAAAATCAAGCTGCAGATCGAGGCGGGGCAAGCAAATCCCGCGCCCCCGGTCGGACCGGCGCTCGGTCAGCACCAGCTCAATATCGTGGATTTCTGCAAGCAGTTCAACGCTGCGACCCAGAAACAAATGGGCTACATCATTCCGTGCGTGATCTCGGTGCACGCGGATCGGACCTTCTCCTTTGAACTGAAGACTCCTCCCGCTGCCGTGCTTCTGAAGAAAGCGGCCGGGGTTCCGAAGGGCTCGGGCGAACCGAACGTGACCAAAGTCGCAAACGTGACAAAGGATCAGGTCCGCGAGATCGCCGAAACGAAAATGGAAGACCTCAACGCCAACGACATCGAGGCGGCCATGCTCATGATCGAAGGCACCGCCCGCAGCATGGGCATTACGGTAGGCTAGGAGATTCGCAATGAGCGGGAAGCGTCGTAAGAAGATCGCCGAGAACAAGGCGGAGCACAAAACCGAGGCTCTGGACGAAGGACTGCAGTTCATCAAGAACAATGCCGTCGCCAAGTTCGACGAGACCATCGAGATGGCTTTGCGTCTGAACGTAAACCCGAAGCATGCCGACCAAATGGTGCGTGGAACTGTGGTTCTGCCCAATGGTACCGGTACCTCCGTGCGAGTTCTGGCCTTCGCCAAGGGTGAGAAGCTGAAGGAAGCTGAAGAGGCTGGCGCCGATCACGCTGGCGCCGAGGAACTGATCGAGAAGGTCAAGGGCGGCTGGACGGAGTTCGACCGGGTCGTCACAACGCCGGACATGATGGGTGAGGTCTCAAAGCTCGGTAAGGTTCTGGGCCCGCGAGGTCTGATGCCAAACGCGAAGGTCGGAACGGTGACGTTCGATCTGAAGGGTGCGGTCGAGCAGGCCAAAGCGGGAAAAATCGAGTTTCGGGTCGACAAGGCCGGAAACCTTCACGTCCCTCTCGGCAAAGCAAGTTTTGATGCGGACAAGTTGGCAGAGAACGCCCGGGCCTTCATGAGTGAAGTGATTCGGCTCAAGCCCGCGTCGGCCAAGGGTCATTATGTACGGACGATCACGGTCAGCTCGACGATGGGTGCTGGGGTGCGGGTCGATCCCGCGGAAGCGGATGGGGCTGCCAAGTCCTAAGAGGACGGCAGCAGGAGGACGGAATCGATGCCACTAACACGGGCCGAAAAGAACGATCAGATTGCACACCTCTCGGAGAGATTCGAGAGTACCGGTGGAGTCTATCTTGCTGATCTGACTGGAATGACCGTTGAGAAGGTCACGAGCTTTCGCCTCGCTTGTCGCGAGAACCAGGTTTCCATTCGGGTATTCAAGAATAACGTTCTGAAACGAGCGGCCAAGGATACTGAGTTTGAGCCCATTACCCCCTTTTTGGAGGGGCCAACGGCTCTTTTGATGTGTGACGACGATGCTGTCGCACCGGCGCGTGTTCTCGAGACGTTCATCAAGGCAAACAAAATGCCGAAGGTGAAGGTTGCGTGTCTCGAGGGGACGATCTATGACGACAACGGCGTCAAGCAGCTTTCAATGCTCCCGACTCGGGACGAATTGATCGGCATGCTCGCACGCGCGTTGAATGGCCCATTGACGAATCTGGTTGGCGTGTTGAGCGCTAATCCTAGAAGTCTCGCTCGGGTTCTGAGTGAGGTGTCCAAGCAAAAGGGCGCTTGAGCCCGAGGTGGAGGAGAGACAAATGGCAGACACAAAGACCAAAGATGATGTCCTCGAATGGGTACGCACTGCGACCATGGTCGAGATTTCCGAATTGGTAAAGTCGATCGAAGATGAATTCAACGTCAGCGCAGCTGCTCCCGTTATGGCGATGGGCGCAGCGCCTGCCGGTGACGGCGGCGCTGAGGCTGAAGAAAAGACCGAGTTTGACGTCGTTCTTGCGGAAGTCGGCGGCCAAAAGCTTCAGGTTATCAAGGTTGTCCGGGAAGTGACGGGCCTTGGTCTGAAGGAAGCGAAAGCGATGGTCGATGAGGCTCCCAAGCCGATCAAGGAAGGTACGACCAAGGACGACGCGGACGCGATCAAGGCGAAGCTCGAGGAGGCTGGTGCCAAGGCCGAGATCAAGTAAACAGCGTTCCTGGCCAACCCATCGGACCGCCCTGTTTTTCCCCTTCCGGTAACGGTAGGGGACAGGGCGGCTTTTCCCTATATTCTGCGGAGGTTCTGACTTGAAAAAAGCAGCCGCCACCGAGGTCAGGAGCTTTTCCAAGCTCCAGGATCGCTGGAACGTTCCGATTCCCAATCTTCTGGACGTCCAGCTGAAGTCGTTCCGTTCGTTTTTGCAGCTGGATCTGCCCGGCGAAGAGCGAAAAGACGAAGGACTTCAAGAGGTCTTTAAATCGGTATTCCCGATCTCCGACGCTCGTGACGTGTACGAACTCGAATTTATCGAGTACTTGATTACCGAACCAAAGTATTCCGTCGAGGAATGCCAGGAACGAGACCTGACCTTTTCAGTACCACTGAAAGTCAAGCTCCGCTTGCGCGTACGCAGGGAAGAGGACGGTGTCCAGCGTGAGCAGGTCACCGACAACGAGGTGTATCTGGGCGAGCTGCCCATGATCACCGACAAGGGTACCTTCATCATCAACGGCGCCGAGCGGGTGATTGTGAGCCAGCTCCATCGTTCCCCGGGCGTCTTCTTTGATTCGATGATCCATCCCAACGGGAAGAAACTTTATACCTCTCGGATCATTCCCTACCGTGGATCCTGGGTAGAGTTTTCTATCGATGTGAAGGACGTTATGTACGTCCACATCGACCGTAAGCGCAAAATCCCCGCCACGTCTCTGTTCAAGGCGATGGGGATCGTGAGCGACAAGGACATCCTCGATTTCTTCTATCAGTCAGAGAAAGTCGAGATCGGAACCGGTCGTTCGAAGAAGGCGCAGGCTCTGGTCGGGCGAGTTGCTGCTGAAGACGTTGTCGACTCGGAGACCGGAGAGTTCATGCTCGAGGTCAACGAGGAGATTTCGGCCGAGAAGCTCAAGTCTCTCGTCAAGGGGCAGACGGGTCATGTTCTCGTCTACGTCATTCAACTCCAGGAAGAAGCGGATATCATCCGGAACACCCTGAAGAAGGACACGACGAAGACGGAAGAAGAAGCGCAGTCGAAGATCTATGGCCTGATTCGTCCCGGCGAGCCGAGCCGCGCGGATACGGCCAAGGACATTCTGACCAAGCTCTTCTTCAACCCGAAGCGCTACGACCTGGCCGCCGTCGGTCGGTACAAGCTCAACCAGAAGCTCGACCACATCGACCTCCTGGGCGGTAAGACGAAGATGAAGAAGTGGGGACTCTCGCGTCCGGCCGACGACCTCGAGACTCTCTGTCGTGAAGACTTCATCGTGATCATGAAGTACCTCCTTCTCCTCCGCGTAGGCGAGGAAGAGGGTACGTTTGCCGAGACGGACGATATCGACCATCTCGGTAATCGCCGGGTTCGCTCTGTTGGTGAACTCCTGGCCAATCAGTTCAACACAGGACTGGCGCGGATGGCGCGGATCATTCGTGAGCGGATGTCGCTGCAGGAACCGGAAACGGTTACCACCTACGACTTCATCAACGCGCGCACGATCTCGGCCGTCATTCAGAGCTTTTTCGGCTCGAGCCAGTTGTCGCAGTTTATGGACCAAACCAATCCGCTCGCAGAGCTGACGCACAAGCGACGTCTCTCCGCGCTCGGACCAGGCGGTCTGACCCGTGACCGGGCTGGATTCGAGGTTCGTGACGTTCACTACACGCACTACGGCCGCATGTGCCCGATCGAAACGCCGGAAGGTCCGAACATTGGTCTGATTTCGTCGCTGGCCACGCACGCGCGTGTCAATGATCTCGGATTCCTCGAGACTCCCTACCGGGAAGTTGCGAAAGGATCGATTTCTGCGAAGGCGACGAAGTACCTGTCGGCGGACCAGGAAGACTCCTACGTCATTGCTCAGGCCAGTGCGCCCATCGATGACGGCGGAGCGTTCACGCGCGATGTTGTTTCCTGTCGGAACAAGGGAGAGTTCCCGCTGGTGCCCCCTCTGCAGGTTCAGTACATGGACGTGTCGCCACTCCAGCTCGTCAGCCCGGCTGCTGCGCTGATCCCGTTCCTCGAGCATGACGATGCGAATCGCGCGCTGATGGGATCGAACATGCAACGCCAGGCCGTGCCTCTGCTCCGGACCGATGCTCCCTACGTGGGCACCGGGTTGGAACGAAAGGTCGCGGAGGACTCGGGGGCGCTGGTTCTTTCGCGGAGCACCGGTGTCGTTGAGTCCGTTAGTGGAAACCAGATTGTCATTCGTCCCCGGCGAGACGAGTCGGAGTCCGTTCAGGACTTCACCGAGGCAGCGGGACGGGACATGTACAACCTGATCAAGTTCAAGCGTTCCAATCAGGACACTTGTATGAATCAGAAGCCTCTCGTCGTCGAGGGGCAGAAGGTCAAGGTCGGTCAGGTCATCGCGGATGGTCCGAGTACTTCCGATGGTGAGCTCGCGCTCGGAGCCAATATCCTCATCGCGTTCATGCCGTGGAATGGATACAACTTCGAGGACGCGATCATTGTCAGTGAGGGCTTAATCAAGCGCGATACCTTCACTTCGATCCACATCGTCGAGTTCGAGCTTCAGGTCCGTGATACGAAGCGAGGGGTCGAGGAGATCACCCGGGAAATTCCGAACGTGGGTGATGACGCTCTGAAGAACCTCGATGAGGACGGAATCGTCCGGATTGGAGCCGGCGTCAAAGCTGGCGATATCCTCGTCGGAAAAGTCACGCCGAAGGGTGAGACGGATCTGACACCGGAAGAGCGCCTGCTTCGGGCCATCTTCGGCGACAAGGCCGGAGACGTGCGCGATGCTTCGCTGAAGGCTCCTCCCGGCATGGAAGGTGTCGTCATCGATATCAAGGTCTTCTCTCGTAAGGAGAAGGACGAGACGACGAAGAAGCAGGAACGACTCAAAACCGACCGGATCAAACGTGCCGCGCGGAAGGATCGTCTCCGGATCATCGAAGCTCGCGACGATGAGTTGAAGAAGATCCTCGAAGATCAGATCCTCGAGCGTTGGAACTCGCTCTCGACCGGTAAGCCCATCATGCGGGCCGGCCGAAAGGGATCTTTCGTCGTCCTCGCTGGTGTCGATTTCGACGATCTCGTACCGGACACGTCCGTGACCCGGGACGAGGATGTCAGCGCGCGTTTCTGGCGCCAGATGAATGCGGCCAAGGAAGCTCTCGATGAACTCGACAAGCGCGTCGAGAAGGAGATCGAGAAGGTTACGCGCGGCGATGAACTGCCTCCAGGTGTGATCAAGCTGGTCAAGGTCTACGTCGCGAAGAAGCGCAAGCTCTCCGTCGGGGACAAAATGGCCGGTCGTCATGGCAACAAGGGTGTCGTTTCGAAGATCGTGCCAGAAGAGGACATGCCGTACCTGCCGGACGGAACGCCGATCGAGATTATTCTCAATCCGCTGGGGGTGCCGTCGCGAATGAACATCGGTCAGGTTCTCGAAACTCACCTCGGTTTGGCTGCGGCCAAGCTCGGTTTCCAGGCGAAGACCCCGGTCTTTGCCGGCGCGGAAATTGCCGAGATCGAAGCGTGTTTGGAAGAGGCCGACGAACCGATCGATGGCAAGACGTATCTCTACGACGGGAAGACAGGAGAGCGATTCGACCATAAGACGACGGTCGGAATTCTCTACATGTTGAAGTTGTCGCATCTTGTCGACGACAAGATTCACGCCCGGTCGATTGGACCCTACTCCCTTGTCACTCAGCAACCGCTGGGCGGTAAGGCGCAGTTCGGTGGACAGCGTTTTGGAGAGATGGAGGTGTGGGCACTCGAGGCCTATGGGGCCGCGTTCACGCTGCAAGAGCTTCTCACCGTGAAGTCTGACGACGTTCACGGTCGTTCCCGAATCTACGAAGCGATCGTCAAGGGAGAGAACCCGCCCGAGCCGGGTGTTCCCGAGTCGTTCAATGTTCTGGTCAAGGAGCTCAAGTCGCTCTGCCTCGATGTCATCTTCGAGTAACGCCTTTCACTGGAGGAGACACTGATGAGTGAAACAACACCAGGTCTGAAGCCAACTGCCGGCGAGGGTGCGACGACGCAGCCAAAGCCAACGGGCGGCACGGGCGAGGGCTTCACCCTGCCCCCGATGACAACGATTCGGGGCGAGCGTGAATCGAAGCGTCGATTCAACTTCAACGCGCTCCGAATCCGGCTCGCCTCCCCGGAGACGATCCGGAGCTGGTCCCGTGGTGAGGTAGTCAAGCCTGAGACGATCAACTATCGCTCGTTCAAACCGGAGAAGGATGGTCTTTTCTGCGAGCGAATCTTTGGTCCGGTCAAGGATTGGCAGTGCGCCTGCGGTAAGTACAAGATGATTCGTTACCGTGGGGTCATCTGTGACCGCTGCGGCGTCGAAGTGACTCAGGCAAGTGTACGTCGGGAGCGCATGGGCCACATCGAGCTGGCCGTGCCGGTTTCGCACATCTGGTATTTCAAGGGTGTTCCGAGTCGGATCGGTCATCTTCTGGACATGTCGGTGCGAAATCTCGAGCGGATCCTCTACTACGAGTCGTACGTGGTCATCGATCCGGGCAATACGCCGTTTCAGGAGCACGAGCTACTTTCTGAAGAGCAGTACCAGGAACTGCGCGCCGATCCCGCCATGCGTTTCGAGGCGGAGATGGGGGCGGGGGCCATACGTAAACTCCTCGACAAGTTCGACCTGGATGATCTCTCTGCCATGCTACGGAGTCAGGTGCGGATCGAGACTTCGATCCAGAGGAAGAAGGATATCCTCAAGCGTCTGAAGATCGTGGAGGCTTTCCGGCAGAGTGGCAATCGTCCGGAGTGGATGATCCTTACAGTCATTCCGGTACTTCCGCCGGATCTGCGACCGCTTGTACCCCTCGAGGGTGGACGGTTTGCGACCTCCGATCTCAACGACCTCTATCGCCGCGTCATCAACCGGAACAACCGTTTGAAGAAGCTGATGGAGATCAAGGCGCCGGAAGTCATCCTCCGCAACGAGAAGCGAATGCTGCAGGAAGCTGCTGACGCCCTCTTCGACAACGGTCGTCGCACCCGCGCGGTCCGCGGTCAGGGGAATCGTCCGCTCAAGTCCCTCAGCGACATGCTCAAGGGTAAGCAGGGACGTTTCCGGCAGAATCTCCTCGGGAAGCGCGTCGACTATTCGGGACGTTCGGTCATCGTGGTCGGTCCGGAGCTAAACCTCCATGAGTGCGGCTTGCCGCAGAACATGGCCCTGGAGCTCTTCAAACCGTTCATCATCAAGAAGCTCGAGGACCGTGGACAGACGGTCAAGAGTGCGAAGAAGCTTGTCGAGCGCGAACGTCCGGAAGTCTGGGAGATTCTCTCGGAGATCATCAAAGATCACCCGGTCATGCTCAACCGCGCTCCTACGCTCCATCGATTGGGGATTCAGGCGTTCCAGCCCGTCCTCGTCGAAGGAAAAGCGATCATGCTTCACCCGCTCGTCTGCACCGCATTCAATGCGGATTTCGACGGCGACCAGATGGCGGTTCATGTTCCGCTCTCTTACGTCGCGCAGATCGAGTGTCGCGAACTCATGATGGCCACGAATAACATTCTCCTGCCCGCGTCGGGGCGTCCGATCGCCACGCCGAGCCAGGATATTGTTCTGGGTTGTTACTACCTGACCAAGCTGCAGCCGGGTGCCAAGGGTGAGGACAGAAACTTCGGCTCGACCGCCGAAGTCGCGTCGGCCCTCGATCACGGGCTGATCGACCTGCATGCCCGGATCAACTACCGCTTCGAAGGCGAGATGATCTCGACGACGGTGGGCCGGGTCATCTTCAACAGTGTGACTCCGGAGGGACATCCTTTCCTCAACAAGCCACTGAACAAGAAGACTCTCGAGCAATTGGTCGCCGATACCTATGCCGCGGTCGGCAAGGAAGGGACGGCCCCGTTCCTCGATCGTCTGAAGAAGATCGGGTTCCAGTTCGCGACGCGTTCGGCTCTTTCCGTTGGTCACCACGACCTCGTCATCCCGGAAGAGAAACCGGAGATCATCGCGAAAGCGACCGCGGAAGTAGCAAAGATCAACAAGTCTCATCGGGCTGGTCGAATCTCGGCCAATGAGCGGTACAACCGTGTGATCGAGACCTGGACGCGGGTTCGAAACGAGATCGAAGACGTCACGATGAAGGGACTGGAGGAAAGCGGAAACGGTTTCAATCCCATCTTCATCATGGCTGACTCAGGAGCCCGTGGTAGTAAGGAACAGATCCGCCAGCTTTCTGGAATGCGCGGGCTTATGGCCAAGCCCCAGAAGAAGCTGACCGGTGGGATCGGTGAAATCATCGAGCAGCCAGTCCTTTCGAACTTCAAAGAAGGCCTGACCGTTCTCGAGTACTTCATTTCGACGCATGGTGCCCGAAAGGGGTTGGCCGATACGGCCCTGAAGACGGCCGATGCCGGGTACCTGACCCGCCGTCTCGTCGACGTGGCTCAGGACGTCATCATCACGGAGCCGGATTGTGGAACGATCCTCGGCCTGGTCAAGAACTCGCTCAAGGACGGTGAAGACGTCGTCGAGGCGCTTCGCGATCGAGTCCTCGGACGGGTGACCTGCGAGGATGTCTGGTCCCACAACGGTGAGAAAGTCCTTGTTGAAGAGAACAAGATGATCGACGAGGCCGTCGGCGCGATTCTCGAAGAAGAAGGAATCGAGACGATTCGGATTCGTTCGGTTCTGACCTGCGAGTCGAAGCGTGGCGTCTGCGCGCTCTGCTACGGACGTGATCTGGCGACCGGTCGGTCCATCTCCAACGGTGAAGCGGTGGGAGTTATCGCGGCCCAGTCGATTGGTGAGCCCGGAACTCAGCTAACCCTTCGTACATTCCATATCGGAGGAACGGCCAGTCTTATCGTCGAGCAGTCGAAGACCAACGCCAAGTCGGAGGGAGTCGTCAAGTTCGAGGGTGGCCTCCGGACCGTTCAGGCCGAAGCCGGACACTTTGTCAACGTAGGGCATCGCGGTGAGCTCGTGCTTTACAGCGAAGCCGGGATCATCATCGACCGGTACGAGCCCCGTTACGGAACGGTTATTTTTGCCGGCGACGGTGCGAAGGTGAAGAAGGGAGCGACGCTCTTTGAGGTCGATACCTGGAACACTCCGATCGTGGCCCGGGAAAAGGGCACGGTTCGCTTTGTTGACGTCAAGGATCGCGTCACCCTGCGTGACGAAGTCGACGAGTCGACGAAGAAACGTGTTCCCGTCATTGTCGAAGACCGCGAGAAGGTGCTGCAGCCGCATCTCGAGATCATCGATGCGTCGGAGACGGTTCTTGGAACCTATGCTCTCCCGACGGGATCGCGACTCCAGGTTACGGACGGCTCGAAAGTGGGGATCGGTGACGTTATCGCCAAGATCCGTCGTGAGTCTTCCAAGTCTGGAGATATCACGGGAGGTCTGCCCCGGGTTTCTGAGCTTTTCGAAGCTCGCAAGCCCAAGGATGCGGCCATCATCTCGGAAATCGACGGCTCGGTAACGATCGGTAAGGGTACCCGCGGGATGAAGAAGATCACCGTGAAGAACGAGTCCGACTCGAAGGAGTACCTCGTGCCTCACGGTCGACACGTCTACGTCCAGGAGGGCTACGAAGTGTCGGCGGGTGATCGTCTGACCGAGGGGCCAGTCAATCCGCACGACATTCTCCGGGTCAAGGGTATGAACGAGGTGCAGGAGTATCTCGTCGATCAGATCCAGGATGTCTACCGAATCCAGGGTGTGCGCATCGATGATAAGCACGTCGAGGTGATCGTTCGCCAGATGTTGCAGAAGATCAAGATCGACGACCCCGGTGATACGAACTTCCTGGCCGGCGAAAGCGTCGACAAGATCGTTCTCCGTGAAGAACTGGCGCGTATTCGTACGGAGGGTGGTAAGCCCGCGACGTATCAGCCGTTGCTCCTCGGGATCACCAAGGCATCGCTGTCGACCCGGTCCTTCATCGCGGCAGCCTCCTTCCAGGAGACGACGCGGATTCTGACCGAAGCTTCCATTCTTGGTAGCCTCGATCCCCTCATGGGACTGAAAGAGAACGTAGCGATCGGACACCTGATCCCAGCGGGAACCGGACTTCCGGAGTACCGCAAGCTCAAGTCCTATCCGCTCGATCTTCAGGAAGAAGAGACCGACGTCCTTCTCGATGAGGAGATGGTTAGCGCGTAAGCCTCGAAGGCTGGCGTCCTGACCGGCGGTCGAGACGCCTCGATACCAGTAATCCAGGAAAGCGGACCTTGCTCTCGGGCAGGTCCGCTTTCTTCTTCTGCCCCGATCCTCGCGAGCTCCGAGGAGGGCCCAGAACATTTCCACTCCCAGCCTGTCGTAGTATCGTCAGGTACCCTTCGTGGCCCTGCTGAACCCCTCTTCCGACAAGGAAGTCGGGTCCGGCAGGGCTGTCTTTATGAGGATTGACGCCGGTCCGATCCTGGATCTGCCCCCAGCCTTGGGCCTACGGCAATCCCGGCGCCTTTTTTTCTTGACCGACTTCATCCATCTCCCTAGACTGTCTTTTCTGCGCACGAGAACCGCCCGCAATTCCGGCGTTTCATCGATGTAAGTCACGATTTATAAGGAAGTTAAGTGCCGACACTGAATCAGTTGGTCCGTAATGGACGCAAAAAAGTAGTAAAAAAGGGCACGGCGCCGGCACTGAAGGCCAGCCCGCAGAAGCGTGGTGTCTGCACGCGCGTCTACACCACCACCCCGAAGAAGCCGAACTCAGCGCTTCGGAAGGTTGCTCGTGTTCGGTTGACGAATAATCTCGAGGTGACCGCCTACATTCCGGGTGAAGGTCATAACCTCCAGGAGCATTCAATCGTTTTGATCCGCGGTGGTCGAGTCAAGGACCTCCCGGGTGTGCGCTACCACATTGTTCGCGGTGCGCTCGATGCCAGTGGCGTCGATGGCCGCAACCAGTCTCGTTCCAAGTACGGAACGAAGCGACCCAAGAAGTAAGAGAAGGAAGACATGCCCAGAAAGCCGAATTTTCACAAGCGCGACCTTGCCCCGGACCCGAAGACGGGAAGCACTCTCGTTTCTCGATTCGTGAACAACGTCATGCGTGACGGCAAGAAGTCTGTCTCGGAGTCTATCGTTTATGGCGCCCTCGCCATTTGCGAAGAGCGGTCGGGTCAGGAAGGCGTCTCCCTTCTTCGTCAAGCCATGACGAACGTCAAGCCGAACCTCGAAGTCAAGAGTCGCCGCGTGGGCGGGACGAACTACCAGGTTCCGGTTGAGATCAAGCCCGAGCGTCGTACGGCTCTCGGCTTTCGCTGGTTGATCCAATTCGCCAAAGCGCGTCCCGAGAAGACGATGGCGGAGCGGTTGGCCGGAGAAATCCTCGCAGCGGCCAAGAATGAGGGCGGTGCGATCAAGAAACGTGATGATACCCATCGGATGGCTGAGGCGAACAAAGCGTTTGCCCACTATCGCTGGTAGCGATAGCCACCCAGGTGGAGAGTTGCAAGGGTCCTGCTAAAACAGCCATCGAGATACCTTCTTAAGGCGAGCAGTTATCGGACCTAGGTCAGCAGAGATCGCTCTGATGACCCGCCCTTGCAACAAGGAGCCCGAGTTGGGCATCCTTCGGTCCGGAAAAGCTCAGGGTTACGCCCTGGATAGAAAAATTTGGTGATCCGCGGGAACGCGTCCTTTGGTTTGTGCCTAAGGTACGCGCTGCCGTGTGATTTGCTTGAAGCGCTGGAATCGGTCGTCACCGGAGTGTGATGAGCGGCTTTCGGTGCGATGAAAAAACGGGCGACGCGAACAGCAATACAAGAGGGAGTGCGTTAGGCCATGGCGAAGGAAAAGTTCGAAAGGAACAAGCCGCACGTCAACGTAGGCACGATTGGCCACGTGGACCACGGTAAGACGACGTTGACCGCAGCGATC
>Ga0315338_1002723_pt1 | contig 16728 bp, 13 predicted proteins | sample ASW8metaG_FD_204518 | JGI IMG/M metagenome (GOLD analysis project Ga0315338, IMG submission 204518) | Ammonia-oxidizing marine archaeal communities from Monterey Bay, California, United States - ASW #8 | ecosystem: Environmental > Aquatic > Marine > Coastal | place: USA: California | collected... | reverse complement strand
CCAAAACGGACGTTAATACCCTTATCGCGAAGGACCTTAGTGATCTCGCAGACGATGTGCTGTGCTTGAGCAACGGCCATTCCGTACCCTGGCACTATCATGATCTCTTTGGAGCCGGAAAGGAGACTGGCAACCTCTCCAGCATCAACCGAGATGACTTCTCCCTGCTCGGATCCGCCCCCGGTCGCCGTGCCGCCAGCGGTGCCGAAGCCGCCAGCGATTACTGCCAGGAACTTGCGGTTCATGGCCCGGCACATGATATAGCTCAAGATGGCTCCGCTGGAACCCACTAACGCTCCCGTCACGATCAGAAGGTCATTGCTGAGCATGAAGCCAGTCGCCGAAGCCGCCCATCCCGAGTAGCTGTTCAGCATGGAGACGACAACCGGCATATCCGCGCCGCCGATTGCCATGACCATATGGATACCGAACAGGAGCGCGACGGCTGTCATAATGAGTAAAGGCGTCAAACCCCCACCCGCAGCCGATTCGTTTACGAACTGCCAACCGACCCAGATCGTGATCAGAAGCAAGCTCAGGTTCAACCAGTGGCGCGCTGGCAACGTTAGGGGCGTGCCACTTATCTTGCCGCTCAGCTTGCCGAACGCGATCACCGAGCCCGAGAACGTGACCGCGCCAATAAGTATCCCCAGGTATACCTCAATGTCGTGGATAGTCTGCTCGACGCCCTCAAAGTGCACCTCAGGGTCCATGAAATTCGCGAAGCCAACCAGCACAGCCGCGAGTCCCACCAGGCTGTGGAGTATGGCAACCAGCTCCGGCATCTGGGTCATCTGAACACGGCGCGCGAGAATCAAACCGATCGAGCCGCCGATCACAAGACCACCCAGCAAGAGCAGATAGTGTGCTGTCACGACGCCGAACACCGTAGCCAAGAGCGCAATGCTCATGCCGATGATGCCGTAGAGATTTCCGCGCCGGGCTGTCTCGGGATTACTCAATCCACCGAGCGCAAGAATGAAAAGAATCGTGGCTCCGATATAGGCAACTGTAACGAGTCCTGACATCTTGATGACCCCCTATTTGCGGAACATGTCGAGCATGCGACGCGTCACTGCGAAGCCACCGGCGATGTTGATACTTGTGATCAATATAGTTATTCCCGCGATCCACATGATCGTGCTTTCAGCGGAACTAATCTGCATCAGAGCACCGATGATGATGATGCTGGAAATGGCATTAGTTACGCTCATAAGCGGTGTGTGCAGCGCTGGCGTCACGTTCCAGATCACCATGTAGCCGATGAAACACGCCAACACGAAAACCGTGAAATGCGCCATGAACGACGGCGGCGCTACGGCGCCAAGCCCCAGTAGCGCTAGGGCACCCACACCAAACGTTAAAAGAGGCCCAAGAAACGACGGTCGCGAATCGGCCACGGGTTCCGGAGTCTTGGGGGCAGGCTCTGACGCGGTCGGAGGCGGTGTCGCAGACAGCTTGGGAGTTGGCGGCGGCCAAGTGATTTCCTCATCCTTCACGACGGTCGCACCGCGGATGACCTCATCTTCCATATCCACGGCGAGCTGGCCATCTTTCTCCGGACACATGTCCGTCAAGAGGTGCCTCAGGTTCGTTCCGTATAGTTGGCTGGACTGGGCAGCGAGGCGACTCGGCAGATCCGTATAGCCGATGATGGTGACACCCGCCTTCTCCACGACCCGATCTGCCTCAGTAAGCTCACAGTTGCCACCCTGCTCAGCCGCAAGATCGACGACGACGCTTCCGGCTCTCATGGACTCAACCATCTCCGACGTAATCAGCTTAGGTGCAGGCTTGCCGGGAATCAGAGCCGTCGTAATGATGATGTCCACCTCCTCGGCCTGCTCTGCGAATAGCGCCATTTCGGCCTTGATGAACTCCTCGCTCATAACCTTGGCGTAGCCGCCCTGTCCCGAGCCTTCTTCCTTGAAATCGAGAAGCAAGAACTCGCCGTCCATGCTTTCGACCTGCTCCTTAACTTCTGGGCGGGTGTCGAATGCCCGCACGATCGCCCCCATCGCTCTGGCTGCACCTATCGCAGCCAGCCCGGCGACCCCGGCTCCGATGACGAGTATTTTGGCTGGTGGAATCTTCCCCGCAGCTGTGATCTGCCCGGTAAAGAAACGCCCGAAGTGTTGGGCGGCTTCGATCACCGCGCGATAGCCTGCGATATTGGCCATGGAACTCAACGCATCCATTTTCTGCGCACGGGAAATACGCGGGAGGCTATCCATGGCAAGCGCCGTCACGCCTTTCGCAGCTAAATCATCGAGGAGTTGAGGATTCTGCGCTGGCCACAGGAAGGAAATCAAAACCTGGTCTGAGCGCAGGAGCTCAACCTCATCGCCTTCCGGTGCACGCACTTTGATAATGATGTCGCTCTGCTTCCAGAGCGCCTCTCGGTCGGTAACGACCTCGGCTCCCGCACCGCGGTAGGCCGAATCATCGAAACTCGCATCCAGGCCGGCTCCTGTTTCGACGGCTACCGAAAACCCGAGCTTTTGTATCTCTGACGCCACGTCCGGGGTCGCCGCAACACGCCTCTCCCCCTTCCGGGTTTCCCTGGGTATTCCGATTCTCATACAGATTCTCCAGCCACCCTCGGTCGGCAGCGGTACCAGTCAAAAGATATCTTGGGCATCGAGATTTCGAAACACCGCGTTTCGCGATCGTATTTCCTCGATGCCTGGTGAACTCAGGCGGGGATTGTAAACAAATAGGCGGTGCTCAGGGCGAGGATTTTCTTTGTTAGAGCCGGTTTACCATAATTCCGCGCCGGAGGGCACGGAGCCGGGGTTCGCAACTGAATCCGTTCGCTCGAATCAGCGGCCCATCCCTCTCGCAGCGCCCGGACCCATCCCTCTCGCAGCGCCCGGACGATCTGGCGCGCGGTTAGAAGGTCGCGAGCGGGTATCTCGCAACGCGCGTACCTGATCGGGTGTCAGCGTTCGAAACCGCCGCTGCAACTCCTGACGCCGGTCCGGCGGAAGGTTCTGATATCGCTGATATGAAGCCTGTACCCGCGCTCGTTCTTCCGGCGTCATGTCACGATACACCTGATACCAATCACGAATCCGGGCCCGCTGGTTCGCATCAAGGGACTGCCAGCGCTCAAAACGCGAGGATGCCTGATCTCGCTGCCGCACACCCATCTCTAGCCAACGCTCTGCGCCGGTAGCAATCTGCTCCTGGCGAGCCGGGCTTAGGTCTGCCCAGGTACTCTCGTGTTCTCCAAGAAGCTCTTGTTGCTGGGTTGACAGATCTGCCCAGCCGACGCCCAATCCCTGAGCCAAACCGAGGTTCGACGCGCTCAGCCCCGTTAGGAGCAATGCGACGAGCTTAAGTTTCCTTCTCATCGTCCTTTACCTCTTTGTCGTTCGTCTCTTTTTGCGGCGTCTGGGCGGTTCCCAAAATTGTTCCTAGCCCCAGATCTTCATTGTCCTCTGCATCGCCGTCCCATTCCGACACTGCCAACCACTCTTGATCGTTTTCCTGCCAACTGCCCAGATATGCCAAAAAATCCAGATCTAGCGTTTTCTCAGCGGCCATCGCGCCCGTAGCCAACAGACCAGCTATTGCCGCGGTCCCCAGCGCTCCTCTGGCCATCTGCACAGGCCAACGCTTAACCAACGCCACCCTCCGCACTTTCAGGCGTCACGATCTCGGCCTGCTCATCCAACCAGGCGTAGAACTCGAGCTCTTGGAGCAACCCCAGATCACCATCTCCCAGAATTATCTCCAGATCACTTAGGGCCGCCACATCGAATGCCGGTGTCTCCGGCGACACAGCGGGCTGACCCTGCCAGAGCATCACTACTACAAGCACGCCCGCAGCAAGCACGCCCGCCGGTATCCACCGCGGGCGCCAGCCGGCCGGCGCAGCCGGCGCACTACCTTCGAGTTCTTCCAAGGCGCGATAGCGGGCTTGAGTCAGTTTCGAGCGCGTCTGCGGGTCCAAACTTGAAACACTCTTATTAAAGAGTAGCTTCGTACGCTCCTCTAACGCCCGGTCTTCGCTCATATTGTCCGTTTTCATTAAAAATGCTCTCCAAGCGACTCCCGCAGCCGGCGAACGGCACGAAAATAATGTGTCTTTACACTACCCTCCGAGCAACTCATGGCAATCGCGGTCTCTGACACACTAAGTCCCTCGAAGTTTCTCAGCATAAATGCCTCTCGCTGCCGCCGCGGAACCTTCGCAAGCTCCTTTTCCAAGGCGGCCATCGCCTCACCACGCGCTACCGCCTCGTCTGGGTTTGACGTCGACGGTCCCGGCGCCTGGGCAACAGGGTCGTAAGTCTCTCCTTCCTGCCCTCCGAAGAAACTCAGGACCCGACCCTTGACGACTCCATGCCTCTGCCAATCACGAATCCGATTCTTCAGAATCCTGTAAAACAAGGGCCGCCATTCTTCCGCGGGTCGTCCCGAATACTTGCGTACCAGACTGATCATTGCATCCTGCACTATGTCCAATGCCTCATCCGCATCTCGTATGCTCGCCGCTGTAATTCGATATGCCCGTTTTTCCACCTCGCGGAGAAAGGCGTCCATTTCGATCCCCGACTCCAGCGTCCGTTCCTCCTTCGGCAGGCATGTCGCCTGCACGAATACTGCGAGCGTCATTAGTCACGGCCTCGGCAGCAGTGCAAAGAAATTCTATGGTAATTCTTTATAACCTCTCGACGCATCCCATCCTCCTCCCTCAAGATAACGCCCAAAGGGGGTCGAGGTTGACAAGGAAACCTAGACTAACTCCCTCACGGCCAAAGAACTGTTATTCACATAATGCGCACGGTGTCAGTCAGCTCGACGAATCCAACCCCTACAGGCTCGGGTCTTTCCTAATGCCATGAATAAAATAGACTTTATTTTCGAGATCGGTCCCCGGCGGGACCGATCAGCCCACAGCCTATTATGAGTGCGCCCCCCACACTCGTCCGAGTTGCGGTACCAGTGCCCCTCGCGGATGCCTTTGATTACAGTTGGCCAGAATCGACCCCTCCACCCGCCCGAGGTTGCCGCGTGGTTGTACCGCTGGGAACCGGTCAGCGCATCGGCGTGGTACTGAACCACCCCGAGCATACAGACCTCAAGGCGACGAAAATCAAGAGTGTTCTTAACGTCCTAGATGAAGAGCCTGTGCTCAACGAGGAGCTTTTATCACTACTTACTTGGTGCGCCGACTACTACCATCATCCCATCGGCGAGGTCATCAATCAGGCCCTGCCGGTACTGCTACGCCAAGGAAGGAATCCAGAAAGACGTCGCGAAGAAACGTGGACGCTGACTGACGAAGGTCTGTCTCTAGCCAAGGAGCGACCGCCGCAACTCGGCAAACGTCAAGTCGAGGCCCTTGAACTCCTCCAACACAGAACCTCGGCTAGCTCCCGGGAGCTCCGCGATGCCGGCCTGGGTCGAGAGGTGTTGAGACGAATGCAGGAAAGGGGGTGGGTCGGAGCAACGAGAGCGGCGCAGCCTCCGGGGAACTACACCACAGACTCGCCCCCCCGGATGACGCAAGAACAAGAGAGCTGCCTAACCAGCATCGCTTCCGATGGGTACCACGCCTATCTGCTCCAGGGCGTCACAGGTAGCGGCAAAACAGAAGTGTACATGCAGCTAATCTCGCAACAACTCAAAGCCGGCCGCCAGAGTTTGTTACTCGTGCCGGAGATCGGTTTGACGCCCCAGCTTGTTAAGAGATTGAAAAACCGCTTCGGTCCCGGGCTTGCTGTCATGCACTCCGGCCTCGCCGCCGGGCAGCGCCTCGACGCGTGGCAAGACACCCGATCAGGAACTGCCAAACTCATCGTTGGAACACGGTCAGCGATATTCGCCCCGTTGGTCAACGCCGGCCTGATCATTCTGGATGAGGAGCACGACCCATCTTATAAGCAGCAGGACGGTTTCAGGTACTCGGCCAGGGATCTTGCCGTACTCAGGGCGCGTCGGTTGAACATACCCATAGTTCTGGCCTCGGCGACTCCATCGCTCGAGAGCATCCATAACGCCGATCGCGGTCGCTATCAGCTCCTGACCATGAAGCATCGAATCGGTTCAGCAGGCGATCCGAAGATTCGCATCATTGATATGCGACACCATGCGCGACGGCATGATTTGTCCACTCCGCTTATCGCAGCGATTGAGCGCCATCTTTCCGAGGAGCATCAGGTACTTTTATTTCTCAACCGACGTGGTTTCGCTCCGGTACTGCTGTGCACAACATGCGGGATCGTCGAGGAATGTGACCGCTGTGACGCGCGTCTGACGCTGCACCCCGCAAGCGGTCACCTACGATGCCATCATTGCGGCCGGACACGCCCTCTCAGTTGGTCTTGCCCGGATTGCGGGACCGAGCGACTAGCAGCGGGAGCCGGGACCCAACGAGTGACAGACGAGCTGCGTGCATTGTTTCCGGAGGCGCGCATCGCTCGACTCGATCGCGACACCGCTTCTCGAAAAGGAAGCCTGGAAACCATACTGGCTGACGTCGAACGGGGCGAGACACAGATCCTGGTAGGTACCCAGATGCTGACCAAGGGACACGATTTCCCACGTGTGACGCTCGTCGGGGTTCTCAGCGCGGACCAAGGCCTCTTCGGAACCGATTTCCGCAGTAGCGAACGCTTAGCTCAAATTCTCCTGCAAGTTGCCGGAAGGGCCGGCAGACGAAGTCGTCCCGGCGAGGTACTGATCCAGAGCCATTATCCGGAGCACCCACTCCTGGCTCACCTAGCGGCTCAGGATTACGACGCGTTCAGCGAACTCGCGTTAGCGGAACGTGAAGCCGCTGCCTGGCCCCCGTTTTCGCATCTGATCGTCTGGCGGGCAGAGGCCACTCGCCGGGAACCCGCGCATGCCCTCCTCCAACGTCTTGCTGCGGACGCCCAAGAGGCTGTTGGGGTGGAAGTCAAAATACTGGGGCCGGCAGCCCCCAGCATGGAGCGACGTGGTGGCCGTTATCGGGCCCAACTGCTCTTTCAGAGCCGTTACCGGACACCTTTACACGATTTGATACGCGAGCTGCTGCTGCGTGTTCGATCGTGGCCGGAGGCCAGGCGAGTCCGCTGGTCCATCGATGTGGACCCGAGTGAGTTATAGCTTCAGGTAGAATCCCCGCATCGCGACCATTTGATCCACACCCGTGCGCGCTCAAATCGATCATCTGCTTCAAGAAGCTATGTCTGAATTCCTTGCCGAGCACGGGCAAGCGGGCGAGTTGGACCTGCAGCTCGAGCGCACCCGGGATCCGAAACATGGAGATTTCACCAGCAACATCGCGCTCAGGCTCTCAAAAGAGCTCGGCCACCCGCCCCGGGAACTGGCTGAGACACTGTCGGCATCAATCCCCGAATCCGATCTCATTGAGCGAGTGGAGGTCGCCGGCCCGGGGTTTATAAACCTCACCCTCACAGCGATCGCATACCAAAGAGAGCTGGCCGAAATCATCACTGACGGATCGACCTACGGCTGCAGTGAAATCGGTGCGGGTCGACGGGTTCTGGTGGAGTATGTGTCGGCCAACCCTACCGGGCCTCTCCACGTCGGCCATGGACGTCACGCCGCCTACGGTGCATCACTTGCCAATCTGCTCCGAGCCACCGGTCACGATGTGCAGGAAGAGTACTATGTAAACGACGCCGGACGACAGATGGAGATCCTCACCGTCAGTGTGTGGCTGAGGTACCTGCAGTCCCTCGGCTCTGATCTCGAATTCCCGGCCAATGCCTATCAGGGTGAGTACGTCAGCGTAATTGCTAAGAACCTACGCAACTCCCTGGGGGGGTCACTTTCGGCCTCCGATTCAACTCAGCTGGAGCATATCCTCCAGCGGCCTCCGGAGGATGGCGATAAGCTTCTCGACCTACTGATCGCCGAGGCGAAGGAGACACTCGGCCAAGAGCAGTTCACTGCACTATTGGGTGAAGCCTTGAACAGTGTGCTCGGCGACATAAAGGGCGATCTAGCTGAATTTGGTGTGGAACCAGGGCGCTGGTTCTCCGAAGCCAGCCTAACCGATGACGGTGCGATCGATCGCTCACTTCACCGTCTGCGGGAACAGAAGATGCTCGACATTCGCGATGGCGCGACTTGGTTCAAGGCTACTGAGTACGGAGACGAGAAGGACCGCGTTGTCATTCGGGAGAACGGTTTGAAAACCTACTTCGCCTCCGATATCGCGTACCACTTCGAGAAACGGAGACGAGGGTTCGATCTGCTCCTGGATATCCTTGGTGCCGACCACCACGGCTACGTGGCGCGACTGCGTGCTGGCCTCGAGGCCATGGGGGAACCGGGTGATTCTCTAGAGGTTAAGCTGGTGCAATTCGTGACTCTTTACCGAGGCAGCGAAAAGGCGCAGATGTCGACGCGGTCGGGGCAGTATGTGACGCTACGTCAACTTCGATCAGAGGTCGGTAACGATGCCGCTCGCTTCTTTTACGTTTCGCGATCTAACGACCAACACCTTGATTTCGATCTGAAGCTCGCGAAGCAGCGATCTAACGAGAACCCGGTGTACTACGTTCAGTATGCCCATGCGCGGGTGAGCAGCCTGTTGAGAAAGATGGAGCAAGAAGGACTAGGTCTCGAACTCAGCGACATGGATGAGCTTGACTGCTTGACGGAAGAGGCTGAACACGGTTTGCTAGTACTCTTAAGTCGATACCCTGAGGTGCTCCAGCTCGCCACTGTGAACCGCGCACCGCAACATATCGTGCAATATCTACGTGATCTTTCCGCGAGCTTCCACTCCTACTACAACGCGCACAGGGTACTGGTCGAAGACAGGCGCCTCCGTAACGCTCGCGTGACTCTGGCGGTTGGAACACAACAGGTTCTGCGCAACGGACTGGCGCTCCTAGGTGTAACCGCACCCGACAACATGTAAGGGAGTTCGAATGACCGCGCAACAGAAGCGATACTCCAGGATAACTTCCCCCGAGGCGCCCGGCTGGGTGTGGATGCTATTCGGCTTGAGCTTGGGCCTGGTTGTTGCTGCAGCGGTTTACGTAAGCGATAGGAGAGGAAACGTTCAAACCGCCACCCCTACGCCAGTACAAACGGCTCAGCAACAACGTCGTGAAGAACCGGCGCCGGAGATCTCGGCTCTGCCGCATCCCGCCACCCGCTTTGATTTCTACGACATCCTTCCAAACGAAGTCGTGATTCCCGAAGTCGAATCCCAAGCAGGGCCGGTTCGTACAACGACGTCCGTGGAAGATCCAGATAGTTATGTGCTGCAAACTGGCTCTTTCCGAATTCCTGAGGACGCTGAGCGCATGAGGGCTAATCTGGCGACCCTTGGAATCGAGTCACGCGTCCAAAAAGTCACGCTTGATAACAGTGATTTTCATCGTGTGCGTATCGGGCCCATGAACGACCTAGACGCGTTGACCGGCGTGAGGAGAAGGCTCTGGGATGCCGAGATGGAGGTTCTCTTGATAAAGGTTTCGGACTAGGTCATGAGACGCCTGCCGCTCCTCGTGCTCTTGTTTCTCTCCCCCACGATCGGGGTCCTCGCCCAAACTCTGACCATCACGAGCGTAGGCGACATCATGCTCGGAACAGACTTCCCCGAAGACCGCCTCCCGCCGAATGACGGAGTTACTTTCCTAGGAACCGTGGCCCCGGTTCTTAGAGCGGCGGATATCACGATCGGAAACCTAGAGGGGGTCCTTATGGCAGGAGGGACCCCCAATAAAACCTGCTCCAATCCCGAAGCCTGCTTTCTTTTTCGCTCACCCCCCCACTACACGGCCTATCTCAGAGACGCTGGTTTCGACGCGCTTAGTCTCGCCAACAACCATGCACGGGACTTCGGTGAGGAAGGCCGAACGGCCTCGATGGCAGCTTTGGACAGTTACGGCCTGCGTCATTCGGGGAGGCGAGGGGATATCGCCAGCTGGGAACAGGAAGGCCTAACCGTCGCATTTATCGCCTTCTCTCCCACGATCAAGTCCTACCTCCTTAACGACATTCCGACAGCTCAACAAGAAGTCTTAGAGCTCGCGGCAACGCACGATATTGTGATCGCCTCGTTTCACGGCGGTGCGGAAGGCCAAACCGCCACGACCCTTCCCTTCGAAGAAGAGTTCTACTTCAGTGAGACTCGGGGTGAGGTCGTGCGCTTCTCACACACTATCATCGAGGCGGGCGCCGACTTGGTGCTAGGCCACGGCCCACACGTGCCAAGAGCACTGGAGCTCTACGAAGGCCGACTGATCGCCTATAGCCTGGGGAACTTCGCCACACATTGGGGCGTGAGCGTCAACGCCATTGCCGGGTGGGCGCCTATCCTAACGGTGGAAGTCGACCGTGAAGGCATCTTTCTGAACGGCCGGATCGACTCAGCTCTCCAAACGCGGCCAAACGGCCCGGTCTGGGATCCAGACCAACAGGCCTATAAGCTGATCAGAGAACTGACCGAAGAGACCTTTGGTTCGTCCATCCTGCTATTCCAGGATGACGGCACATTCCTCGCGGCAGAATAGACCCCGACGAGAATCAATTATTTGTCCGCCGTTACCTGGCGGAAATCAACGCCCAATGAACGAAGCTTGCGATAAAGATGCGTACGCTCCATTCCTACCCGCTTAGCCAACTGTCCGACTTTCCCCCCGCATAAAATCAGTTGCTGGCTAAGGTAAGCCCGCTCGAAATGCTCTCGCGCTTCCCTCAGCGGCATCGAAAGGAGATCCTGCTTGACGAGAGGCTCAGTGATCGATGCGGCCGAAGCGAGCTGGTTCTCAACCTCGTCCAGGGTAATCTCCTCACCTGCGCCGAGGATCAGTAAACGGCTGACCAGATTCTTCAGCTCGCGGATGTTCCCTGGCCAGGGATAATTCCGTAGTCTGTTCTGGGCCGCTACGCCGAATCTTCGGAACGGCAGATTTTCGGAGTCCACCAATAAGTCTACGTGGTAGCGCAACAACTCTGGCACGTCTTCCGAGTACTCCCGCAATGGCGGCACACGAATCACTACGACACTGAGATGAGACAACAGGTCTCTACGGAAGTCGTCCAAATTTTGTTCGGCCCCATGGGCTGCGCACGAGAGTATTCGCACGTCGAGCTCCCTATCCATCGTGCTGCCGGTGGGACGGTATCGCCCTTGTTCGAGTACTCCGAACAACATTTGTTGAGTCGCGGCGGACATATCACGCAAGTCGCTGAAGTAGAGCACTCCACCGTTCGCACTCGCGATAGCACCCGGATCGTCCTCATCACCGAGGAACAAAGCCGCCCCGCTGCGGTCGTCTGCGATGCCGAGCCTGACAACCACGAATGGCTCCGTCGAGCGGTCACTCAGACTCGCTAGGTAGCGGGCAAGCGACTCCCTGCCGGTGCCAGGTTCTCCGGTCAGAAGCGTGTGCGCATCATGATTAGCGATTCTTGCAACCTGCTCCCGCAGAGCCCTCATGGTGTCACTTTTACCAACAGGCGCTAGCATCGGTGGTACAAGCGTGCGCCGCGCCCCACTGGTTCCTTGCTGGGTTAGCGCTTTCTCTACGGTGCGCAACAGCTTCGCCAGAGAGACCGGTTTCTCAATGAAGTCCAATGCGCCCAACCGAGTTGCTTCCACGGCAGCATCTACCGTGCCGTGCCCGGACATCATGACCACCGGCCCGAGCGCACCCTCATCGGACCATTCCTTTAGAAGGGAGATGCCATCCGTATCGGGCATCCATATGTCCAACAAGATTAGGTCAAAATCCTGTCTCACCTTAGCGGCTCTCGCCGTCGCGGCATCTTCCGCCGTCGTAACGTCGTAGCCTTCTTCGCTCAGGATCTCCTCTAGAAGTAAACGGATGTTGGATTCGTCGTCGACGACCAATACTCGCGCATTTTTCACGCGCGTTCCCTCCTCTTATCGGGGCGGCGGGAGCTTAGCAGCAATGCATCCTCCGCTTCCCCTGTTGTGGGAAGAAGTATAGTGACCTCTGCCCCCCCTTGCTTTCGATTGCGCGCTGCTATCTGACCACCATGTTCCTCGACCAACTTCTTGACGATGGCCAAACCTAGACCGGTACCCTTAGGTTTGCTCGTAACGTAGGGGTCAAAGGCCTCCTCGAAAATTTCATCGAGGAACCCGGGTCCATTATCCTCAACCTTGATCTCGGCGAGCTCCACGCTCTCGCTGCCAGTGCGGCGAGTCGATATTTTCAATCGGCCTCCGTCATTCTGTTCCATTGCCTCAAAGGCGTTGCGAATCAAGTTGTGGAAGACCTGCCGCATCCGTCCCGCATCCGCTTCAACTAGTGGGAGGTCCTCCAGATTCAACCTCATCACGAAACGCCGCTCCTGATCACGGTAGAGCTCCGCAACCTCAGTGATCACCTCGTTGAGGTCGAAGAGACTTAACTCCATGTCAGGAGTTCGAGCGTAATCTCCGAACGCATTCACCATTTCCTTCATCGCTTCGACTTGTTGGATGATAGTGTGCGTCGCCGTGTCGAGCAGTTGGGGATCGGTCATATCGGACGCGAGGTAGCGCCGCCGAAGACGTTCTGCTGAAAGCTGGATGGGTGTGAGCGGATTTTTGATCTCGTGTGCGAGCCGCCTTGCCACTTCTCCCCACGCCGCATCCCGCTGAGCCTGCACCAGCGCGGTGATGTCGTCGAACACGACGACGTAGCCACCAAGCTCGTCACTCTCCCCGGGGAGCGCGGCACAGGCGCACATGAGAATCCGCCGGCCAACCTCACTCCGAAGCACGATCTGCTCGCGCCAGTCGCTATCACCGCGATCCAAATGAGCGCTAGATACAGTGAGGAACTGAGTCAGCAACGGCCGAGTTTCCGCCAGGTCGACTAAAGACTCACCGACACGAGATTCCAGATCTACACCAAGAATCGCTCCAGCCGCCTGATTTGCCGTGCGTATCCGCATATCGATCTCCAGCGAAACGACGCCCGTCGATAGCCTGGCCAGAATTGTCTCGAGCTTTCCACGCTCGCTCTCCACCTGTTGTTGGCTCTTTCGGGCGTCCTCGTGAGCCCCAGCGAGCCGTTTAGTCATGTCATTGAAGGAGTTCACGAGAAAACCTATCTCATCCCGAGCGGGAATCGGCAGACGCGTGTCGAAGTCGCCCCTCGCCACTGCCCGAGTACCAGCCATGAGCTGTTGAATCGGAACCACGAGCCGACGCGCTGAGAAAAAAGCGCCGTAGACGGCGGCTAGTAGCCCGGTCAACAAGACGATACTCAGCGTCGCCGTAAGGCTCGTTTTCAATGGCGCACGCAGGAATGAGAGCTCCCGGTATTGGTCATAACTGGACTGCGCCCCGCCAACTAGCTCGCTCAGTTGTTCCTCTACCGCGAAGGTGGCCAGTAAAACATCGGGTTCACTCCTTGGTGTTCCAGCGATGAGGTTCACAGCCGCCAAGATGTCGAGCCCACCATCCACTCGAGGCTCGAGCCCAACATAGGAACTACCCTCGGCCTGGCGGAGCTGGAAAATCAGCTCGTCGTTGGGGTATTGAGGAACGGCTAGTGAGGGATCCTCCGCGCTCGTTGCGAGGATTTGATTGTTATTAGCCGCAAAAAGCGTTAACTCCATCGCGCCGCTGGCACGTCTTAGGTCGCCCAGCTCCCCCACGATATCGTCCCGGCTACTGCCAGTGATCTGCTGTGCCATTTGGCGCGCGCTTGCCAGATTCTCCCGCATTTGCACATCGAGAGCGCCACGGCTCAACTCCAACGCACTTTCCAGCCCTGCTTCGACCTCCAAACTGAACCAGCTGTCGATGCCTCGGTTGATGAATTGGAGCGAAAACGTATAAACCACCAACAGGGGCACTACCGTTAAAACAACCAGCAACGTGACCATCCGCGCCTTGAGACGAACACCCGGTACGTGGCGGCGGTAGTCGCGAATCAGCTGCACCAGGTTTCCAATGATCAACAGCAGCAGCACTGCGATACCGATGACGCTCACCACCAGTATCCCGTTCTGCAGCTGCGATAGCGCGGCGGCATCCTGGGCTACCTGCGCGAACCAAATGAGCGCAAACAACCAGATCGACACCGCCGCAATCACGGCCAGAGTGTTGACGGCTCTTTTCAGTCTTCCAGTTGCCATCTGTACCAGTCGCTACTTTGGGCAACATCACGACGCCAAAACGCCAGGAAGCGGAGGGGTCCCGGCATATCTTCAGTGCTCAGGAGCGCACGAATTCGAACGTCGTGATTCTGGTTCGGGTCCAAGAGCGCTGCATCGATCAACGGCAGACGGGTGACCCGACCTAGATCGTTCAACGCGGAGAAGAGCGTGGCAAACGTACTCTGCTCCCCACTATTGAGGTTGCGTACGATGTAACGCTCACTCAGAGAGTGGTACTGAAGTTGGTAGCTTTGGCGCAGGTTGCCAACGTTTTCACCAGCCCAGAACCACCTAGGGTTGATGAATTCCACCTCCAGCTGGATCGTGAGTGGCACCGCCGCGTCCAACGCCTCGCGGGCATCCGACGAGAGCCGATACTCAATCCGGGTGTCGAGATAATAGACCCCGGATTCCAACCCGATGCTGGCCGAACGAACATCAAAGCCACCCGGATCTTCTTGCGCCTGGGTGAGGTGCGGCGTCAAGGCGAGAGCAGCTAGTCCCGGCAGCCACCAGGAGCAATAACCATGACTAGACCGTCCCGAAGACACTGTTTTGCTGCCGACCCGATACAAGAGGCATTGGACTATTCCGCCTTCTCCACCCAAGCATAATAGAACCCGTCCATATTAGCCTCTCCGGGCAGGATCTGCCTGCTAGTCCCGGTCGTTGAGACGGGCCGGTGGATAGCGGGCGCTTCCTCGATCAGCAGCTCAATCTGTTTCTGATTTTCCTCTCTCGAGGTCGTGCACGTGGAGTAGAGGAGCCGACCGCCCGGTGCCAACAACGGCCACAGACCTCGGAGCAGCGACCTCTGGGCCGTCGCAGACCGTCCGATATCCTCGGCGCGGCGTAGCACCTTGATATCCGGATGTCGTCGAATAACGCCCAGAGCACTGCAGGGGGCATCCACGAGAATCCGGTCGAATGGCCTTTCATCCCACCACTCAGCAGGCGCGGCAGCGTCTCCATGAATCAAGGTGCCGGTCAGCCCCAGGCGTTCGAACTCCGCGTCAACGACGGCGAGGCGGTCTGCATCCCGATCCACCGCCACGAGTTCGTTAATCTCCGGGCAAGACTCCAGAATGTGTGCGCTCTTTCCCCCCGGGGCGGCACAAGCATCGAGCACCCGCATAGACGGTTTGAGATTGAGAAGACCTGCCGCAAGCTGGGCGGCCGCATCCTGCACGGATACATGCCCGTCGGCAAACCCAGGCAGTGTGCTCATCGCCTGCGGCTCAGCCAACAACACGGCGCTCGCAGGCTCTTCAGCAGATTGCCCAGCGATGCCCGCCTCGCTCAGTGTCGCCAAATACTGGCCCGTGGTAGTCCGTCTCGCATTGACCCTCAACCACATGGGGGGAGGCTCGTTGTTGGAGGCAACGATTTCTCGCCATTTAGCGGGCCATTCAGTCTTCAGCCGCTCGAGCATCCAACCCGGATGACTCGTCACCGCCTCCGAAACGCCGACCATGCGCCGATTTAGCTCCTGGCGTTCACGAAGAAATCGTCGCAGGACAGCGTTAACCAACCCCTTGGCGCTAGCCCTTCCGAGGCATTCCGCAGCCCCAACACTCGCCGCGACAGCTGCGTGATCAGGAATCCGCAGCCACTGTAGCTGATAGAGGCCCACCCGAATCAGGGCGGCCAACTCCGCGTCACCGCGTTTCACCGGCTTCGTCAGCAGCTGGCTTGCCTGCCATTGCAACCGGTGATGCCACCTGAGAGTGCCAAAGCACAGGGCTCTGAGCAGGGATGCGTCTCTTGGCGAAGGCGTTTCGGACTGCCGAAGAACCGTTTCTAGGGACAGCCCTTCCCGTACTACTCTTGCGTTGATACGCGAGGCAAGGGCACGTACGCTTGCCCCTTGTGCCATCGTCATCGATTGACGCTCAGCAGACAAACTGGGTGCCTTGCAGTCGGTACGCGTTCACATATTCCTCCGCTGCCATTGCCTTCTTTCCGGGTGACTGCAGCCGCAAGATGCGAAGCGCCCCCTCCCCCGTAGCGACATCGATTCCGTGCTTAGTCGCCGCGATAACCGAACCGACGGACTTCGAGCACGCGCCCTTCAAGGCGATCGCCTCCCAGATACGCACGCGCCGACCATCCATGGTCATCGTTTCGGCGACCGGCCAAGGGTTGAAGGCGCGGATTCGTCGCTCGAGATCTACCGCCCCGAGCGTCCAATCCAACGGTGCGTCCTGCTTTTCGATCTTTGGCGCATAGGTAACTTTGCCCTGCTCCTGGGGCACCGGAGACAAATCACCGCACAGGATGCCCGGCAGCAGATTCCCTAGCAGATCGGCACCTAGCTTTGCGAGTCGGTCATGGAGCTCACCGGCGCTCTCCGCGGTCTCGATCGCTGCAGACTGCTGACCATAGACGGGGCCAGTGTCAAGCCCAGCGTCAATTTCCATGATGCTCACTCCCGTCTCGGCATCGCCCGCCATAACGGCGTGCTGAATCGGTGCCGCCCCCCGCCAGCGCGGCAGCAAGGATGCGTGCACGTTGATGGCGCCCAGACGAGGCCACTCCAGGACCCAGGTTGGGAGCAGTAGGCCGTACGCAACCACTACCAGCAAGTCCGGTTTCAGCGCACCATGATCGCCGAGGGCTCCCGAC
>Ga0315338_1002722_pt1 | contig 16736 bp, 7 predicted proteins | sample ASW8metaG_FD_204518 | JGI IMG/M metagenome (GOLD analysis project Ga0315338, IMG submission 204518) | Ammonia-oxidizing marine archaeal communities from Monterey Bay, California, United States - ASW #8 | ecosystem: Environmental > Aquatic > Marine > Coastal | place: USA: California | collected... | reverse complement strand
TTTATAGAGGTCTGCAAAGCCACTGCGTTTCAGATGTTTTTCAAGGTCAAAAAATGCCTTTCGAACCTGGTTGAACGGACCTTCGCTACTTTCATTGACCACTCGTCCCCTTTGTGTCCGAAATTCCCAAATACCATCATCGTCTCTTCGAAATACAGTACCACCCTTGATTTCCAGGCATAGCACAGCGATATCTGAAATAACGATAAAATCAATTTCTGCAATTCGCTTGGTTGAAGAAGCGCGAATCCATAGCGAATGAATGACAGACCAGTCTTCTGGAAGACTGGTTTTACATTTTTCAAGAACCTTCAGTTCAGCAAGACTATCGATACTGTCCGGATCCGTTGTCGCTGGAAATACGTCAGCCACGGTACAAATCTAGTTGGGTTTCGAGGACGATACTGGCGTCTCATCATCAACGTCGATCAGACTAGAGCCAGTGAAGAATCCAACCTCAGGCACCTCGTGGGTACCTATAACTAAGCCACGGTCCAAAAAGGTGTTCTGAATCTCACAGGACGTTTCAGAAACGATGCAGCAGGCATGACAAGCAGCCAAATTGGTCACATTCGGACCTTGGCCCATACTTTCCATACAGAGCGGATCCGACGCACACCATGATCCACTAGTCAATGCTGCAATCAGAGATGCCTCCATGCGATCCGGATCACCCTGTCTTACGAGTCCCCCGAGCGTCCCATCCGAACTGGCTGTCGCCGTGTAGATCAAAATGCCAAAAAATGGTTCAGACGATCCAACTTCAGCAATATAAAGGCGTTCTCGAAGTGAGGCGGTAGAATACCCACAGTCCAGTGTTAGCTGATTAATTAACATGTGTGCTAACGTATGAATCAGAATGTAACCGGGCGCAGGAACATCTTTGTGACGATCAAATGGAATGCCCTGATCATGGAACCTTTTCTCAACACTGTTCGCGATTAGTGCATGTCTTTTCTTGACTTCTGGTGTCGACTGCCAGTCAAGAATCCTGATAGGGTCTAACTCCATGTATATGCCCTCACCTCTTACTTCAATAGCCGGCAGCCAATCTGAGTCTTCTCCAGAGATTGGTGCACAAGGTGCGTTATAACTGTCTTTGTTATTGGGAGGCATTAGTCTGTTGAATCCCCTCAGCACCCGGACCTCTCTCAGAGCAAATGCTTTTACAAGTGCGTTACAGACGGACTGAAGTCTGGTCGCATTCCCATATTCATCAATTAACTCCACACTAAAATCAGAATCCTTGGCCCGTCCTTGAACAATCGCCTTATGCTCAGCTGCTCTCTGCTCATTTTCGGACATTGGCGCAACCTCATTAGCAGAACTGGCTGATTTCTCGATTGCATCGGCTATCTCACGATCTGAATATCGATTAAGCTCGCCTCGAAAGTTTTTTGCCATTTGGACCAGAGTATCTGTAGGAACGCTTCCAAAGCTCTCTGACAATATAGAAAGCCTAGCTACCATCTGGAACAGTTCTTCAGAGTATGGGGGAATCGATAATGCTGAGGCAGTCATTGGAAAATACACATTGGATGCGCCGCGAAGAACCGCTCGCACGGGACGGGCACAAATTGTCGCATCATGGTCAGCCAGCCAAGGCCGGAATCCACTACAGCCGCTGGTATAGCCATAAAACGCCTCCGCATTAAATACTCCTCGCAGTGTCCTCCCCTTATTGCACGTCCTGCACTTAACATGAAGACCACTCAAGCCAGAGGATTCACCAGTACTTCTGAGATAGAGAACCGGGTGATCACACTCCTTTCCCCGGTGTGCCCACCAAATCCACGGGAAATCTTCAATGTGACCTGGGTGCCCATTTTCTGAATCTGTTTCTGAAAAACACGACATGACCAGTCTTGCAGGAATACCACGACCTCTGCAGTCTCGACCTTTTATCGTCGCAAGACAACGAGGTGCACCACCTCTGATAGACTCAAATTCAAGGTGCTCCTCCTTACCCAAACGTTCACATTTATTGCAAACAAGCCATAGGGGGAAACGATAGGCAGGCACAAAAGCGTCATTTGCCCTAAGGTAGGTGAGATCCCGTCCCCGCCCGTCTTTCGGCACATGTGGCGCACCCCGAAACGATTTCTTCTTCAGATTTTTCTCTAGTTGAGGTTCACGAATAACTGGAAGGTCAACGTCAGACCAGTGATCCAACCCACTTACCATCACCGACTCAAGCGACTGACCACCCCGACCTGATGTACGAAGTTCATAGATACCACCAATTCCACCGGAAGATAACAACTGAGAGCGCCCAATAATTCCAAAGTTTCTGGTAGACATTCTGTGAGTCCAAAGGCCTATTGATAACCGGCTACGGATGCAATGGGTGCAGAAGGGTCAACATCACGCATTGAATATGGTACCGGCCACATACCCAATGAGGATTCATCTGCAGGATCAGAAAGAATTACTAACGTGCTGCGTTGTGCCTCCTTAGCCTCCTTATATTCCTCAGACCATGTCGTCCAGAACATGTCATGATTCTTGGATGCAGACGATATCCACGACTGTATCATTCTGTCGTAGTCAGCCATCGTATCGGATTCTTCCCGTTCGTCGATCGAAGCTACTCGTTCGTTCAACATTCTCTTAACACTTTCCATGAAAATCGATTCCGGGCTGGTTTTATTGTTGAGATTCAGTACATGTTGATTGTCAAGCTGTTCAGCCTTGAAATATTCACTACCCGACCGAATCATTGCGACCAGTGCCCCCTTCAATGCTTTTTGGCGAGCACGTGCAGCGAAAGGAGTCACGCTAATAGCTTCGACATACCGATAGAAAGCCTGGTGGTAGCCAACAAAACGTTCATAGTGCGATCGATCTCTTGGCCGAGTCCAGTTGTAGAGGGTAATGACGAGCCCGGCACTCCCGTGTTTGCGACCAATTCGGCTGGTCGCCTGAATGTATTCCGCACTAGTCTTTGGCTGTCCGTTTACTATCATCAACCCAAGTCGGGATATATCTACACCGACCGACATCATGTTGGATGCCAATACTAGATCGAGGGGATCTGATTCTTCGCCTTCGCTATCCAAAAGGGAGTCTTCCAGTTGCCGGAAGATATTCTTGATTTGGTCACTCGGCACCTGGCCGGTAAGCTCAATTTTCTGAATCAGTTTTCGCCTTTTCTCGGAGCGGAATGCTGACTCAAGATAGCGTGGCATATCATCTTCTGCGATGACATGCGCCCCACCTAGCTCCCTTAGACTGTTGAAGTACGTAACTACTGTGTGAAATGGGTCACGTTGTTCGTAATCTTCCAGTCGCGTGGACAACTGAAACGCAAGTCCCATCACTCTGGCAAGGGTATATTTTGGCGACTTGCCCTGAGCATGGATACCGAGATAGGTTCGTCCAGGTGTGGATGTATCGGTAGCATAAAAAAAGGAATCGCTGGCTTCCAAAGCACTTGGTGGAAACTGCCTCAGTGATTTGCGGAATAGACCCTGAACTTGCAGGTCCGCCTGTCTAATCGTCGCAGTCGATCCTACAATTTTTGGAACAACATCATCATCCTGTGTTGCAAGGAATTCAATTGCCATCTCATAAAGAGCTGTCACCGTACCGAGCGCATCATTGACGAGGTGGAGTTCATCCTGAAGAATCAGGTCAGGTGGATCGTAGTTAGAGTGGCACCCGAGCACCTTTGCCATGTCCGGCTTCCTGGCCAACTGAGCAAACTTGTCTATTGTGCCAATTACAAATGATGGCGGGTTGTTATAGATATCTTCATCTACTACAGTAATTGGCAGATTTGACGGTTCTGAAAAGTCACAAGTACGGTTGGCACAACGTGTAACAACTGCAGTGGCACTTATCTCAATGTCTTTAATCGATAATCTCGATCTGCACCAGGGACATTTATCTATTGGCAGAAGAGACTTGCCACTCTCAATCTGACTGCTCTTCCCTGATTTTATTTTTTTGGCGTCTTTAATGTCGTTTGGCGTCACATCCCTGCCGACCAGGAGCCCGATTGAATACGGGGTGTATTCAGCTAACTCCTTACATTGTCTTCTGACAATTTCACAGGCCAAGATGGTAAGTGCAGCTCGCTCAAACTGCTGAGAAGTTAACAGCCTCAATGTATATCTTGTTATGACCGCAGTCCCCCCTGCGACTTGCGCCGGGCTTTTAAGGTAACGATAAAACAGCACGAATGCTGTCAGTCCAAGATATGCTTCAGTCTTGCCTCCTCCTGTTGGAAACCAAATCAGATCAAAAACCTGTCGATCACTGTGGCGCCGGTTTGCAACAGAAGGCAGCACAAGAACTATAAATGCCAACTGAAATGCATACCATGCTGGCTTAATGTCAGGTCGGGACTTCTCCATAGCCAAAGCCATAGCCCTATTCATCAGACAAAACGCCTGAAATGCTATGTGATCATCTCGAAGGAACTCAATGCCTGCACGAATTCGTTCCGCCTGAATTTGACAGGCGTCGAGATTTTTCTGACCTACTTTTTCAATATGAGGCCTGACATCGGATGAATAGTCCTGACAGCAAATGGGTAGCGTCTGCTTCTGCTTGTCAATCCAGGTTTCGTATTCAGCCGCCAGCCCAGAAAGTGCGGTAATGATCTCACCATGATTAGTCTCTTCAGAAAGAAATTCCAGATCGAGCGGCTTTGTTTCATTCAGGGCGTTTGCAGATGCCTTGTAAACCTCAACCTCAGGAATCCACACTGTTCTTACCAACGTCGCTGAAGCCTGAGATGGGACTTCATCCCATATTACGGCTACGCCATGACCAATACCGTACTGTCTGGAGTTTCTGTAGAGCAGTTCGTCAGCCCAGTATTCATGATCGCTGTTTTTTCGCAAGCCTGTATTCGTTGATGAAAGAAAGCACGGCAGATCTTCTGAGTACAGAATTAATTCGGTCTGGTAAATTAGCGGATCTTCATTTCGCTCCCTACACCTCTCTTTTTCCCTGCTGTTAACCAGAGACACTGTCAGGAATTGGCCTGCTCTCCGATTTCTCATTAGGCAGACTAATTCAACGCCCTCATGATCATCTCCCAATTGAATCTTTTCTGATTTTCCTTCGGGTAGATCGGCCAGATCGATCAGTGTATTTATTTTTTTTGGGGTACGCCTCCAGACCAAATTTTGGAATTTAGGTTTATTCGTTGCATGTCCAGATTTGTCATCAGATTCTGTTATTCCAGCATCCTGATCTTCGGCGTCACCCTCCGGCACACTTTCGGCGATATCAGTTTCTGACTCTTCTTGAGAGGACACCTGGACCTCCAAATGATAAATTGACCAGTGAGTCTCAACATTTACAGCTTTGGCTTCGAGTGATAGTTTTACCGTCAGCCCCATTGCACCTTGCTGAGCAGCATTGCTCAGCACCATAATGCTCTCGGCTGCACCGGAATTGGCACCATCATCACCTGAAAGCTGATCATCTTCGTCCTTTGCCAGCGGTTCTTCCCGCGGGGCAAGATAGCCTATATGGTAATGTTCATTTGGGCGTTGCGTTATGTCATCAAATGAATCCTCTTGCCCATCTTTTTTCCTGTTAAAGCGCCTGTAGCCAGCGTGCACAGTCTCATTTTCGATCACATTTCCGCTGTCGTCGACTTGGCTTGGACCTATCAGATAGCGATTTAGCCCTTCAATCAAAATATTCCGGGACCTTTGCTCTTCAGTATTCATGGAACTTGTTAATCTCCAGTCAAGGATACCGGCCTCAGCTGGCCTGACAACACAGGGACCAGTGCAACACGAGCAGACCCAAGCAACTCTTCAGCAAGATCGTCTCCCCTTTCAAATGACACTGTGGCAAATCCGTCAATGTCAGCCTCGTACCAACTTGTTTTAGCACCTGGCAATCGTTTGATATCTGCATCCAATTCCGGGGACGTCGCGCACACTGGAAACTTGGCGCCTAAGCCGTCCTCCACCATTATCCAAAATCTCTCAGCCCCTCGTGGCAGCCCAACCAGAACATTCTCTCTTTCACCATACTGGTTTAGCAATGTCTGGCGCTCCTTAAGATCATCAATTTCGATTGGCCGTCCTTCTGGGGTAAAAAGAGCTGACGTTTCTTCAATTTCACCCATTCCATCCACAAAGAGACCGAGCCCCCCAGGCAGTCGGTCATGATACGAGCCACGTCTAATCCTTGAATTTCCTATTCTCCCTCTTTCAAGCAGGCCAAAGGTGTTCATTGCCCGGGTGGCTGCTACATAGTAGATTCTTGCTTCCTCTTCTCGACCGATCAGACTTCTCACTCTGGGTTCAAGTAGTAATACATGAGGGTACTCCAACCCCTTTGATTTATGTATTGTCGAAACCACAACCCTACCTGATAACACACTTTTGTCAGGTGGTGGCATCTCATTTGCAATTCTGTCACCTACAGCAATGACATCAATAGAGTCATCATCAGCCAAACCTTCGGCTCGCAATAGAGTAAGATTTTCCTGAGATTGGCCATCGCCAATTCGTTCATTCCAGCGCCGTCTGAATCTGTCTATTCCCATCCTGTTGCCTGACCAGTGTGAAAATATTATTCCATACCATCTATCCCACGGCGTATCTCTTCCCCGGTTTACAGTTACAGGAATTTCATTCTCACGACACCAAGCTGCAATCTCATGCGTTTCTTTGTTCGACCTTGCGAGTATTGTGAGCGTTTCCTTGCTGGTTAGGTCAGAAGGCAGATCACGCAATTTCTTACGGCTCTGATTCATCAAAAGTTTGCGAAACTCAACCAGATTTACTTCATCTCCATAGCTGCCAATCGATTTCGCGGCGTGTTTGACGAATTGTTCAAGTCTGTCATTACTGTATCGCCTGAATGTGGTAAATCGTCTTTGAGCAACCGTCTTGGCGATACTGGCTTGGACCTGATGAAGGAACTGTTGTGAATTCAACTCACCAGGTTGAACATTAAAGTCATAAATAGCCTGGCCAGGATCACCCAACACTGTAACTGATCCCCCATTCTGTCTGACCCGAGTCACCAGAGCCAAAACCAGATCGGCGCGAGGTCCGGTCAAGTCCTGAATCTCATCAACAAACAGATGGTCAATTCTGTCGAGCTCCCGCGCTCCTTCAACCAGCTCACTACCGCTAATCAGATGATTAAAAAGCCTGATCCTTCCGTCAAAATTTTCACTACTCAAACGTAATCCCAATCGTCGTTGCCGCAAAACAAGCTCATCGTGAGTAAAGTCACGAAGTAATACGCGTGTTACAAAGGAATCAAATGTCCTGGTTTGAACATACATAAGCAAGTCGAGATCACTTTCCTCCTGGTAGTCAGCAATTCTTCCTCTCAACTCCCGAACAGTTGCTCTGGAAAAACTGAGCACAACACAGCTGCTGATATGTGGGTCACCGGTCTGGAATGCTGCTATTTGACCCAGGCGTCTTATTAGAGCGTATGTCTTGCCAGTCCCTGGGGGGGCGAAAACTAACTGACTCTGACCCGCCGGTGCGTGGATAAAAAGATTCTGTTCATCTTCATCGGGAACAGTGGGCAGAACAAATTCACCTACTCCGTCAGAATAATCTGCAGATGCTTGTTCGATCGGTTCCTGTTCTTCTTCATCAGCAACAACTGGCAAACCATCATCTTCTTCCCCAACAGCATGATCTTCACGCACCTCGCTGATCGGTTCCTGTTCTTCTTCATCAGCGACAGTCTCCGCACCCGAATCCAGAAACGGATTCCTTGCACGCGTCAGTGGCAGAGGTCTAAAGCGATCAGCTTCAGGCCACATCAGGGATGAACCGACCCGAAGATAAGCTTTCAATTCTTCAAGTTGCTGGTCCGTCAGATTTTCCCTTTGAAAAAGAGACGATGAATACAGAAGAGGTGCAGCTCTATGTAGCAGGAGCAACTCAAAGTAGGATAGCCGGAAAGCATAGTCCGCTGGATTGGTTTGTCGAACCAGTTTCGACTTATCCGAGTTTTCAAGCTCAATCGCAAGAATATTTGAGCACAGCTTTACGTTACTCGTCGTCACTCGTGGAATCTAGTTTGATTGCAAGTGGAACCCCTGAAACCTTTTCGACCCAGGAAGCACCACTGATGGAGGTTTCCGCGTGCACAGTAACCGTTAGATCGTCCGACACTCCTGCTGCCATGAATACTTTGTCGAGGACTGGATTGTTGGTCCTGCTTTCTCTTCGCCTTGCTGTAAGGAAAAAGGTTTTCAGGCTTACGAAGGTATTAACGCGCCTGTGAAGGAGATTATTTTCCTCGCCTCCGATTGATAGTCCAAGATCTATCGTTGCATCAGACGCAGCCGGGTCAGTTACCAAAAATTCCGCCGTTCGGTAATTTTTTGAAAGCAGGTCAACACCTTTGGGGAGCAGTACACATACCGAATCATCTGAATTCCTGACACCGAAATCCCCCGCCAGTCTCAGCACAAAACCTCGGTCGGCGAGCATTGCACAACCAAGCCCCGTAAGAGTTTGCGGTTCCCCGACTGTCAACTCCATCAGCTCCGGATACTGATCCCTCAGACGGTCACCAATTCTGCTACAGCGACACGTCCCGCCAGCAAACAGAATATGATCAATATCACTTATCAACAAATCATTGGAAGAAAGCATCCGATCTATTTCACCAATCGCACTAGCTGTAAATTTATCGACAACCTCAAACACTGTCTCCCGGTCTATTACAACGATAGAGTCTCCCAGCCATTCGGGCGCTATCAGCTCCTCATCAACTGGATTCGAATCTTCCAGCATCCTGATCTTTTCTTCTTCTATCTCTGCAGCCAGACGAACTTTTCCTCCGGGGATTGTGGACAACGCTGCTTCGATCGATGGCTCTTCAGCAAGTATTCTTCTCGTAATCTCATGGTCCATATCCGTACCGCCAAGCGACTGGACTTCCCCTCGCACAGCAATTTCCCTAAACGTCTGTCCTTCAACTCTTACTACCGACAGATCGAGAGTACCGCCACCCCAATCAACAACCAGAACGGTCGCCTGATCTGGCACCGTATCTATTATCGTGGCCCCAAGAAGCGCAGCAGTAGGTTCGTAAACGAGTCGGGCATTTGAAAACCCGGCCTCGGAGGCACCGGCTATTAACTCGGATCTGTGAGTTGCATTCATCAACACAGGTGTTGCTAGAACCAGCTGGTCGACATCACGCGGATCGTCGATATCGAGTTTTTGGGAAATGGCCGAAAGCAAGGCAGCAGTAATTTTCTGTGTTTCGAGCTTCGTACCACCAAAATCGAAGTGGGAGTCCTTGCCAACTGCCAGTTTCAGGTCCCGAATTGGATGCAGGTCGCGCCGCTCTGTCCTCAACGCATCGACGGCTTCATGTCCAAATTCAAACTTTCCATTTGACCAATAGCCAACAGAGGGGATTGGCCCAATAATTCTGGGCGTGCCTGAAATATCGAATCGACCTACTGAACAGTTCGTGGTCCCGAAATCAATTCCTATTCTCATAGACAAGACATCCAAACACGTATTCCCTTGGCCATGTTACATGATCTATCGATCCAGATCTGTGTAATAAAATAGAATAAACTGAATATTGACTACACTGGCGCTTTCTGCTGGTCAGTACTAAAGTATCTAACCTCTACTGTTTGAATAGTCTCGACATTCTCTAGAGGCAGACGAACGCGTAATAGCAGGCATAATTATTGATGGCCTGGACAACCCAAGTCAAAAAACTGCTTGAAGATGAACTTTTCAGGCAAACCAAAGCCAGTAATCTCTCTCGTACGTTTTTCTGGCAGCTTTCCCTAGATATTGACGAAGAAGTGTTAGATGAGGCAGAAGGGGATATAGGATCCTGGATAGCTTTGGGTAAGCACCTATCCAACCATAAGCAAGTTGTAACCGCGGTTCTGTTATATAACCTGCGCAACCACCTTTTTGATGTCTCCCATCGTCGTCTCTGGCCAGCTGTTGCTTCCAGATTCTCTCGAGAAGAAGAACTTACACCGGAAAGAACTGGCATCTTCTTTCGTAAATTGTTGGAAGAATGCTATCCAGGACAGCTGGCATCGATTGATCATCGATTTCGCTTCGTTTACTTGCTTGTTGACCAGGCTGGTATCGGCAGAAACCGAAAGAATGTAATTAAAGAATACCTCCACATGCTTATTGATGAGGGATTACCGTTCACGATTGATCCAGACAACATTGATCGAGAACTTGACAAAAGAGCCAGCGAATTTATCAAGAATCAGCCCAGCACCAACGATGCCGATATCCTTGTACACGTCCTTCGTCGCACATCAAAAGTAATGATCCGATTGACTCAAGCACTCAGACAACAAACTGACCTTATTGAACTTTCCCTATGGGAATGGGAACAGCTAAGAGACTTCTGGTTTCACAGATCTGGTGAAAACCTAGACCACATGATCCCCGAGGCAGCCGAAGTGTTCATGAGTGTGCTGAACTCTATAGGACAGACTATAGGTCGCCAACAGTACCTGGAAATATGGACTGGATCGAAATTTCAAACCAAGGAACCAAGTTGTATTGATACCAGTAACTGGGATGATTACAAGCGCATTCCCCTGATTCCTGTCGTGATAACCCGTCGCAGTACCCGGCGTGACTTAACTATCGTTGATGAAACCGGGTTGTCTGCTGCCCAGATCATGCGACTGGATAATGATACCTGGCACACGATAAACCGGCATTATATTTTCTGGCGAAAAAGATCATTTCGGGTAAGGATAGATTACAAAGAGGAAACATCAGCAGCATTGATTCCCGACAGATCGTCAAATGGTAATGGTAAACCCTCCGGGTATTTCTGGAGTGGGTCCGAATCGGTATACAACCAGCCTGAGATCATTGGGACAGGGCTAAAACCACCCGTTACATCAAAATTTTCACCCGTGTACCGGTGGCATCTCGACAACGACCAGCTATTGGCCAGGATTATCGGATTTATATTTGAAAACTCGACTTATGTTGGCCCTGCTAATTTGGTCATTAACAACGAAACAACAGTGGTCATCGACATTAGTCCAAAAAGTGGATTCCAGAAACTGGAGCCACATCAAAAAGTGTGTGTTGAAGACTGCAAGAATCCTCCAAACATTGCTCTGAATTACAACAATTCGGAAACCCTATCCCGCAACCTCCATTTTCCCTGGCTGGATAAATGTTTCTGGGTAACGGGAACTCGTTTGGTTGACCGCCCAATTTCCCTGCATAACACTCAATCGAATAAACATCAAAGCCTGATGTTTCTAGCGCCACGTAATTCAGAAATTGAATCACAAAATATTGAACTTAAACGACTCCCCAATTCGCCAATTCCTTTTCAAGCCACACATGACTCTTATCATGTCTCAATAGTTACTGATACACAGTCTTCTGCTGCGGCAATTCGCTTCAACGGAAAACTGATTTATCTAAATGAATCAGGACGTCCAGCTTTTGACCGTTCAATACCGAGAATCATCGACCTGGAATCTGCCCGGTTCTGGGCGACCGGCGACTGCCGAGTAGTAAGTAAGGGTCAACTTCTCGATTTGAACGTACCCCATCTATGGAATGACGACAATCAGAATGACAATTGGCTACTGTCTGTCAGCGAAAAATATAGCTTTACAAATTCGTTCAGTTTTCGATTGCTAAAAGATCAAGGTTTACTGATAGGAAAAGAGGATCGAAGAAAACTCGATATAACAAAACTGCTTAGAACCTTTTTATCTTACCCAAGCAAGTTAGTCAAAATGGAAATCCTGCATCGGGATGGTCTTCATGCTGACGAATTATCGGTATTTGCTATCGGCACGGAGAACGAAGTTCTCCCTTCCCTGCCAACTGAACCTTCAACAATATCTATCAGATCAGCTGTTGACACACCAGAAATATTTAAGAGCGATACAGTTGCGGATATACAGAATGCAAACGACCTGGTGAGCACTGTTTTCGGGATTGATGATGAAACGGGGATTACCATTTCCTGGTCCCCAACGTTAACGGACAGCTGGATACAGTCATTAAGCGGGCAATCAATACCAGAAAATTCAGCAGCGACGGCAATGTCAGTTTGTGAAAATGATCTGGTTTTCAGAATATTGGGAAACCCAAACAACTGCACCTATTTGATCACTGATAGTCCAGTAGAGCCGGCTCCGGATGATGGTGAAAAACTCGTGACTTGGCTAGAACTATTGCCGGAATCCACCCTTGCTGACGTATTCGATCTCAGGTGTTGTTCGGGGACAGGCTCGCAGCGAGTGTGGCATCTGGATGCGCGCCCCACGATACACGACTGCTGGATAGAGCGATCTGAAAAAGGCCTGTTAACTGTAAACGCACAATGGACTGGAATAAATTCCAAAAAAATGGATGTCTCGATAAGTTTGAGTGGAAATGGAATAGGAAGCGGCGTGCTGGTACCTACACCTCGCGAGAGTGGGCAGCTATCAGGGGCATGTACTATTGTCAACACAAGCCTAGAGAATTTGCCTGACTCGCTTGACGTAAGTTTTCACTGCCGAATTTCATTCGGCGGTAAAGATATATTTTCTGATTTTCTACAAAATCGCCAGGAAGAAACGTTAGTTCACGCATGTGTGGAGGAGGTCGTCTCGCCAGAGGAAATTGTGGGCCTGGTCAACAAAGATACTCCGCGATGGGATGTCTACCTTCTGGTATTGGCTAGCAGATTCTGCTATACCCAAACAGATTGGGCCGCGAAGCTACCCACGCAAAATATAATAAGCAAAGCGAGAAACAACTCCGTAGACCACGAACAGCTAGCCATGGTGATTCAGGGGTTGAAAATTCTGACGGAAATGAACAGATCATCTTGCGCGAGAATTTCCGGAGACCTTAAAGATGGCCAGTCAGAACTTGCAGCACTAGTGAATAGCCTGATTGTCTTTAACGAGGCACGCAAATGGCGTCTGGGAATTGCCGATAACACGATATTCTCTAAAGGAGAACATTACTTCTCGAACTATGTCAATAAGGATGCCGCTAAAGACATGAATTCCTGGGTCCATACCATGACCTTATTCTGTAAAGATTGCCAACTGCATGACGTTCTGGATCAGTTGGTTTTACTCGAATCAGATTTTGCTCACAAGAAAGGCGTTATGATTCATGAGCCAATCTATATCGCATGGACAACGTGGCGAGGCCAATCAGTGGAAAAGTAATGCCCAAGAAAAGTTCAAAAACACCGAAATCTGTTCTTCGCACAAAAGCGCGAGAGTTGTTTGACCATCTGGCGAACGATGCAGGCACGGAAAACCACGCCGAAATCGTTTCTCTATTTCCATACACAGCCCACAGCAAAGTAATTCTGCTGGAAGAACTTTTGGAACACGGAAACCAGGTTACCAAGAAAATAGACCCGGACCGGCTATATGGGTACCTTGAAATTGACAGCAAGATTGGCTTAACAGCAGGGAGTTGGGCCAATTACTTTGTTGCATCGTTTAATCTGATTGACCAATTGGTTTCCGGAAAAGCAGACACCACTAGGCTATCAAAACTTCTTAATTCTGCGCTCTGTCAATATATAGACCCGCCAAAGGGTATCACCACGTTAGCGCAGAAATATCTGGAGTCCGTTGCGAATCATCTGCCGTCACCATTTTCCACATTGGCTAACGCTTTAAAAATAGTTGACTTACAAATCGTTCCAGTAGAACAGTATCTCGAGGCATGGACCATCGTACTATCCAACATCGTACGGAAAGCTCACGATATCGACGCCTCACAACTAAAAGATCTGATACAAACTTGCCAGGAAACTGAGGTAGCTGGTGCCAATATACCTGGTCAGCTACCAATAACACTATCACTCATTTGCTTGAATTTTGTACGTACCCAAAATAGACAACCATTTTCCAAGTCTTATTTAACGAAGCTACATAAACGAGGATTGCTGCTTCATCCGTCCAGCATTACAAACCAGCCTGTTGGTGATCAAGCAGCAAATCACATAATCGAGGAAAGTTATGATGATCATGTAACAAGACTTGAAGAAAGCAGAAAACGGCTTCTTCAAGACCAGGAGTTGTTGCAGGAGGAGATCTCTAGGTACAGGGCGCGGGAAAATCAACTTGTCGGAGACATTGACGACAAGATTAGGACAATAAAAACAAGAGAAGCTGAATGGCAAAAGAAAGACAAAGAATTAACCAAAATGTTAAATGACGCTAACGAACAGTTATACAACTGGCAGGAAGAACATAAACGGCTGGACCAACACGGAAACAGGCTTCTGGATGCACAAAAACGGGAAACACTAAGTCACCTGGAAAAAAAACTTGCCAAACCCGCTAACGATACTTCGCTGATTCTAAGAAAAATTCTCGAAAAAAATGAGGGCGAAATCACAATAACAGACTTGCGACGACTCGGAATAAACTTTTCCAAACTGCATAAATCGATTGTTGATCTGACCAATGGGGATAGTGACAGCAGCATACCAGCATCGCTGCTTCGAGACTGACATAGTAAAAGTTTCGCTAGTTAAGAGTTTCTTGGAATGTATTCAAGTCCAAATATTCGAAATTTTCCTGATGAACCATTTGATCGCAAAAAAGGAACCAGCAACCAAGGTAATTAATACCGCCAGCACACACGAAAAAATATAACTGAACACTTCGAGAATCATGATCCCGACCATGATCTCGTAAGCATCAGTACCTTGGAACCCAACAATTACCGTAGACAATAGCAACACGCCAGTCACTCGCTCACGAAAACACCCGTACCAGTGTTTCAAAGACTGGGCGCTTAAGCCACAGAATTAGAATCCAGAACAGGATCCAGGTTGCTTCCAATGGGCTGTCGGTACTGTCTTCTGCTAGATCCTGTTCTGGTTTTTCCATCGCTATACCTCGACTGCCGCGTCTGTCGTTAAAGCCACCACGTTGCCACGGTGGCGAATAGCCGTTGGCACTATCCCTTCTTTCTTGAGCCGCATCGCCACCTTTGGGAACAACGTGATGTACTCGGTCTCCAGGCTCTTCAACAGGCCAGGGCGTATCTTCGCGAGGCGTCGTTTTGCATCGTTGAGACCGGACTGCGTGCTGAACGATAAGCTCAAGCACGCGTTACAGGACACGCCCGCATCGATAAGGTGACCCAGTGCACGGTACGGCAACTCGTAACTCGCTTCGTTCGCACCCGTTAGCTGCGCATACTCGCTCGGATTAGTACCCTTGATCGACACGCGAACGTGTAGGTTCTTGAACCGAGCGAGTTGATGTGCAAACTCGGGATCATTCCCGATTGTCATTCCGTTAGTTTCCAGCACGTACACGTAATCTGATGCATCGACCAACTGAAGCAGTTCGAAAAGATGCTCGCGACCCAGCGTACCTTCGCTTGCCGATGCCGAAATCAACTTGTGTCCATGCTTCTTTGCACTCGCATCGAGTGCGGCGAACACCTGCTTCGGCGTGTAAAACTTTCCAGTACTCCCCGGCTTACGAACCGGCCTATCGCTGAAACAAAACTTGCAGCGAAGGTTGCATCCCACCTCTGTTGCGCTCGACGTGCCCCCATAAAAACGTAGGGGGCGCGCCAGGTTCACGTACTTTCGGCGGTTGCCAGCGACGACCACCTTTTCGGTGGCCGCCGCCAGTGCAATCGGATCGTAGCCGCTCGTATCAGCGGGCCCCGCCATCACGTTTGCCATACAACAGCGAGTTCTGAAGTTTGAATGCAGCCTTGGTGACACCCGGGATGACCTTACCCATGAACGTCATACCACCTGACTTCTCGGCGTGCTTCCACTCGGCCTTCTCGAGTGCGTCCAGGTCCGCTTCCGGTGCCCTTGTGTCCTCGATGTGCCTCGTTGCACGGTGCAGTCGCTTGAGTGCCTTCGATTTTTCGTCGTACCCGAGCTTTGACTGTTCCACCGCATCCTGCAGGTGGTTGATGGTTTCATCCAGTGCCTTCTTGTCGATCGGATGTGGACGTCCGTCCTTGCCACCGACTGCGAAACTGAAACGTGCGGGGTCATCGAACCGACTTGAATCCCCGTGGATCAATTCCGATGTCAGTGCGAGTGACCTCAACGTTCGAGGACCAACTCCCTTCAACAGCAACAGGTCTTCGAAGTTATCGATCTCCTTGCCGTGTGACAATGCAAGCACGGCACCCAGGCGCTTGAGATCCACGTCTTGGTCACGCACTTCGTGGTAGTTACCCATGGACACCTCGCGCGCAGCCTCGAGAACCTGCTTTGGCTCCTCGTGTGTCATGTCCACGATGTGTTGACGTGTATCATTCGCCCGGCTGTCTGCCAGGTTGAGGATGGATTTCCCACGTTCACCGACGATACCCGTGTGCGGGTCATCGACGAACGAACGCACCGTTGGAGAGTGCATGTGGTAGCGGCGCGCGCGCCTGGTAGAGGTATCCATACCCTGCGTGATTCCAGCCCACTCACCCTCGTCGGACAGGATGACGTGCTGCTGGTACAGGTTATAACCATCCTGCACCGCGTTGTTGTCAACACGTCGAGCAAGTTGGCAGGACCGCACCAGGTCATCGCCGTCAAGCCCGTGCTTGTTGGCGACCTGCTCGATCTGGCTTGGTGCATGCCAGGCCCGTTTGCCCTTACCACCCAGGATGTACACGCCTAGGTCGTGCGCTATCGGGTTGATCTTGCGTTTTACCGACCCGAGTACTGCTGCCGTAACACCAGAACTGTTGTACTGCATACCAGCCACTGCACCGAGCGCCTGGAACCAGTTCGGGTCACTCATG
>Ga0315338_1002721_pt1 | contig 16742 bp, 17 predicted proteins | sample ASW8metaG_FD_204518 | JGI IMG/M metagenome (GOLD analysis project Ga0315338, IMG submission 204518) | Ammonia-oxidizing marine archaeal communities from Monterey Bay, California, United States - ASW #8 | ecosystem: Environmental > Aquatic > Marine > Coastal | place: USA: California | collected... | reverse complement strand
TTACTGCACGGATACGAATTTCATTCCGCCGGAGAGCATGGAAAAGTTGCAGGGGCTCGATGTATTGATTCTCGATTGCCTGCGCCGCGAGCCGCACACGACGCACTTTGGGCTTGAGGAATCGTTAGCAGTGGTAGCTGAATTGAATCCCCGGCGTACACTACTGACCCACATCTCGCATGATTTGGACCACGCTGACAGCGCTGCGCTGCCGGAGGGTGTCGAAATGGCTTATGACGGGCTTACGGTTGCGCTGAGTTAGCACACTACCTTCTAAACCCACCAGGGCATCGCCTTTGGCTTAGCCCCGGGCACCCATTCTGGTGTTTATGCCGAGCTACTACTATTTAGCCGGTCTCTCGATAGCGGCGAGCTTGTTGCCTTCTAGCAAATCGAGGTAGTCGATGGCAATCGATACCAACTCGTCATTGTAGGCCGAGATTGGATCTTCGGAGGGCGAAGTTGGAAAGACAGGCTTATCTTCTTCTTGCATGCTCTCGTAGATTTCCTCTTGGGCTTTCTGCGAATTGACTTCTTCGCGCTCGGCTAAGAACTTCTCTTTGTTGAGCGTGATCATTGGATTTTCTTTTTGCTCAAGGTAACGTTCGATCTTGCGACGTTCTTTGACAAAGAAATCTGCGACCTCGCAGCGGGCACTTGAGCGCGTGCCTAATTCGCTGATGATATCCGCCGTGGCGTTGCGATAGTTGGCGTGCTGCATGGGCATGATGCGGTCGAATTCTACGGCGTAGTCGAGATCGGATTCGCCACCGTCCATGTGCGATGTGATATAAGGCAGTTCGATATCAGAAATGACACCACGGTTTTGGGTGCTATCGCCACTGGGACGGTAGAACTGCTGGATGGTTAACTTCAAGGCCCCCAAGTTGGGTGCGTTGCGAAACGGCAACAATTTTTGTGCGAGCGGCATGAGTTGCTGAACGGTACCTTTGCCGTGGGTCGTCTTGTCGCCGACGACGAGTCCTCGGCCATAATCTTGGATTGCCCCGGCGAAAATCTCGCTGGCACTGGCGCTGAACTTGTTAATCACAACGATCAACGGTTTTTTGCAGATGGCGCCTGGGAGGTCGTCGCGGTAAGGAGTGACCAGACCGTTGTTGCCTTTGACTTGAACGACTGGACCTTGATCGATAAAGAGGCCGGTTACTTCGACGGACTCGGGCAACGAACCACCGCCGTTGAAGCGTAGGTCCATAATGACGAGATCGACATTCTCGCGGTTGAATTCTTCGAGCAGGCGGCGGACGTCGCGTGCTGTGCTTTTGTAATTAGGATCGCCTGCTCGGCGACCCGCCATGTCCATATAGAAGCTGGGCAGTGTGATGACGCCTATTTTACGGGCGGCACCGCTGGCGGCATCAGTTTGCTGGAGCACTTGACCGGTTGCTTCGCCATCTTCGGCCTTGGGTTCTATGGCCGATCCGTCTGCGTTGCGTTTGATAATTTCGCTGCGAGCTTCTCGGTCTTTCAGTTCGATGTGGGCACGGGTGATGTCGTAGACCTGTCGGCCAGACTTATCGGCAGGATTCACTTCTAAGCGAACGATCGTATCGGGTTTGCCGCGGATGAGTTGAACGACGTCGTTGATTTTCATATCGACGATATCGACAAATTTGCCATCTGTTCCCTGGGCTACGCCGACGATGACGTCGTCGATTTTTAGGCGTCCATCTTTCTCGGCGGCTCCGCCAGGGACGAGTTGCTTAACAATGGTTTCGCCATACTGCGACTGCAACGAGGCACCGATACCATCGAGTTCTAAACTCATCGCGATAGTAAAGTTCGCCAAAGTGCTTGGTGCCATGTAGCTGCTGTGCGGGTCGTAGCTTGTGGTGAGAGCGCTGAGAAACATCTCTAGTAGTTCGTCGTTGTCGGTCTGTTCCTTTTGGCGAAGGAAGTTGCGATAGCGCTTGTGCATTTTTTCGACGGCTTCGTCGTACTCGACGTCGTCGGCGATTTCAAGCAGGAGATCGAGCTTTACTTTTTTGCGCCACAGCTCGTCAGCTTCGGCAATGGTCTTGGCATAGACGGCTACATCGGGATCGCGAACCATTTCCTCGTCGATCGTGAAATCGTGTTCGGCATCGAGTTGGGCTTGGGCAACTGCGACTCGTTGTTCGACTCGCGTTAATAAGACGTCGAATATACGCTTGGCGAGGCTAACATCACCGCGTTTTACGCTATCGTCGATGGAAAGTTTATCGCCGGCAAACTGATCGATATCGCTTTGCAAAAAGAATAACTTCATCGGATCGAGTCGTTTGAAAAAGATATCGAACGCGCGCTGCGAAACTTCGTCGCCAAGCTCCAGCTTCGAAAGATGCTGCTGATCTAGCTGCGCGGAAACAAGGAAAGAAATCCGCTGATCGTCTTTCGTCTGCTCAGTAGGTCGTGCGCAGAGGTGTGAGGCCAGTGAAGTGACTCCCAGGGTACTACAGACCAAGAGCCCCAAGATCCAATTTCGACGTAGATGGGTACGGTTATTCTTAGAACGGGCAGAATTCATGCGATTCCCTCTCTTGCCTTCTGGCATCAGGAGCCAGAAAGTTCAGTTGCATTGTCGTGCTGGTGGGCAAGCTGATGTTGCAATTCCAGAAAATACGAAAACAGCAATGTCTGCTTCTCTTTCCTGTATACCAAACAAGCCCAAAAAAGGCGGCCTCAATATAACAACGGCCGCCGTCTAATTCTCTCGGATATCGTCCCGACAGTGCTGACATCGTAGCGGGGGGATGAAATCGAGACAAGATCGGCGTATCACCGGTGTGTACGCAAGTTTAAGCTGTCAAACCACTTGCATTAGCTACGTAGGCCAACCGCTATCAGTTCGATTTGGCGGCGATTTTTTTGGGGGTGGGCCTACCCCTCTAATGCTGACACCAGTTTTTGGTCCCATCTGGGGAATACCGACCGAAGGTCGAGCCAGAGGGCATCTTGCTGCTCGCGACAGGCCACGGGAGTGTCTGCCCGCGATAGGTGCTGCGAGAGCTCCTCCACCGAGCCCTGGGCGGGCTGGAGCTTGATGGCCCACGAGGGGCCTGAGATCTTGGATGTGCTGGTGTCGTACCAAATTGCCTCGCATTGCATCGGGGTTGCCGCAGCAATCAGGTCGGTGGCTTCGAGCAGCGGTGCTAGGCGCTCGCAGCGTTGTTGTAAATTTGCGACCGGGGCAGAAAGCAACTGCAGCACCGGGATGTGATGCATTGCTTGCTCTTCCGATTGGTAAACTCGAAGTGTGGCATCCAGCGTGGCTAAGGTGAGTCGTGCTGCCGAGAGAGCCTCGGCGAAAGGGTGTTCGCAAAGCTGGGAAATAAGTTCGCTGCTGCCTAGAACGATTCCACAGCTGGGGCCACCGAGTAGTCCGGAGCCGTCAACAATTACCAGGTCGGCACCGGTAGCAAGTCGATCGCCGATGGTATCGACATGCGACAACCCATATTCGGCTGGGTCGACAAGCCCTACGTATCCCACGGTGTCTACCTTCGCCTCTGCGCAGGTTTCTGCCAAACTGACTGCTCCAGTGAAACTACTCGCCACCCAAGCCGACTCGGCCCCAGTGAGATCGATCAGTCTCGCAACGACTTGTTCGCTTGATTCTTGCTCAAGTTCGTGATACTCGCTGGCAAAGCGGAGCATCTCGTGTAGAGCTGATTCGGACAACGGCGCCACCGGCCAGCGATCGCCTAGTACGACACCAGTGGCATTAATTGCAGGCGACCCGCCCTGCTCAGAACCTAACAGTCGGCGTGCGAGTCGCTCGGCAATTTGATGGATTGATGGCACCACGCCTTGCTGGGTTCGATCCTGAAAATTCGTTTGCAGTTCTTCCAGGAAACCCGTTGCGCGTTGAGCGATCGTAGTTTGGTTGACACGGTCGACAATTTGTTCGACCGAGGGGTGCTTCAACAGTTCGCCTATCGAGGGCAACTTGGGAAAGGGTGAAGGATCAGACTTCATCGCAGTTGGCTCATAGCAAGGATAATGTTAGTCAACGCAACCTCTGCGCTACATTATGTATTATGCGTTGCCTACCCTGGGACAGAGAAGTGCCAAAACGAAAAAGTCACAAAAGAGAGAGCGGAGTTTCTGGCAGGGCTATAGGCGTCGGAGACGCCTCCTACAGGAGATAAAGTCCTTGTTTCCGGACCACGTGGTGGTCCAACTATTTGTTGGCAAATGGTTGGGCAGCTATTCAGGTGCTGACATGCCTACATCGCTTGGGGAGGGAAAGGGGTCGTTTTTGGCCTGATCGACGGCTTGGCGTTCGGCTTTTGAAACCAGCAGCCCTGGCAAAGCGGAGGAGGACTGCCAAGCCTGACAGCCCGTGAAAACGCACACCAAGAGCATTGCTACCAAGTAGCGCAGTGCAAGAGCAAGTTTTAACATTTTTAATACCGCAGAAGAGAGAAGAGTATGCCGTCTAACAGGTATGGCTGAGAGGATTACGGCAATAAACGTTTTTGCGACATCAATTCACCGACCGTCTGGGGGCCATCATCAAATTCTTTTTGGGGTGCCCGACCAATGAGTTTTTGCCAGAAGGATGGCTGCGGGGGTGCCGAGGGTGCCCGAGTTGCGGAGGTTTCTGAACTTGCACCTACAGAGAAAATATCCTTGGTGCCTTCCCAAGCCTTCTTGGCACCATCAGAGACTTTGGTGGCTCCAGAGACAAATGGCGATAGCAACGCTGGCCGATCGTCTACGGTTGAGGGCCAAAGTTTCGGCATGGTGATTTTAGGGAGTGCAAAGCCCGACCAGCTGGTCTGCTCAACATTTGCTAATTCGTCTGCAACCGTGCCAGCCTGCTGAACTTGAGCAGGAGTTGTCGGCTGGGGAATTGTCGACTGGGTAGGCGGCGTTTGGGATGGTGCATCAAGAATCTGTGCCAATGAAAATTGCACTGGTCCTATGGCAAAACAACACCCTAACAACATCGTAAAACTGAAACGTGTGATGGTCATGTCTCTAGTCCTCCCGTTTATGGGCAAGGCGTCATCTGTGTCTGGTGATTCGTTTCCGTAGGCACCCCGAGTGGTCCTCGCTACGGCAGAGGCGGCGGAGTGTTCCAGATCTTGGTGGGGGCGTCCAGAGGGGTTTTGAAGTGCTAGTAAGGCTCGCTAATGACATGTTTTGCTAAGCCGCTAGCGGCTGGTCGTTGGCGGATGAATTTCGTAGGATATTGCTCTGGTAGAAATTCATTGCCCTTCTATTTTCCGAGGATTTACTCGTTTGGCTAATTTTCAGCAAAAGATCGGTTTTATCGGTTCGGGACGCATGGCGACGGCCCTGGCCCGGGGCTGTGTGGAGTCTGGCCTGGTACCTGGAGATCGGGTGCTGGCAGCCGACCCTAGCCAAGCTGCCCGTACGGCTTTCGGCGAGCAAGTCGCTGGGGCTCGGCTAGTCGAAGATAATCAGCAATTGCTAGCTGAGGCCGAGCTGGTGGTGCTGGCTGTCAAACCGCAGATAATGCCCGAGGTGTTGGCTGATATTGAATGGAGCGTCGGTCCACAACATTTGTTGGTCTCTATTGCAGCAGGGGTCACGCTGAAAAATTTAGCCTTCTTTTTACCTGAAGGCTTGCCATTGGTACGGGTGATGCCGAACACGCCTTGCCTAGTTGGGCTGGGGGCGAGTTGCTATAGCCTTGGCGAGCACGCTAGTGAAGCAGACGGGCAAGCGGTGCAGCAAGTGCTGGAGAGTGTGGGTAAAGCATTTCAGGTGGAAGAATCGAAGCTCGATGCTGTGACGGGGCTGTCTGGCTCGGGGCCAGCCTTTGTTTACCGAGTGATCGAATCGCTGACCGCGGGTGGAATTGCCAGTGGACTACCGGCAGATTTGGCCTTGGAGTTGGCTGCCCAGACCACGCGGGGGGCTGCCGAGATGGTATTATCTACAGGGAAGTCGCCTGACGAGTTGTGCCAACAGGTTACCAGCCCCGGTGGGACCACGCTGGCTGGGCTAGAGGCCTTTGAGAACAGCGGAGCGGGTAGTTCGCTGACGGCTGCTGTCGAGGCAGCCACTAAGCGCTCTCTTGAATTGGGCCAAGCTTAAGGAGGCTATTTGCTATGTCGATAATGTGCCGAATTGATGATAAAGACGTGCCACTTTACCGGGTTATTTGGGTTTCGGCAGTTCCCCACTTTTGTGGCGAGGAAGACTGTACCCGCGAGGGATATTACGAAATTCGCTTAGAACAGGGAGAATCTGTTTGGGGTAGTCCGGAAGATCGCGATAAGATGGTAGGGCAGTTGGAGTTGTGGCAGGGTGGCCTGGGCCCCACGGACGGCTTTGAGCCCGGTGACGATACTGGCGATGAACCCGACGCAAACCCTTGGTAACCCCGTCAGATTACGATTATTTAAAACTACATTTGGGCCATCCCTTATCCGAGCAGCAAGATGTCTGAAAATTCCGACGAACTTCATTGGCGTGAAACCTATTTCATCCTGTTCCCGCAGGATCGGCGGCCGAACCTCGAACAGGTGACGTTGGCGATCTCAGGGGCCAATGCTCGTTTTCAGCTCAAAAACCCGGCCGGTGACGACAATGGATTGTTTGCGTCACTGCTGGTTGAGTCGCCTGAGGATCATGCGGCGGTAGAAATTAGCTATGAAGTGGGCGACGCCATCACCGAACAAAACCTGGAGTGGGCCCAACACCTTCAGGATCAGCTTGCCCCCGAGCAAATCCAAGACATGATTCGAGCTGACGCCCGACTGGATATTGCCCATTTCGAACGTGTGCCTGCCGGAGCTTCAGAATCTACGGCCGAGCCTTCGGCGTTATTCGGTGACGAATACGACGAAGATGACGAAGAGGGCGCGTTCGACATGCTCGATCCGACCTGTATGCTGACGGTGGTCGATACGCTTTCGCAACTGACCGCAGGTCTGACGTTTGATCCGGCCTCGGGGGAAGTTGTGGAGTAGGTTTAGTCTTGGAACCACAAATGAACGCCGATGTTTTGACGTAGAGTGGGTGGTTCTGTCGGCATGATAGGTGTATTTAAATATTCGACTTTGATGCCGACAGGTTCACCCACCTTTTTAGATTGATAACATGAAGAGTTGGGTAGACCTGCCGGGGTATGGTTACTTGCCAAATACCCTTTCATCCGGCAGAACTACCCACCCTACGATTTTCTACACCTTCCCTACCTTTTAGAAATGTATAATGCTCGCTAAAGATCTTAAGCCAGGTGGAATTGTTTTGCATAACGATGCTCCACATATCGTTGAATCAATGACTGTGCAATCTCCCTCGGCACGAGGCGGGGCCACGTTGTATAAATTTCGTGCTCGGAACTTAGTCACCAAACAAAAATCCGACTTTGCCTGCAAAGGAACTGACAATCTGGACGAGGCAGATTTTCAGCGTCGCGAGGTTTCGCTGATGTACACAGACGGAGATCAGGTTCATTTTCTTGATCAACAGGACTACAACCAGTACGCCCTACCTAGCGCCGACATTACGGACGAGATGCAGTACGTCACCGAAGACCTGACCGGCGTATTAGCGTTGATCTACAACGACGAGTGCGTCGGTATTCAGGTACCTGGGACCGTGGAACTAAAAATCGTTGAATGCGACCCGGGCGTGAAGGGGAACTCGGCCACCTCGCGCAACAAGCCTGCCAAGCTAGAGACGGGCCTGACCATTCAGGTTCCCGAGTATTTGAAGCAGGACGAGACGGTTAAGGTTGATACCCGCACGGGTGACTTTTTGGGGCGGTCGAATTAAATTAACCACCACGGCACGACGAACACTACGTTAAGCTTAGTATTCATGTGCCAAGCAAAATAGCATTATGGAAACCAAGCATTGGGTAGCTGCAGCGGCTTTGGTTGGTTTTTTGCTTGCTGAAACTTTGTTTCCGTTCTTTCGCCAGTTGCCGTCTCTCCGAGATCGTATTGTTCATGATCTGCGCAACTTGGTTGTTGGAGCAGTGAATCTGCTACTCGGTTCCTTGGCGATTGCTTACGGATTTGTATGTCTTGATCGCTGGATCGCGGATAACGGTTTTGGGCTGTTGCAAGTATTTGAACTACCGACTTGGCTTGCCCTGGGCCTAGCCGTGGTATTGCTCGATATCTGGACCTACTGGTGGCATCGGCTGAATCACGTGGTACCGCTGCTCTGGCGGCTACATCGCACGCACCACACCGACACCGCGATGGATGTGAGTACCAGCGTGCGATTTCACACAGGTGAGATCTTGCTTTCTTGGGCTGCCCGACTGGTCGTTGTTCCGCTGTTAGGCATCAGTCTGATTCAATTGGCGATTTACGAAAGCCTGCTGCTGCCAGTTGTGTTGTTCCACCACTCGAATTTACGTTTACCACGCTGGATTGATTACGGACTGTTGGCGGTGATCGTTACGCCAGCGATGCACCGAGTGCACCATAGCCGTCTGGTGGAAGAAACCAATTCGAACTACGGCTCGCTGTTACCTTGGTGGGATTGGGTTTTTGGTAGTTTTAGGTTGCGTCCCGACCTCGAGAATATTCAGTACGGCCTTGACGAATTTTCCGACCCGGAATGGCAGACGCTGGTTGGCATGGCGCGCACTCCGCTAGGACAAGACGAACCAATCACATCTAATTCAGAATAAGAGTCGCTGGTTTTTTTAACCACTACGACACGACGGACACGACGAATTTTTAGAAGTAGATTTTAGAACAACTGCTTTTGCCGCGATGTCGACTTTCTGGTTTTTTTGGTTTTAGTGACTTTTTTCTTGGGCGACTTTTTTTTGGCCTTGGTGGCTGTCTTCTTAGCAGGCTTGGCTGTCTTTTTGGTAGCGGCCTTCTTTTTTGGTGATTTCTTTGCCGCTTTCTTTGTGGCTGATTTTTTCTTGGCGGCTTTCTTCTTCGTTGCCTTCTTCTTGCCGCCTGAAAAAATTCCGTCCCAGTTGTCGGAAAACTTCTGTGTCGAACCTACGCGAACAATACTCATAGTAAGTCTCACTCCATCAATGCTATTTAGGCCCCGGCCCGTATGCAGGGACTGTTAATTTTTGCCTCAATCGGCCAGTGCCGAGAGTGGATGTTTGGTCTTGATTCTGTAGTTTATACCCAATTTTGGGCTGCGGGTCAGGCCTCCCCGAGAGATGGATCACCCTTCGGATTCCAGCTTCACAAAAAGCTCGTGCACGTATCCGTCGGGGTCGGCAAAAAAGGCGGTGTAATGATTCCAGGGCATCACGGTCGGCTCTTTTACCACCCGGGCTCCCTTTTCAATGATTTCTGCGTAGCGCCCGTCAAGTTCTTCGCGGGTTTCGCAGAGGAAGGCAAGCTCGAAAGGTGAGCCGGTTGCCCGCTGGTTGAAGTTCGAGTCCTCGGTCACTTGCTGCATGATTTTGCGGTCGCAAAGGGCAAACCGTAGCGGCTGGCCGCCGAATTCGACGTAGCTCTCTAGCTCTTCGGTGATCTCGAACCCGAGCACCTGCGAGTAAAACTCTTTCATGATATCGAGTTGGTCTGTTGAGAGGCCGACCATATTAATTTGCATAGCAAAATCCTTTTTAACCACAACGACAGAACGAGCATGACGAAAAAAAATTACGTTGTGCCTTCGTGATTATGAAAAGTTAACTCTGTTGAAGTTTTTTGTAGCGGAAGCGGTGGGGTTGGTCGGCATCTTCGCCTTGTCGTTCGCGACGTTCTCGTTCGTAGGTCTCAAAATTACCGTCGCACCAGTGGACGTAACCGTCGCCTTCGAAGGCTAGGATGTGTGTGGCCAGGCGGTCGAGGAACCAGCGATCATGGCTGACCACCACCGCACAGCCAGCGAAGTTGGCTACGGCTTCTTCCAATGCCCGCAGGGTGTCGACGTCGATGTCGTTGGTTGGTTCGTCGAGCAACAGGACGTTGGAACCACAGCGCAATAGTTTGGCTAAATGCACCCGGTTGCGCTCGCCACCGGAGAGTATGCCAACTTTTTTCTGTTGGTCGGTACCCTGGAAATTGAAACGGGCGACATAGGCTCGCGAGTTGATACTACGGCCGCCCATATCGAGGGTGTCGTGGCTGCCAGAAATTTCTTGATAGACGGTGTTGTCTGCTACCAGATCGTCACGCGATTGATCGACGTAACCGAGTTCGACCGTCGAGCCGATGTTCAACTCGCCACTGTCGGGTTGTTCCTGACCCATCAGCATCCGTAGTAGGGTGGTTTTTCCCGCACCGTTGGGGCCGATGATGCCGACGATGCCACCGGGTGGCAAGCGGAAGTTGACGTTCTCCATAATCACTTGATCGCCGTACGACTTGTTTAGCCCGACGGCTTCGACGACCATATCGCCTAGTCGCGGCCCGGGCGGGATTTGAATCTCGAGTTCGTCGGGGCGATCTTCATATTGTTCGGCCGCCATCTGCTCGTAAGCCTTCACCCGTGCTTTACTTTTTGATTGTCGGGCTTTCGGAGACATCTTCACCCACTCCAGCTCGCGTTTGAGCGAACGCTGACGGGCACTTTCCTTTCGCTCTTCGGTCGCCAGTCGCTTTTGCTTTTGATCGAGCCACGAGCTGTAATTGCCTTCCCAAGGAATTCCCTCGCCGCGGTCGAGTTCGAGAATCCAGCCGGCTACGTTGTCGAGGAAGTAACGATCATGGGTGACCGCCACAATCGTGCCGGTATAGTCGGCCAGATGGCGTTCGAGCCAGGCGACGCTTTCGGCATCGAGGTGGTTGGTCGGCTCGTCGAGCAACAACAGGTCAGGCTTTTCGAGCAAAATTTTGCAGAGCGCCACACGACGCAGTTCGCCCCCAGAAAGTTTGGTGACGTCGGCATCGCCCGGCGGCAAGTTCATCGCGTCCATGGCGATTTCAATTTGCCGATCGATTTCCCAGGCATTCGAGGCATCTATTTTGTCTTGCAAGGCCGCCTGACGGTTCATCAGTTTTTCCATCGCGTCAGGATCGTCTGCCACGTCGGCATATTTCTCGCCAATTTCTTCGAACTCTTGCAGCATTGCCCGTGTACCGGCCACGGCTTCTTCGACGTTGCCTTGGACGTCTTTCTCAGGATTGAGCTGTGGCTCTTGCGAGAGCATGCCGACGGTGAACCCCTCGGCCAGCTTGGCTTCGCCATCGAAATCGGTATCGAGCCCGGCCATGATTTTCAATAGCGTACTTTTACCCGAGCCGTTACGGCCGAGGACACCGATTTTTGCGCCCGGGTAGAAGGCGAGCCAGATGTCTTTGAGGACTTCTCGCTTGCCGATTTTTTTGGTGAGGTTACCGATTTGGTAAATGTATTTTTTTGACACTTTTATGCTTTCCTATTTATGTCTCTCGCAGAGACGCAGAGACAGCAGAGTTTTTCATTTAAGATATTTGATTTAAGATTTAAGATGTCAGAAAATGTTATTCACCGCGTGAAGTCCTAACACTTGCTGCAAGAATTGCTACTAGCTCATCGCATTCTTTTTTTAACGGTGCGAGTAATTCAGGTTTGATTGTTTCCGACTCTTCAAGCAATTCAAGCCAGTACAAGGTCTCGTCGGCTTCTCGTAGTGATATGGTTAAAATCGAAGTGAAATGTTTTTTGGTATTGGCTCGTGTTGCCTCACGATAGTTTGCCCCAATCGAGGTGCCAGACCTCAGTAGTTGCCCGCCAATCGTACGACCCACCTTGTCTTTTGGTAAACTGTTAACAAGATGAATGATTCGCAGCGCAAACTTCTTAGTCCTCTCCACCATCTCAATTCGCTGCATAACCTCATCTCCAAAGATCTTAAATCTTAATTCTTAAATCTAACATCCTTATTCCCATTCGATCGTCGCAGGTGGCTTCGAACTAATGTCGTAAACAACGCGATTTACACCTTTGACTTCGTTGATCACGCGGGTGGAGATTTTCGCCAGCAATTCATACGGCAAGTGGCTCCAGTCGGCGGTCATGAAGTCGTCGGTGTTGACGCAGCGGACGGCGAGGGCGTCGTCGTAGGTGCGGCTGTCGCCCATGACGCCTACGCTTTGCACTGGCAGCAACACGGCGAAGGCTTGGGAGGTCTCGCGGTAGAGGCCGGCCTCTTTGATTTCACCGACGACGATTGCATCGGCCGTTCGCAGGGTTTCTAGGCGTGGCTTAGTTACTTCGCCAAGGCAACGTACCGCCAGCCCAGGACCTGGGAACGGGTGACGCCAGACCATTTCTTCGGGTAGGCCGAGTTCAAGGCCCAGCTTGCGGACTTCGTCCTTAAACAGGTCGCGAAGGGGTTCGATCAGCTCGAAGCCAAGCTCTTCAGGCAAGCCGCCGACGTTGTGGTGCAACTTGATCGTGTCGGCTGGACCGTCGACGGCGGCGCCGCTTTCGATCACGTCGGGATAGAGTGTACCCTGGGCCAAATATTTGACACCGTCGACCTTGTCGGCCTCTGCCTTGAAGCATTCAATAAACGTATGGCCGATGCGGCGGCGTTTTTCTTGTGGGTCGGTGATGCCGGCTAACTGATCGAGAAATTGGTCTTCGGCCTTCACCACATGCAGGTCGGTTTTAAAGTGATCGCCGAACTCCTTGATCACGGCCACTTCCTCATCGAGACGCAGCAAACCGTTGTCGACCAGGATGCACGTGAGTTGCGGCCCGATTGCTTCGGCTAGCAGTGCGGCGACGACCGAGGAGTCGACTCCGCCCGAGAGGCCACAGATGACGCGATCGTTGCCCACTTGTTCGCGGATTTGTGCGATTGTCTCTGCGGCAAAGTCGCCCAGTTTCCAGGTGCCGGTGGTGCCGCAGATTTTTTGCAGGAAGTTTCCCAAGACGGTGCCACCTTCAGGTGTGTGGGTCACTTCGGGATGAAATTGCAGTCCGAAGATCGGCAGCTCGCGATGTTTTACTGCTGCATAGGGGCAGGTGCCGGTGCTTGCCAAGGGGGCGAAGGTGTCGGCGATGTTGGCGACTTGATCGCCGTGACTCATCCAGACTTGCGTCTGAGGATTGACGCCGTCAAACAGATCGCTGGCGTCGGCGACGGTGCACTCAGCGCGGCCATATTCGCTGGAAGGGGCATTATCAACTTTGCCGCCCAGGGCTTCGCAGACCAACTGCATGCCATAGCAAATGCCCAGCACGGGGATGCCGAGCTTAAACAGATCGGTATCGCACTTGGGGGCACCGTCTTCGTAGACACTGTTAGGACCGCCAGAGAGGATGATTCCCTTAGGGGCAAGTTCTTTGAGTCGAGCGGCTGTTATGTCGTGCCGAACGATTTCGCAGTAGACGTTTTGTTCGCGGACTCTGCGGGCAATAAGTTGAGCGTACTGCGAGCCGAAATCAAGTACCAACACGCGTTCGGCAGCGGTACGACGTGGTGCAGCAACTGGTGGCGAAGCCGTCATGGTCATCAACACCCTCCTGGCATTTTATGAAAGTGAGAAATCACGTCAGGATGGGCGGTACCCCGCCTGCGTGCGGTAATGTGTGGGAAACCCGGTATTATAGAAAATTCCGGGGCTGAACCCTAGGGGCTTAATTCGAGGGTAGTGGGTGAGTTTGACGTTTTTTGATAGGAAATTGGGTACCCAGTAGACCGACCGATCTTCCCTCTCACATTCCAGACTGATCCACGACCAATTATTGGGCTCGCGTTGACAGCCACATCGGCTGTCAACGCGAGTCGCAGGGTACTCGGTAGAGTCCCTTTTAGAATGTCCTGTGCCGACGCGATTGGCAGAGGAAGCTGGCACCGGCGATCAACAGGAGGACGACCGAGGCTGGTTCGGGCGCTTCCGGCCCACTGTCGATGCCGACAATATCTGTGTCGTCACGCCAGATGGAGGTTAGCAGAGGCCCAAATCCTTCGTATCTGAGGATTTCGCCGACATACTCGTCACCTGCATTCATAGGATCAGTCCAGGGAGTCACCTCGAAGCTGTCAAAGATAATCGGCACGCCTACGTTGACTTGGACCGCCCCCTTACGGCCAGCGAAACCATTGGGCGTGCTGGGTGAGGTGCCATCGTCGAAGAGAACGCCAGGGGAATGGGGTCCTGGAAAGGCAGGGCTCCCATTACTTACGGTACCGGACAAATCGAATTCAACGATTTCGATAGTGTCGAAAGTGGTGTCGTTTGTCAAATTCCAATCCGCGAGGAAGGTATCGCCTTTGACGCTAAAAGAAAATAAGTTTGGCAAGCTAGCAATGCCTTGACCAGGACCACCGACAGTGATCGGCGCTGCATGTGGTCCTTGCTGAGCAAAGGTGACAATAATCCGACCACCGGCGAGCTCGTCGCCAAACGATTGTGCGCCAACAATCGTGGCACGTGAATTTTCTGCTAGAGAAAACACAAAGAAACTTGTCAGGGTAATTACTACAATAGTCTGTCCAACTTGTCGAGGTAAACGCATCATGAGATCTCATCCTTTCCAGAACTTTGGTTTAAAGATTGTAGTTCCACGACAGATCGATGCGTGTGTGCAGAATCGCCCACACCCATCAACGAAAAGCGAAAAAACATAGCTAAAAAACAATGATGAAAATTGAGCTCAAATCCACTCTCGAATGCCAGTTAAAATTATCACCCATCGCCTCCGAGGTAATACGAGCCCAAATCAAGTCGAGGAAGATGTTTCACTAGCCGCCTCCTTATTTTGTACTAAAAAGAGAACCTGCACTCTGCTCCAGCCAACTTCTGATAACACCGCGCTTAGAACACAATCTGCAGATAGCAGGTATAAAGAAAAAAGCTGCCATCGGAACGAGCAGATGAAGCTCGGTCGGACAGCAGCTTTAAATTTTTGAATATCGTCAGTAGCGTTTCCTGATTCCCTTCAAGCTACCAATTCTTTGGCGGTTGTCAAGAAATTAACAGTGTCGGAAAACAGAACCGTTTGTAGAAAAAATTAGTGTGAGGTTTACTTGCTTGCGGGAGCTCCGGACCGCGTGGCGAGCCCGGCTAGGTATTCTCTGTAAAGTCGCTAGCTCGACTTGCTAGCGAGGGATTTTGCTTAAAACCCTTGCTTGCTCGTCGGGCTCGTGTTTGACTGGGCAAATGTTGCTTTTTGACAACCTGCACGTTGCCGATTTGCCACGGTAGCGATTATAGTGGAAGAAAGGCCTCTTTGACGGAAACCCCTGCTATAAGGACATTTACGACGTGCAAATCCTGCTTACCAACGACGATGGCATCTACGCACCCGGCTTGGCGGCTCTGGAACGGCAATTGCGGAAGATGGGTACCGTGACCGTCGTCGCTCCGCTCACCGAGCAAAGCGGTGTGGGTCATTCGATCACCTATTTGACGCCCCTAATGGCCCGAAAGGTGTTCGACGACACCGGCAACCAGCGTGGTTGGGCCGTGGAAGGCAGCCCAGCCGACTGTGTGAAACTGGCTGTCAGCGAGCTTTGCCCACAGCGGCCCGACCTGGTCGTCAGTGGAATCAATAGCGGACTGAATGCAGGGATCAACGTGCTGTACTCCGGTACGGTGGCGGCGGCCATCGAAGGAGCTTTTTTTGGAATCAACAGCGTGGCGGTTTCGTTGGAGTTCGACGAGCATGCCCGCTACGATCAGGCAGCCCAACAGGCAGCAGCTATTATTCAGCAAATCCTGGATCAACAAAAACCTCAAGCCCAACTATTCAACCTGAACATCCCCAATGCGGCACTCGACAATCAGGCAGAAGTGCATGTCGTGCCTGTGGCGACGGCCCCCTGGGGCGAAGATTTTGAAGAACGACGCGATCCCCGAGGTCGCAAATACTACTGGGCCACCGGCATGCAACCCGACCCGCCCAGCGATACCGAAACCGACCTGTCGGCCATCCGAGCAGGTCACATAACACTTACCCCATTGCAATTTGATATGACCCACCGAGCGAGCCTTGAGAAAATGCAGAGCTGGCAACTTGGGCCGACAACTGCGGAAACCTAAAAAGTAACAGAGACAAAATCGTAGGGTGGGTGGTTCTGTCGGCAGGGCCAGCGATCCTCAGAATGTAAAATGTAATGCCGACAGGTTCACCCACCTTCTTAGATTGATAACATGAGAAGGTGGGTAGACCTGCCGGTGGTGCGGTTTACTTGCCAAAACAGCAACATGCCGGCAGAACTACCCACCCTACAAAGAAAAAAGCGAAGCATAATAGCTCCCCAACACAAATCTCCCCCAAACGGAAAACAGAACAATGAACAGTCATTCCTTTTTAGCGTTAGTCGCGATGCTCGCTTTGTTTGTTGGTTGCGAGGTGCCGGAGCTGGATATTCCGGAGACCGAAGAGGATCGTATTGGTAAAGCAACCCTGGAACGAAACAAACGAGAGATGGAAGAAGCTGGTATTGCTGGCGAGGAAGTGCCTGTTCGGACGGAACAAGAGGCTGCGTCGGAAGAGCCGAAAGAGTTTACCGCTAGGGATAGCAAGAAGGGCAAGAAATCACGCGAAGCCGGTGGGTATTTGGGAACTGTAGTTGCTACTCTGCCTTATGCTGAAAATAAAGCATTCATGATTCAATTCACACAAGCGATGAATACCTACAATGCACTTAATGATGGAAAGTACCCAAAAACACAAGAAGAGTTCGATGAAAAAATAATCAAAGAGTACAAATTAACTCTTCCAGTACTAGAAGATGACGAAGAATTTGTCTATGACCCAGAAGAACCACTAGTACTAAAATTTCGCAAGAAACAACAGTAACATCAACACAATAACGATCGCCAATTATCACCCAGGTAGGATGCCTATTACTTAGTACACCCTCTCTTCTTTGCTTT